>Ga0265296_1002675_pt1 | contig 17565 bp, 15 predicted proteins | sample MunlanPumphouse1_FD_189073 | JGI IMG/M metagenome (GOLD analysis project Ga0265296, IMG submission 189073) | Groundwater microbial communities from a municipal landfill in Southern Ontario, Canada - Pumphouse #1 | ecosystem: Environmental > Aquatic > Deep subsurface > Groundwater | place...
CGACGCTGGTCGGCGAGCGGACCGCGGGCGGCGCGCATCCGGTCGACCGCAAGCCAGTGGGGACCGACTTTTTCGTGCAGGTGCCGATCGGCCAGATCCACGACCCCGTCGATCGCGGCGATTTCGAAGGACGCGGCGTCACCCCCGATCATCAGGTTGCGTCCGCCGACGCGCTCATCGTCGCGCATCGTCTGGCGCTGGCCGACATGGCCAAGGCCGACACCGCAAAACAGGCCGACGCCACCTGGTTCGCACCACCGCTCGCCGCGCGCGCCAAAGCGGTCCAGCTTACGCCCGCTAGCCTGAAAGCCGTCGCGGGGCGCTATGAAGGCCGGCAGATCGACATCGTCGACGGCAAGCTGCTGTACACTTGGCGCGAGCGTTTCCGCGCCACGCTGGAACCACTGGGCAACGACCTTTTTGCCGTCGAGGGCGTCGATGATTTCCGCTTCCGCATTGTCCGCAAGGCGAGCAAGATTGCCGCGCTCGAACGCATCAACCGCGATGGAACAACCGACAGCTATGCCCGCCTCGACTGACCCCTGGAACAACCTCGACGACATCTCGTTCCTCGGGCGGCTCAGCGAGGCATTGAGCCAGACGATCGAGGATCAGACGCGCGAGCTCTTCGATGCAGCGGGAATCGTCATCCCGGTGCGATCCTGCTCGCTGCTCACCGCGCTGCGGCAGGCGGGCGAGGCGTCGGCGGCCGAGCTGGCTCGAACGCTGGGGCAATCGCACCAGCTGGTGATCCAGAAATGCCCGGCACTGCTCCGCCTCGGGCTGATGACCCAACATCCCGACCCGGCGGACGCGCGCCGCAAGCTATTTCGCCTGACCGAAATGGGTCAGGCCCAAATGGCGTTGCAGGACAGATATAGCGATGAAATTTCGGACGTGTACCGACGCCTCTTCGAAGAGACCGGCGATGCGCATGCGATGATATTGAAAACCTTGCGAGCGCTCAAAGAGCGGCCGCTTCGCGAACGCACCGCGCCGAAGTCGCGTTAATCGAGAAACGGCGCCACCACCTCCGCCGTCACCCTGAGCGGCCGCCCGCTCGCCTTGTCGAGCAGCGCCCATACCGTCCGCGCGCGGACATGCACTTTGCCTTCGGCGCCGGTAAATTCCATGAAGCGATCGAACTTGGCGCCCTGCGGCTTGTCGGCGACCCACGTCCGCGCCGTCACCGTTTCGCCGGGCCCGAGGGCGCGGAGATAATCGATCTCATGCCGCACCACGACCCAGATATAGGCGTCCTTGTGCGCCTTCGGAACCGCGGCGTCCCAATGACCGGTCGCAACCTGCTGGATCCACTGGACCCAGACGGCATTGTTGACGTGCCCCAGCTCGTCGATAACATCGGGGGTCGCGGTGAGGGAGAGGGTGAAGGATTTCATGGGATGTGCTTAGCCTCTGCACTTAGAGACAAAAAGACTCGTCATTGCGAGGAGCCGAAGGCGACGCGGCAATCCAGAGTCGCGTAAACCGCACTGGATTGCTTCGCTTCGCTAGCATTGACGAAGTCGTTAGAGGCTATGCCAACTCCACCGTCGTCACCATATACCCCGCATCGCGCAGCGAGGCGACCAGGCTGTCGAGATGCTCGCGGTCGCGCGCTTCGCATTCGATGTCGGTGATCAGCCCCTTGGCGGGCAGGGTGGTAAAGATGCGCTGGTGATAGATTTCGATGATGTTGACCTGTTTCTCGTCGAACAGCTTCATCACCTTGAACAGCGCGCCCGGACGGTCCTGCAACCGGATGCGCAGGCGCGCGATGCGGCCCGAGCGTGCGAGGTCGCGCAGCAGCACATTGGCGAGCAGCCGCGTGTCGATATTGCCGCCGCACAAAACCAACCCGACCTTGCGCCCGGCAAATTCCTCGGGATGCGCGAGCAGCGCGGCGAGGCCGGCGGCACCGGCGCCCTCGACCACTGTCTTTTCGATCTGGAGCAGCAGGCTGACCGCGCGCTCCAGATGGCGTTCGGCGACGAGCACGATGTCGTCATTGAGTTCGGCGACGCGCTTTCGCGTATATTCGCCGGGTTCCTTGACCGCGATCCCCTCGGCGAGCGTGTCGCCCTCGCACGCCATGTCGACGCCGTTGAGCTTGGCGTACATCGACGGATAGAGTTCGGCCTGCACCCCGATCAGGCGGATGTCAGGATTGATCCCGCGCGCGGCGGTTCCCATCCCTGTGAACAGCCCGCCGCCGCCGATCGGGATGATCAGCGTATCGATTTCGGGCACGTCTTCGAGCATTTCGAGCGCGACCGTCCCCTGCCCCGCGGCGATATGCGGATGGTCGAACGGATGAACAAAGGTCAGCCCGCGCTCGACTTCCAGCTCGCGCGCATGCGCATAGGCATCGTCGTATTTCTCGCCGAACAGCACGATTTCGGCGCCGTGGCTGGCGGTCTGGTACACCTTCACCTGCGGCGTCGTCTTGGGCATCACGATGGTCACCGGCACGCTCAGCCGCTTGCCATGATAGGCCAGCCCCTGCGCATGGTTGCCCGCCGACGCCGCAATGACGCCGCGCGCGCGTGCGACCGGGTCCATCAACAACAGCGCGTTGAGCGCGCCGCGTTCCTTATAGGCCGCAGTGAATTGCAGGTTTTCGAACTTCAGCCAGACTTCTGCGCCCACCATTTCGGACAAGGTCTGCGAATGCAGCGTCGGGGTGCGGACAATCGCGCCGTCAATTCGCGCCGCCGCCGCGCGCACATCGTCGAGGGTGATCGCCGGCAAATCGGCAGCGGACAGGGTGGGTGCGGTCGTGCTCATGATGCCGCTCGCCCTAGCCTATCTGGCGCACCGCGCAAACCATGGTTATGGACCATCCTATGAGCGAACAAAAATTGCGCATCAGCTTCATCGGAACCGGCGTCATGGGTGGACCGATGGCGGGCCATCTTGCGAAAGTGGGCCATGACCTCACCATCTATAACCGCACCCGGGCCAAGGCCGAGGCGTGGGTGGCGCAGCACGGCGGCGCGGCGGCGGCGACCCCGGCGGATGCCGCTAGGGACGCCGATGTCGTGCTGACCTGCGTTGGCAACGACGATGACCTCGCGCAGGTCACGCTCGGCCGCGACGGCGCCTTCAAGGCGATGCGCAAGGGTGCTCTGTTCATCGATCACACGACCGTGTCGGCGCGGATCGCGCGCCAGCTGTCGGTCGAGGCCGAAGGGCTTGGCCTGCTGTGTGTCGATGCGCCGGTCTCGGGCGGCGAAGCGGGGGCGCAGAACGGCACCCTGTCGATCATGTGCGGCGGCACGAAGGCCGCGTTCGCAGCCGCCGAACCGGTGATGCAGGCCTATGCCGCGCGCATGGTCCATATCGGCGGCCCCGGCGCGGGGCAGACGACCAAGATGGTCAACCAGATCGCAATCGCCGGGGTGCTGCAGGGACTGTCCGAGGCGCTGCGTTTTGCGCAGGCGTCGAAGCTCGATACCGACAAAGTGTTCGAGGCCGTGTCGGGCGGGGCCGCAGCCAGCTGGCAGATGCTCAACCGCTGGGACACGATGGCGAAAGACGAGTTCGATTTCGGGTTCGCGGTCGACTGGATGCGCAAGGATCTGGGCCTCGCACTCGACGAAGCGCGCTCGAACGGCGCAACGATCCCCGTCGCCGCTATCGTCGATCAATTCTACGCCGATGTGCAAAAGGCCGGACACGGCCGCCGCGACACCAGCTCGCTCGTAACAAGGTTGCCAAAATGAATCGCCTCCTGCTCACCGCCTTCGCACTCACCCTCGCCGCTCCCGCGCACGCCGACACGCTGGTCGACAATGTCAACGGGATTACCCTCGACAAGGATGGCAAGCTCGTCCGCTTCACCGGGCTGGTCATCGACAAGGATGGCAAGGTGAAGGAGCTGCTCGACCGCAAGGACAAGCGCCCCGAACGCCCTGATTTCAAGGAGGACGGCAAGGGCCGCACCCTGCTCCCCGGGCTGATCGACGCGCACGGCCATGTCATGGGGCTGGGCTTCCAGCTGATGCTGCTCGACCTCTCGGGCACCAATTCGCTCGCCGAAGCGCAGGCGGCGATCCGCAAATATGCCGCCGACAATCCCGAAATGCCGTGGATCATCGGGTCGGGCTGGAACCAGGAAAAATGGGGTCTGGGCCGCTTCCCGACCGCCGCCGATCTCGACGCCGCGGTGCCGAACCGCCCGGTCTGGCTCGAACGCGTCGATGGCCACGCGGGGTGGGCCAACACCGCCGCCATGACCGCTGCGAAAGTCACCGCCACCAGCAGGTCGCCCGAGGGCGGCCGCATCGAAATGGCGGGCGGCAAGCCCAGCGGCGTGTTCGTCGATGCCGCGATGAGCTTGGTCGATAGCGCCAAGCCCAAACCGCTGGCGCGCGACCTCGACCGTGCCTTACTGCTCGCGCAGCAAAAGCTGCTCGAACATGGGATCACCGCGATCGCCGACATGGGGACGTCGATCCTCGACTGGCAGGCATTTCGCCGCGCCGGCGACAAGAAACAGCTCGCGGTCCGCATCCTCAGCTACGGTGGCGACATCGACAATATGGCGATGATTGCGGGCGGCGAGCCGACGCCATGGCTCTACGACGACCGGCTGCGGATGGTTGGGGTGAAGCTCTACCTCGACGGCGCGCTCGGCTCGCGCGGCGCGTGGCTGAAGGCGCCGTATAGCGACGCTCCGGGGCAGACCGGCCTGCCGCTGCTCACCCCCGCGCAGCTCCGGAACAAGATGGTCCGCGCGTCGATGGATAAATTCCAGGTGACGATCCACGCGATCGGTGACGCCGCCAATGCCGAAGCGCTCGACGCGATCACCGACCTCACCGCCGACTTGCCCGGTGAGCGGCGCTGGCGCATCGAACATGCCCAAGTCATCGACCCCGCCGACATTGCACGCTTCGCTAGCCTCAAGGTCATTGCGTCGATGCAACCCGTCCACCAGACGAGCGACCGGCTGATGGCCGAAGCCCGGCTTGGCCCCGACCGGCTCAAAGGCGCTTATGCCTGGCGCAGCCTTCAAGCCGCAGGCGCCCGTATCGCCTTCGGCTCCGACGTGCCGGTCGAAAGCGCCAATCCCTTCCCCGGCCTCGCCGCCGCGATCTCGCGCACCGATGCCAAGGGCGAACCCTTTGGCGGTTGGCGCCCCGAGGAAGCGGTCAGCCGCGAGACTGCGCTCGACGGCTTCACCCGCACCGCCGCCTATGCGGGGTTCGCCGAGGACCGCATCGGGACGTTGATGCCCGGGATGCGCGCCGACTTCCTGATCGTCGACGCCGACCCGATGCTGGCCAGCCCCGACGAAATCCGCCGCATGACCCCGCTCGAAACCTGGATCGGCGGCTATCGCTATTACAAGAAAAGCGATGGTGCGATCGTTGGGCGATGAGGAGCTCTAAAATGCAAACGCCCACCACCCCACCGCCTCCCCGAGCGAAGGCGAGGGGCTATGTCGAGCGGAGCGAGAACCTGCGGCGTCGCAGCCTCGACATCGCTCGGCATGGCCCCTCGTCTTCGCTCGGGGAATCGGTGAACGGGCGATCTGTATGAATCCCACCCGCCGCGCGCTGCTGACCGGCCTCGCCGCGCTGCCCGTCGCAGCGACCGCGGCGGCGGCCGAGCGCAAGTCAAAGAAACGCAAACCTGCCAAACCCAAGGTCCAGCATGTCGATGTCGCGATAATCGGCGCCGGGGTGTTCGGTGCGTGGACCGCCTGGCATCTGCTGCGCGCCGGCAAGTCGGTCCGCCTGTTCGACGCCTATGGCGCCGGGAATTTCCGCGCGTCGTCAGGCGGCGAGAGCCGCGTGATCCGCATGGGGTACGGTGCCGACACCATCTATTCGGACATGGCGCGCGACTCGCTGGCCTATTGGAAAGCGTTGTCCGACAGCGCCAGTGCGCCGATCTTTCACAACACCGGCGTGCTGTGGTTCGGGCCGCAGGGCGACGCGTACACCGCGCAGTCGCTGGCATGGCTTCAGGCGAACCGCGTCGGGCATGAGCATGGCGACGTCCGCTGGCTGCAAAACAAGTACCGCCAGATCCAATTTTTTCAGGGCGAGACAGGCATCCTCGAAAACGAAAGCGGCGCGCTGATCGCGGGGCGCGGGGTGCAGGAAGTGATCGCCGACGCGCAGATCGCAGTTGAGCGAGTCGTGATGCCCGCCCCCTTGCTGTCGAAACGGATCAAGCGCCACTCGCTGCCCGACGGCGGCACCGCCGATCATCTGGTCTATGCGCTCGGCCCCTGGCTCGCCGAACTCTTCCCGCAGCAGCTGATGAACAAGATCGTCGCGACGCGGCAGGAGGTCTATCATTTTGGCGCGCCGCAGGGCGACACGCGCTTTGCGCCGCCCGAACTGCCGGTATGGGCCGACAACAGCAACAATGGCATTTTCTATGGCATCCCCGACCTGGAGGGTGCCGGGTTCAAGATCGCGATCGATCGCCATGGGCCGGTGGTCGACCCCGACACGATGGAACGGCAACTCACCCCGGCGGGAATCGCCGAAGCGCGCGCCTATATCGCGCGCCGCTTCCCCGCCCTCGCTTCGGCGCCGCTGATCGGCGGGCGCGTCTGCCAATATGAGAATAGCTCGAACGGCGATTATCTGATCGACCGCTTTCCGGGGCAGGAGCGCGTCTGGCTGGTCGGCGGCGGATCGGGGCACGGGTTCAAGAACGGACCTGCGGTGGGCAAGCGCGTTGCCGCGCATATCCTCGATCCGAAGCTGGCGGTGGAACCGCGCTTCAGCTTTGCGACCAAGGGGACGGTGGCGGCGCGAACGGTTTTCTAAGTTCGATCACGCACCCCAACCTCGTCATCCCGGCGAAGGCCGGGATCTCTCCGGTGAGGGAGAACGAGAGGGTGAGATCCCGGCCTTCGCCGGGATGACGATTTGAGGGGTAAGCGAGCGTGCGCCTGACCGACTGCCACAACATCGACGACTTCCGCGCCCTCGCCCGCCGTCGCCTGCCCTGGCCGGTGTTCGACTATATCGACGGCGCCGCCGATGACGAGGTCACCCGCCGCCGCAATCGCACCGCGTTCGACGATTGCGACCTCATCCCGCGCGTCCTCGCCGGGGTCGAAAGCGTCGATATGCGCACCACGCTGTTCGGGCGCGAAATGGCGATGCCGCTGTTCCTGTCGCCAACCGCGCTGCAGCGCCTGTTCCACTGGCAGGGCGAGCGCGCCGTGCTGCGCGCCGCCTCGAATGCCGGGACGATGGCCGGCATCTCCAGCCTCGCGACGATCAGTCTGGCTGAAGCGGGCGCGCTCACCGACGGCCCCAAGCTGTTCCAGCTCTATGTCCACAAGGACGAAGGCCTCAACCGCGCGATGCTGGAAGCCGCCCGCGATGCCAAATTCGACGCCGTCGCGCTGACCGTCGATACGATCGTCGGCGGCAACCGCGAACGCTGCCTGCGCTCCGGCTTCACCTCGCCGCCGCGCTTCACGCCGGGCAATATGCTGAGCTACGCCGCCAAGCCCGGCTGGGGGCTTAACTATGTCCTCCGCGAAAAGTTCAGCCTGCCCAATCTCGCGACGCATGTGTCCGAAGGATCGAGCGTCCCCAAATCGGTCGCCGACTATTTCACCACGATGCTCGACCAGAGCCTCGACTGGCAGCGCGCCGAGGCGATCCGCCAGCAATGGGACGGCCCGTTCTGCCTCAAAGGCATCGTCGCGGTCGAAGACGCCCGCCGCGCGGTCGAGATCGGCGCCACCGCGATCATGGTGTCTAACCATGGCGGGCGCCAGCTCGACGGCAGCCGCGCGCCGTTCGATGCGCTGGCCGAGATCGTCGATGCGGTTGGGGACAAGATCGAGGTGATCTGCGACGGCGGCATCACCCGCGGCACCCATGTGCTGAAAGCTTTGTCGGTCGGCGCGAAGGCCTGCTCGGGCGGGCGGCTCTATCTCTACGCGCTCGCCGCGGCGGGCGAGGACGGGGTGAGCCGCGCGATCGCATTGCTGCGCGCCGAGATGGAGCGCGGGATGAAATTGATGGGGGCCAAGACTCTGTCGGATCTCCGCCCCCAAAATCTGCGCTGGCGGTAACTGAATCCTCCCTGTCGCGAAGCGAGTGGTGGAGGGGCCGCAACGCTTGCGCCAAAGCCCCTTCGTCAGTCCTGCGGACTGCCACCTCCCCATCGCTGTGCGACAGGGAGGATCAGTCACATTACAAAACGGGCAATGCCTCATCCTTCTTGCCCAGCCCACTCCAGTCGATGCTCCGCGTCATGTACATCACCCCGGCGAGGGCGAAGAACATCAGCACCGAACCGATCAGCAACGAGTAAGCCTCAAGGTTCAGCAGCACATAGAGCAGCGCATAAAGCCCGACGAGCATCGCCGCCAGGAACCGCGCGCGTTTCCAGCTCTTCAGCACCGCGGCGCTATAAAAAGCCAGCAAGCCGATGATCGCGGCCGACGCCAGCATATAGGCGAAGGTGAAGCCGATCACCTCGGCGAAGGCGAGCAGGAGCACGAAGAACAGCACCAGCGCGATGCCGGTGAGCAGATATTCGGCCGGCGCCACCCGCGCGCCCGCGATGATGTCGAACATCAAAAAAGCGACGAAGGTGAAGCCAATGAACAGGAAGCCATATTTGATCGCGCGATCGACCTGGCTATACAGGTCCACCGGCTCGATCAGGCTGATCGCCACCGCCTTGGCGGTACCTCCCGACGCTTCGCCCGCGCTACCATCGCTCGGCGCCGAAACCGCCACCGCCTCCACATAGCCGTCGCGCGGGCCATAGTTGGTGGTCACCGGCGGCGACAAATCGCCGGTCAGCACCTGCGCCTGTCCCAATGCCAGGTTCGGCACCGCATAGGTCGCAGTGAAGCCGCTGGCGGTCACGCTGCGCTTGGCGGGCAGAAAATCGCCGCCGAAGCTGGGGTTGGGCCAGGTGGATTTGACCGTCCAGCGCGTATCGACCCCGCGCGGGATCAGCTTGAAATCGCCCAGCCCGCGCACGCTGATCTTGTAATCGATCTTCAGCGGCGTCGCCGCGGTCCAGTCGACAAAGGCGAAAGTCCCCGAATTGCCGGTCGAGAGCAGCCCCTTGCCGGGTTGCAGCGCCAGCGGCGTACCGTTCACCGCGACGCTATTGCCGTCGACCAACCCGCGCGCGTCGCTGACCCCCAGCCGCACCTCGGCGCGGTCGAGCATCAGCGCCTCGCGCGCAACGCCGAACCGCGCGATGTCGGCAGGCAGCACGAAATCGGCGCTGCCCGAAATCTGGCTTTCGTAAACGACCGTCTCGTAAATCGCCTTTTTGCGCTTCTCAGGCTTGATGACGACCTCGGCCGCATTGGCTTGCGGCGAAAGATAGAGGTTGCGGATCGTGTTGACCGTCCGCGTCACATCCTTGCCATTTTCGGTAACCGTCGTTGTTTCGGTGGCGCGATAGGGGATGACGATCACAGGTCCGGCAATCGTCTGTTGCCCGCCCCATCCTTGCCCGATCGACGCCTGCGCGGTTTCGGCTTGCTGCTGGCGATCCCAGAGCAGACCGTAAATCATCAAAAGAGGGACCATCAAGGCCACCGCGATCAGCACCGCGATGACGAGTTTGACGCCGGGACTGCGCTCGCTGCGCGCGGGCGGATTTGAAGACGATAAGGGGGGAATGGAAACGCTCTGAGTCATGGGGGATACTCTTGCTGCTTCAACTCGTCGATGAAATTGCACGGTTCGCCGATATCGTCAAGCGCGTTGCGACGAAGCCCGTCGACGGACCACACGCACGAAAAAGGGGGCGGCCTCCCCCGAAGCCGCCCCCTTAACGCGTGGTCGCTGACCCGCTAGGCGATCAGAATGATGCGCCGAGCGTAAAGACCACGGTTGGATCGTACAGCGTGTCGAGCGCCTTGATGCCTGATTTTTTGACGTCGGTGTCGATATATTGGACCGTGAAGGTCGCAGGACCAGCCGCGAATGACGCGCCAACCGACCAGTCGATATATTGGCCATCGGGCGACACCAGACCGAGCGATCCGTCGTTGTAGCCGACGCCAGCGGTCAGCGTGACCGGCGAGTTGGGAATGCCAAAACCGGCGCCGAGGTTCAGGTAGATATTGTCGGCGTCGCCCAGCGAATTCTGCTTGGGCGCATAAGCAACCAGGCCGGTGACCGAGACGGGCCCGATGTCGTGCGACAGCTTGCCGATGCCTTCGAAATAATCGGTCGGCGCGCCGCCGTCGTGGCTGCCGGGATAGGTGTAGTAGGTAACCCCGACATCGACCGTCGTGCCCGAAGCGACTTCGGTCGCAAAGCCGGCGTACAGGTCGAGCTCGAACTTGCCGTAAGCAGGGCTGTCGGGAAGCGACGAGCCCCACACGCCGGCGTACAAGCCGCTTTCATGACTGACGGTCAGCGTCGGCTGAACCGCGACCTTTTCGTTCGACAGCGAAATGCCGCGGAAACGATAGTCCGACGTGACCGAAATGCCGCCCGAAAGCGAGAACGGGCCGCTGGCTTCTTCTTCCTGAGCGAAGGCGGGCGTCGAGAGAGCCGACGCGGCGAGCAGCATGCCGAAACACGCTTTGGTAAGAAACTTCATGGGTGATCCCCCTAAACAAAACAACGGATCGTCCCAGCCTGCGTTGCGTGTTCACGCCTCTTTGGTGCGGGCCTGTAACGACGAACGTCCCGAAATTGCCGATTTTGCTGCAATGCACAAACAAAAATTGCGCGCGCGTCCGATTCCGCGTCAGAGTGTGGCTTTCGCGCAACAGCCGCGTCGGCCATGCTTGGCTTTGCCAATCGTCCGCCAGACCGCTAAAGAGCAGCGCATCCTCCCCTCTCGATCGAGCCCGAACCCATGAGCGATCACAATCCCGGCCTGCGCCCCTGGCGCGACATCGCGCGGCGCACCAGCCGCCAAATCATGGTCGGCACGGTCCCGGTCGGCGGCGGCGCGCCGATCACGGTGCAGACGATGACCAACACGCTGACCAGCGATGCGGTCGCGACGATCGACCAGATCCGCCGCTGCGAAGAGGCGGGCGCCGATCTGATCCGAGTGTCGTGCCCCGACACCGAATCGACCGCGGCATTGGGTAAGATCGTCCGCGCCGCGCGCATCCCGATCATCGCCGACATCCATTTCCACTATAAGCGCGCATTGGAAGCGGCCGACGCGGGCGCCGCGTGCCTGCGCATCAACCCCGGCAACATCGGATCGTCGGAGCGCGTCGGCGAGGTCGTCCGCGCCGCCAAAGCGAACGGCTGCGCGATCCGCATCGGCGTCAACGCGGGCAGCCTCGAAAAAGACCTGCTCGAAAAATATGGTGAGCCCTGCCCCGAGGCGCTGGTCGAAAGCGCGCTCGACCATATCAAGCTGCTTCAGGACCGTGATTTCCACGAATATAAGGTCGCAGTGAAAGCGAGCGACGTCTTCCTAGCGGTCGCCGCCTATGCGCAGCTTGCCGACGCGGTCGACTGCCCGCTCCACCTCGGCATCACCGAAGCAGGCGGGTTGATCGGCGGCACCGTCAAAAGCGCCCTCGGCATCGGCAACCTGCTCTGGGCGGGCATCGGCGACACGATCCGTGTGTCGCTGTCGGCCGAACCCGAAGAGGAAGTGCGCGTCGGCTATGAGATCCTGAAATCGCTGGGCCTGCGCACCCGTGGCGTCCGCGTCGTCTCCTGCCCCAGCTGCGCGCGGCAGGGTTTCGACGTCATCCGCACCGTGCAGGCACTCGAAGAGGCGCTGGGTCACATCAAGACCCCGATGTCGCTCTCGGTCCTCGGCTGCGTCGTCAACGGCCCCGGCGAAGCGCGCGAAACCGACATCGGCATCACCGGCGGCGGCAATGGCAAGCATATGGTCTATCTGTCGGGGGTCACCGACCACCATGTCGCCGACGCCGACATGATCGGCCATATCGTCAAGCTGGTCGAAGCCAAGGCGGCCGAGATCGACGCGGGCAGTTCGGTCAGCATGGACGTGACGCACGGCAAAGCGGCGTAAGCGCGGATCGGCGCCCTAGCCCACGGCCAGCGGCGCCAGCCCATCCATTATTGCGGTCAGCGCCAGCGCGTTCTCGCGCTCCATCGCGCTATGCCCGGCGTTGGTAACGACATAGCTCAGCGGCTCCGTCCCCGCCGCGCGCAGTGCTGCGACCAGCCGCGATGCCTGCGTCAGCGGGCAAACCTCATCGAAGCGGCCATGGACGATGTGCATCGGGATCGCCGCGAGCGTGGCGATATTGTCGAAGAAATGTCCCGCTGGCAGGAACAGCTCGTTGGCGAAATAATGCGCCTCAATCTGCGCAAAACACAGCGCGAAGTCGGCCTCACCAAACTTGCCGGTATCAGCGGCTTCGGGGATCATGTTCGAAATCACCCCTTCCCACAGCGACCAGGTCACCGCCGCTTCCATTTGCCGCGCCTTTTCCGCCGCGCTGGCCGGGACCATGTCGAAAATCGCCTTGTAAGACGCCATGACATCGCCGCGCTCGGCGGGGGTCAGGACGTTCAGCAGCGCCGCCCACTCTTCGGGATATTTGATGTACGCTCCCGGCGCGGTCAGGCCATAGGGGTCGGCTTCCCATGTCGCGGCATTGCCCTGATACAGATAATCGAGATCCTCCGCCGCGCCCAGAAAGATGCCGCGCAGGATAAGGCTGGCGCAATGCGCGGGATGCGCGATCGCATAGGCCATCGCCAGCGTGCTGCCCCAGCTCCCACCGAACACATGCATCGGTCCGGCAATGCCCAGATGGTCGCGCAATTTCTCGATATCGCCGATCAGGTCGGCCGTCGTGTTCTTGGCGAGCGCCGCCCCCGGTCCCGCCGACGCAACGTTGGGTTCGCTCTTGCCGCATCCGCGCTGGTCGAACAGGATGACGCGATAGCGGTGGGGATCGAAAAAGCGCGCCATCGCCGGAGCGCACGCGCCGCCAGGGCCGCCGTGCAGGAACATCACCGACTCGCCCGCCGGGTTGCCATATTCCTCCCAATAGATGCGGTGCGCGGGATCGACATCGACCTCCAGCCAGCCGAAATTCAGGCACGGCGGCTGCGGATAGACCCAATCGTCGCCGATCTTGCTGCTCGCCTGAAGCCGGGAAAAATCCATCGCCGCTGTCCTCGCTGCTACCTTTGGGGAACCAATGGCTTAACCGCCGCAGCCGCCATGTCCACCCGGCGGACGATATTAGGCAGCGTCGTGAAAGATGATCCCCAGCGTATGGCGCTGCCCCGACCGGACTTCGCTTACCCCATGCCGCATCGCCACACGGTAGTCGCCGCTGCTGCCCGCCACTGGCCGCTCGTTCACCGCAAACACCACCGCATCGCCCTTGCCCAGCGGCACCACCGCAACGCGCGATTGCATCCGCGGTCGTTGCTCTGTCAGCACAAATTCGCCGCCGGTGAAATCGGTCCCTGACGCCGACAGCAAGACTGCGACCTGCAACGGAAACACCTGGGACCCATACAGATCGCGGTGCAGGCAATTATAATCGCCCGGCCCATATTGCAGCAGCAGCGGCGTTGGCTGCGCCTGCCCCGCGGCATGACACCGCGCCAGATAATCGGCGTGGTCGGCGGGATAGCGTTCATCACGCCCCATCCGCTCGTGCCAGCGATTGGCGACCGGCGAGAGCCGCGCATAGAGACCCTGGCGCAAGCCCGCGACCAGCGACGGCAATGGATAAGCGAAATAGCGATACTCGCCGCGCCCAAACCCGTGTCGTGCCATCTGCACATGGCTGCGGAACAGCCCCTCCCGGGCATATAGCGCCGCGGTGTCGTCGCATTCGTTCGCCGCGAGCAGCCGGGGCAGGACGGCCCATCCCTCCCGATCGAGCGCTGCGGCAACGGCGGGCCAATCCTGCGCAGCAATGCGCGGGGCAATTTCGGTATCAATCGTCTTTGTCATGCAGGACGTCTGCCACGCAGCCGCCCCGCCAGCGCCCCGTTTCTTGCGATCAAATCATTCCTTGCTCGCGGTCACTCGTGCCACCGCGCGCACCACGAACCACAACAGCAGCCCCAACGGACCAAACATGAACGTCAGCGGCAAGGTCGGCAGTACCAACAAGGGATGAATCCTGCGCGTCCCGGCGTCGCGGCAGATCCAGGTGCCGATAAACAAATCAAAGGCGAGGTAGTGCAGCCATCCCGCCGTCAACAGATAGTCATTGGCGAACCAGACGCGAACTTCGGGGATCGAGCCAAAGCCGCCGTCGGCATAGGCGCCGCGCCCACCCCACCACAGCAGGCCATAAGCGACCGCGATCAGCCCGGGAATGACATATTGGGTGACCGGCCAGACCCCGGGCCGCGCGCGCTTGACAAACAAGGTGACGAGCAGCGCCACCCATCCAAGCAGGGCCAGCGTGCCCGCCAGTGAAAAAAGTGCCGCCGGTTCAACCATCTTGCCACCCACATCTAAACACTGCAAAGATGGCGTTGTGAGCAGCAATCTAAACAATGTCAAGATGACAAAGAAGTCGCGTCCTTATCACCATGGCAATTTGCGCACCGCGCTGATCGCGGCCGCCGAAGCGGTGATTACCGAACGCGGGGTCGATGGCTTTTCGCTCCGCGAAGCCGCGCGCCGCGCCGGGGTATCGCCCGCCGCGCCCGGGCACCATTTCGGAGATGCGCGCGGCTTGCTCACCGCCGTTGCCACCGCTGCCTTTACCGAACTCGGCGATGTCCTCGCCGCGGCAGCCGCGGTACCGGGCGACCGCCGCCCCCGCCTTGAAGCGCAGGGAGCGGCCTATGTCGGCTTCGCACTCGCGCACCCCGCGGCATTCGACCTGATGTGGCGGCGGGCAGTGGTGGACGCCGCCGATCCCGACTTCGTCGCCGCCGGTCGCCGCGCGTTTGAGATGCTCGACGCTGTGGTCCGGGCCGACCAGCCGCCCATCGCCGACCCGCTCGATCCCGCCCTGGCCCCGACCGTCGCCGCCTGGTCGCTCGTCCATGGTTTCGCAAAATTGGCAGTCGAAGACGTGTTCGGCGGCGACCCCGGCACCCGCCAGCGTGCCGCTGCAGCGCTGCTCCCCGCTGTCTTGGCTTCTCTGGATATCTGATAACCCGCATCCGGGTCTGCGCGCTTCAATGTCGCGGAGAAACCGCCTAGGCTGGCCGCTCATCAACCGGGAAGCCCCAGCCTCATGACCTTACGCCTTGCCGCCGCCGCGCTCCTTGCTGCCGTTTCGCTCCCTGCCATCGCGCAAACCGCCCCGGCGATCGACCCCACCAACCTGACCGAAATGGTCCGCACGCTTGCCTCCGACCAGTTTCAGGGCCGCGCACCTGGGACAATCGGTGAAGAGCGCACCGTCGGCTATCTGATCGGGCGTTTGCAGGCGCTCGGGCTCGAACCCGCAGGGGTCGATGGCGGCTGGACCCAGCCGGTGCCGTTGCTGCACACCCGCCTCGGCACCGCGACGACGCTGGCGTTCGATCGCAAGGGTGCGGCGACGCCGCTCACCTTTGGCACCGACGTCTATGTCTCGACGCTCCAGCCGACGGATCAGGCGGTTGTCGACAATGCCCCGATGATTTTCGTCGGCTATGGGGTCACCGCCGCCGAACGCGGGTGGGACGATTTCAAGGGTCAGGATATGAAGGGCAAGGTTGCGGTCTTCCTGATCAACGACCCCGATTTTGTCGCGGCCAAGGGCGAGGATGCTTTCGGCAAGTTCGGCGGCCGGACGATGACCTATTACGGGCGCTGGACCTACAAGTTCGAAGAGGCAGCACGGCGCGGTGCTGTCGCGGCGCTGATCGTTCACGACACCGACGGCGTCGGCTATGGCTGGAACGTCGTCAAAAGCCCCGGCGGCGAAAATTACGGCCTCGTCGTGCCGCCCGAAAAGGTGACGAGCCTCGCGCTACAAGGCTGGATTTCGGGCGAGACGGCGACAAAATTGTTCACCGACGCCGGACAGGATCTCACTAAGCTGCGCGTCGCCGCGCGGCGCAAGGATTTCAAGCCCGTCGATCTCGGCACCAGCTTCAACGCTGCGATCCCGGTGACGCAGGCGGTCGTGCAAAGCCAGAACGTCCTCGCCAAAATCCCCGGCGCCAAGCGCCCCGACGAGGTCGTGATGTATGGCGCCCATTGGGACGCCTATGGCAAAGGCTTGCCCGACGAGGCGGGCCGTATCTATCGCGCCGGTGCCAACGACGACGCGCTCGGCGTCGCGGGATTGTTCGAAATTGCGCGCGGCTTCAAAGCCGCACCGCCACCCGACCGCAGCATCGTCTTCGCTTTCTGGACCGCCGAGGAACGTGGGCTCCTAGGGTCTGAAGCTTATGCTGCCAACCCGATCTTCCCGGTCGAAAAGACCGTCGTCAACCTCGGCCTGGACATCCTGCAAACCGCCGGAAAGGCAAAGGACGTCGTCCTCGTCGGCAAGGGCCAAGGCAGTCTCGAAGACGACCTAGCGCGCGTTGCTGCGACTCAAGGCCGCACCGTTTCGGTGGAGAGTCTCCCCGAGCGCGGCCTCTTCTACCGCGCCGACCATTTCAGCATGGCCAAGCGCGGCGTACCCGTCCTGCTGATGATGGGCATCGCGGGCGCCGCCGATCTCGTCGAGGGCGGCAGACCCGCCGGGCAGGCGTGGGTCGATGCCTATACCGGCAAATGCTATCATCAGGCGTGCGACGCCTGGGGTCCGGACTGGAACCTCGACGGCGCGGTGCAGGATATTTCGCTGTTCTACACCATCGGCGACGAGCTGGCGCGCTCGGGACGCTGGCCCGACTGGAAAGCAGGCAGCGAGTTCAAGGCCATCCGCAACCAGAGCGCCGCGTCACGCAAATAGCGCGACGAGCTTATAATCTGATCCCATCGTCCCGTTCGTGTCGAGCGTAGTCGGGACACCCTTCGTATTTGCGCTACACCCATGGGTGTCTCGACTACGCTCGACACCAACGGAAATTGAAGCCGTGGTGATTTAGGACGCCAAGTGCTGGCACCGCGTTTGCGGCGGCAGCGCAACAAAAAAGGGGCTGCCGAAGCAGCCCCTTTCCTTGTTCGATAGGCCGAAGGCTTAGTCCTTCAGGAAGTCGGGCACATGGCCCTGATCTTCCGGACCTTCGTTGCGTTCGCGGCGCGGGCCACGATCGCCACCGGCACCGCCACCGTCACGGCGCGGGCCACGATCGCCGCCGCCATCGCGGCGCGGACCACGGTCGCCGCGACCGCCACCGTCGCCGCGCGGGCCACGATCGCCGCCGCCGCCGCCATCGCGGCGCGGGCCGCGCGGACCACGGTCGCCGCGATCGCCGCCTTCACGCGGCGGGCGGGTGTCTTCCAGCTCGGCGCCGGTTTCCTGATCGACGACGCGCATCGACAGGCGAACCTTGCCGCGCTGGTCGATCTCGAGCACCTTGACCTTGACTTCCTGGCCTTCGCTCAGGACGTCCGAGACCTTCTCGACGCGCTCATTAGCGATTTCGCTGACATGAACCAGGCCGTCCTTGCCGCCCATGAAATTCACGAACGCCCCGAAATCGACGAGGTTGACGACCTTGCCGTCATAGATCTTGCCGACTTCGGCTTCTTCGACGATGCCCGAAATCC
>Ga0265296_1002676_pt1 | contig 17562 bp, 15 predicted proteins | sample MunlanPumphouse1_FD_189073 | JGI IMG/M metagenome (GOLD analysis project Ga0265296, IMG submission 189073) | Groundwater microbial communities from a municipal landfill in Southern Ontario, Canada - Pumphouse #1 | ecosystem: Environmental > Aquatic > Deep subsurface > Groundwater | place...
TGAAAATGTTATAATATTAATATTCATAGCATTAATAATCTTGATAGTGGCTGCACTTCTTGAAGTTTATATTACTCCAATCATATTCAAGTAAAATTTAAAAGCAAAAGATTTCTATATTCTCTATGGAACCATTAATATTAATTACTATTTTCATAAGCTTTTTTTGTACATATTTAATTATGCCTTTTTGGATAAGAAAAGCTAAGCAAATAGGATTAGTATGGGAAGATATGAATAAACCAAAAAGTGAAAAAAATGTTGCTGGTTCTGGAGGAATAATTGTCGTTGTTGGTTCAATAATTGGAATTTTTTTATATATTGCTATACAAACTTTTTATTTTAAGTCTACGGATGGAATTTCAATTAGTATATTTGCTATGTTAAGCACATTATTGCTTGTTGCAGGAATCGGGCTTATAGATGATTTATTTGGATGGAAAAAAGGAGGACTTTCAAAACGTTCAAGAATAATTCTCATACTTTTCTCAGCTGTACCTTTAATGGTTATAAATGCGGGGGAATCAACAATGATGGGAATTAATTTTGGTATTTGGTATCCTCTTTTAGTTATTCCTCTTGGAATTTTAGGGGCAACTATAACATTTAATATGGTTGCAGGATTTAATGGATTGGAAACAAGTCAAGGAATAATTTTATTGTCAGCACTTTCAATAGTTATGTATATGACAGGAAACAGTTGGTTGAGTGTTGTAGCATTATGTTTAGTTGCTTCTCTTGTTGCATTTTATATTTTTAATTCAAATCCTGCAAAAGTCTTTCCAGGAGATGTCCTCACATATGCTATTGGGGCTTCTATAGCAGTAATAGCCATACTTGGAAATGCTGAAAAAATTGCACTTTTCCTTTTTATACCTTATTTTCTTGAAGTTATTTTGAAAATAAGAGGGAAAATAGAATTAAGGGAAAATGGTTTTGCACATAATTTTGGAATTCCAAACAAAGATGGAAGTCTTGAATTAAGATATAATAAAATTTACAGCATAACTCATCTTTCATTGTACATTTTAAAAAAATTCAAGAAGAAAGTTTATGAAAATGATGTTGTTTACCTCATAAATGGATTCCAAATTGTGATAATATTATTAGGATTTGCCCTATTTATTCTATGATAAACTAAGGTTTTTAAACGGTGTTTCTTTTAAATTTCGATGGATGTTCATAGGGTAAAAGAAGAATCTAAGAAAGTTTTTGAATTCTTTAAACAAAAAAAAGTTTTGATTATATTAACAATAATTCTTTTAGCACTAATTATTGGGATGACTGCCCATATAAGAACAAATAACATATCTATATTAAAAGATGTTACAACTGGCGAATATCTTACAGCGGATTTGGATGCTTTTTATTGGTTGAGAATTGCTGAAACTCTTGAGGAAAATGGGACTCTCCCAGAATATGATGCAATGAGGTATCCTTTACTTAAACTTCCATTTAGCAATGAACTTTTGCCTTCTGCTCTTGTATTCATGCATAAAGTATTAAGTCGCTTTTCTGACACAATGACTCTAAGATATGTAGATGTTATTTATCCTGTAATATTTTTCATATTGAGCATGATTGTATTTTTCTTTTTAATACTCAAACTTACAAAATCAAAAATTACTGCCCTATTATCAAGTTTCTTCCTTGCTATAATTCCTTCCTATTTATTTAGAACAATGGCGGGAGTTTCAGATCATGAACCTATTGGAATGTTTGCGTTTTTCCTTGCTTTGCTTGCATTTGCAATTTCAATGGAAAGAATTGAAAAAAAGAATTCATGGAAAGGAGCAATATTATTAGGGATTATAACGGGATTTTTTACAGTATTTAATATAGCTGCTTGGAGCGGTATTGCAACATTCATTTTATTGATAATTCCTCTAACTATATTCATACTTTGGATAACAAACAATAATAGAAAAGAGGAAGGAAAAAGCAATCTTAAAGAATATTTACTATTTTATACTTTCTGGATAATTTCATTTATATCTTTAGGGTTTATTTTTTCTTATCCAACAAAAGAGATTTTAGGATTAATATTTAGTCTCAAGGGAATTATCCTCCCAATAGTGCTTACTTTCATAATAATAGATTATATTCTTATACACTTAAAAAATAACAAATTAAAAGAAATTGGAAAATATAGAATAATTATAAGTTTGGTTTTGACTATAATATTACTTGTTTTGATAAGCCTAATATTTAATCAAAGTATGGGTCTTTCTATATCTAATATTATATCAAGTATATTACGTCCTTTTGGTGGGGGAAGAACTGGTTCAACTGTAGCTGAAAATGCTCTCCCATACACTTTAGATATAATAGGTCAGATTGGAAAAGTATTATTCTGGTTGTTTTTCGTTGGAGCACTCATAGTTGGAATTGATTTTTCAAAAGGAATAGAAAAAAAGAAAAATAAGATTATATTTTCATTTTTATGGATATTAATGATATGCGGAATATTATTTCATAGATATTCAACAGGCTCTATACTTAACGGGGATTCTTTTGTAAGCAAATTATTTTATATGGGGAGTATCCTTCTTTTCGCTGGAAACTTTATATGGATATATTTCAAGGATAAAGTTGAAACAAAGAGTGCAAATGTGATTATACTTCTTTTTACTTTTTTTATGGCTCTTGCTGGAATAAGCGCTATAAGATTGCTTTTCATACTTACTCCAGTTGTATGTTTTGTATCTGCATATGCTATAATAAAGATATATGAATATGCGAAAGATAGCAAAGAAGAAATTGTTAAAATGATATTTTACATTGCTTTAGTAGGAATAATAATTCTTCTTGTATTTACTTCTCTGACATACATTAAAACTATTAAAGCCCAGTCTTCTCAAATTGGCTCCTCAGCAAATACTCAATGGCAATATTCTATGGAATGGGTTAGGGAAAATGCGTCTCCTGGAGGAGTATTTGTGCATTGGTGGGATTATGGTTATTGGGTTCAATATATGGGAGAAAGGCCCACAGTTACTGATGGGGGGCATGGAAATGGTTACTGGGACCATTTAACAGGAAGATATCTTCTTACTACACCAAATCCTCAAAGTGCATTAAGCTTTATGAAAGCACAGAATGTATCTTATTTATTAATAGACCCTTCAGATATAGGAAAATATTCTGCTTATAGTAGCATTGGGAGTGATTACGATTATGTAAATAATAAAGATGGAACAGACAGATATTCATTTATCCCTGCTATGATTTCTAACTCAAATCAAATTCAGGAAACAAAAAATGGAACTATAAGAATTTATAATGGTGGATTTGGATTAGATGAGGATATATTGTATGAAAAAGAAGGAGAGAAAGATATTTTCATCCCTATGCAAGGGGGAGGATTGGGGGGAATAATACTTCAAGAAGAAAATAATAAATTTCAACAACCTCTTGCTGCATATATGTATAATGGAAATCAAATAAACATCCCCATGAGATATATTTATTATAATGGAACTCTTTATGATTTTAAGAACGGAACTAATTCTACAATATATGTAATTCCTCAAATAAAACAAGTTGATGGGGGAATTCAAATAGATGAAAAAGGTGCTTTAATTTATTTCTCTCAAAAAACTACTCATTCCCTTCTTGCAGAATTATATTTGATGAATGATCCATTAAATAGATATGATGGAGTTGAATTGGCTCATTCTGAACCAGATCCATTGGAAACTGCTATTGAAAGATATTCTGGAAAAAATATAAATGAATTCTTCTATTTCGGCGGAATTAGAGGTCCACTTAAAATATGGGAGATAAATCCTCCCGAATATATAATTGCAAGAGAAGAATTCACTATGACTTCAGGAAAATTCGCTGGATTAGATAACTTAACTTTTGTAAAATGATAAAAAGTATTGAAAAAGTTGCAATAGTGAAATGTAATAGTTATGATCAAAAAGAAATAGACAGAGCTATAGAAAAAGTTTTAAAATTATTGGATTTTCCCACAAGCAAATACAAAAATGTTTTGATTAAACCAAATATTATAGGATATTTTAAGGAAAATTTAGAAGCGATAATAACACATCCCTCAATTGTCAAAGCCTTAATGAAATCATTTAAAAATGCAAGGGTTGGAGAGAGTTCTTTTACTGATACAGAGAATAATCTTAGGAAAGCGGGTTATTGGAAATTTAAACCAATAGTTTTTGAAGAACAGAAATTCATTAATATTAGCGATGACAAAGCAAAAGTTTTGAAACATTTTTATATCCCTAAAATTGTTAAAGAAGCTGATTTAATAATAAATGCCCCAAAATTGAAGACACATGTTTTGACCAAACTCACAGGTGCGGTCAAAAATCTTTATGGTTGCATTCCTGGAGGAATAAAACAAATTTATCATAGAGATGCAGAAGGGGAAGAGAAATTTTCTAATTTATTAATTGATATTTATCAAAATATTAAGCCGGAATTGAATGTTATGGATGCTGTTATCTCTATGGAAGGCAAAGGTCCAACTGGAGGCAAACCAAAGAAAACTAATTTAATTCTTGCTTCTAGAAATGCTATTGCTCTAGATATTGCCGCTTCAAAAGTGATGGGGTATAAACAAAAAGATATTCTAACAATAAAAGAGGCTGTAAAAAGAAATTTAGGAAATTATAATATTGAAATTGTTGGAGATTTTAAAGAGATTCCTAATTTAAAATTTGAAAAGCCTTCGCAATTTAGAAGAGCGATGGCCAATGCACTTTTAGTTGGCATGACAAAAGAAAAAATTGTTGTTGATGAAAATAAATGTATAAAATGCAAGATTTGTGCAAAACACTGCCCAATGAAAGCAATAAATTTGAATCCTTATCCTACTATAGATAAGAGAAAGTGTATAAGGTGCTTTTGCTGTATTGAAATATGCCCAAATCATGCTTTGCATTTGAAAGATAATATTATGAGAAAAGTTGTAAATGTTGTGAAAAAAGTGGTGAAGAAATTTTAATTTTAAAGAAAAAGGACATTTTAGCATATATAATAAGATTGATAAATTACCAAACCTTTTGTATTTTATAAAATGACAAAGAAAATAGCATTATTTTACCCCTGGATAAAAAGCAAGGGGGGGGCAGAAAAGGTATTGCTTGAAATTATGAAGATTAAAGATTTTAAAATAGATTTATACACTTGGGTTTACGACGAGAAAAACTCTTTTGAAGAATTTAAAGATTTAAATATAAATATTCTTGGTTCAAAGATACTTAGAAAGATTTCAAAAATGAAAATACTAAGAGGATTATTCCTTCCTTTTAGTCTATTTTCAAAAATCCCTCTTGAAAAATACGATTATTTCTTGGTTTATACTTCTGGAACAGGAGAATTTATTACATTTAGAAATTACAAAAAAGGGAAAACAATAGTATATGTAAATACAATTCTTAGAGATACTTATCCAGAAATTGTAAAATGGAATATGAAAAAGATATACAAAAATATATTCTCAAAAGCAATATATCTTTTATCTGTTAAGATTTATAGATTTTTTGAAAAAATTGCATGGAAAAGAATTGATTTCCCTATATTTATATCTGAAGAGAGTCTTAAAAGAGCGGAAAATCAAGGGCTCTTAAAAAATAAAAAAGGGAGGGTGATTTATCCTCCGGTGGATATATCCCATTTTCTTAAACTTCATCTAAATAAAGGAGATTATTTTCTTTATGTATCTAGATTTAATCCCCCAAAGAGACAGGACTTACTAGTAAAAGCTTGGATAAAATTTTCTAAGGAATATCCAGATGAAAAATTGATTCTTTCAGGAGGATTGGAAAATAAAAAATATTTTGAATATATAAAAAATCTTGCAAAAGGGGTTCAAAGTATTAAAATAGAAGGAGGACTGAACAACAAAGAAATATTAAAATTATATGAAAAATCAAAAGCAGTAGTCTTTGTTCCATTCTTGGAAGATTTTGGAATTGTCCCTTTTGAAGCATTGGCAGCCGGAAAACCAATTATTGCTATGGACAAGGGGGGATATGTTAACTTAATAAAAGGCATTCCTCAATATTATCCTATTAAAGAGGTAGAAGATGAGAACCTACTTATTGAAAATATAGTAAATGCTTTAAAAAAATTTATTAAATCAAATATAAGTTCAAAAAAAATAAATATAGAAAGTACAAGCCCACAAAATTTTAAAAAGAATATTAAAGAGGTGTTTACATGATCAAAGAATTAGTTTCGGTTACAATACCCACATATAATTCGGATAAGACGTTGGAACAATGCCTTAACTTTGTCAAACAACAAACTTACAAAAATATAGAAATAATAATCATAGATAGCAATAGCAAAGATAAAACTCTTGATATTGCTAAAAAATTTCATGCAAGAATTGTTATGTGCAATGGAAAACTACTTGAAGCAAGAATAGCAGGAGCAAGGGCAAGCAAAGGAAAATATGTCTTATTACTTGACTCGGATCAAATCTTAGAAAAAACTGTAATTGAAAGAGCAGTTGCAAAAATTAAAGAATATGACAGTTTATGGTTTTGGGAGAGAGCATACAATAGAAATAAATGGCTACCTTCATTATATGATGCGGATAGAATGTTAGTTCAAACTTATTGGGAACCCCAAGACGATATTGTTTTACCTAGATTCTTTAGGAGAGACCTCCTTGTAAAAGCTTATAGTAAAATCCCTAAAAAATACATAAATATATGTGCTGCACAAGACCATATAATAACTTGGTATGAATTTAAGAATATAACAAAGAGAAATGGAATGATCAAAAATGCAGTTGAACATATAGAACCAGATAGTTTAAGGGTTCTCTTCAAAAAACAATGGAGATGGGGAAAGACAACAAAAGACTTTTACAAAACAGGTTTATATACTGAATTAATAACAAAAAAAGATAGTTTTAGAAAATTTAAAATAAATCATATGGGATGGAGTATAAAGAGTTTTATATTAAGAATTTTAAGAGGAATTCCATATAAATTAGGATATTGGTTCGGGAGATAATTTTAAGATGAAATCACCAAAAGTAGCAATAATAATTTCTACATACAATCAGAAGAAACTTCTTAAGGAAAGTCTTGAATCTCTTAAGAAAAAAACAGATTATTCAAATTATAAAGTTTATGTTGTGGATGATTCTGGCAAAGGAGAAATTGGCAGAGAAATCAATAAAAAATTTAAATTTGTAGAGGTTATAATAAATAAGAGCAATAAGGGTTTTTCTGGAGCAAATAATGTTGGAATAAAAAAAGCCCTGAAAGAATACAATCCAGATTATTTTCTTTTGTTAAACGATGACACTGAAATGATTAACAAAAATTGGTTAAATAGAATGATTGAAGTTGGAAAGAGTAATAAAAAAATAGGGATTTTAGGCTGCAAGATACTATATCCGGGGGGGGATTTACAAAATATGGGGGGATATATTAAAAAATGGAAAATAGAGTTGGAACTCGATAAAAATAAGAGAGATGTATTTGAAGTGGACCATGTGATGGGGGCATTTATGCTTATAAAAAAAGAAACGATTAAAGATGTGGGTTTATTGGATGAAATATATAGCCCGTATCTTCTGGAGGATACAGACTACTGTTTAAGAGCCAAAGAGAAAGGCTGGAAAGTTGTTAGTGCTCCTTATGTTAATATAATTCATAAAAAAGGTAAAAGTATTGATTCATTAGAAGACGGAAAAAGATTATTGGTTCGATTTAAAAATGATATAATATTTTCTAAAAGACACTTAAAAGGATGGAACAAATTTTTTAGAATTTTTATATATCTTCCTTTAGTTGCCATATTTAAGAAAAAAAAGGATACAGATGAATTAAAATTAAACAAATTCTATTTAAGAAATAAATTTCTAAGAAATTTGGGATTATGGTTTATTGCATTTTTTCCAGTAATTTATAAAAAGAAATTAAAATGATATCAAAAATATTAGGAAAAATTAGAGGGAATAGAGTAGGGTATAATATAGGAAGAAAGGTCTTATCAACTCCCATAATTACTAATAACGGCATATATAATCATCTTTATGATAAGAAGATAAATAAATCTATAGAAAAATTGAGTAAACAATATCCTTGGGGGGTAGATATAGGAACAACAAATTTATGCAATGCTGAATGTATAATGTGTCCTCATTCAAAACTGAAAAAGATGGGGACTATGGATATGAAACTTTATAAGAAGATTATAGACAATTGCAAAAAGCTTAACATAAAGATAATAACTCTTTCATTCTTTGGAGAACCGTTTTTAGACAAAACAATAATAGAAAGAATAAAATATGCTAAGGGAAAAGGAATGTCTGTTGCATTTTATTCGAATGCTTCATTACTAACTGAAGATTTAGCAAATAAAATTGTTGATTCTGGTTTGGATAGTATATCAATAAGTTTTGATGGATATTCAAAAGAAACTTATGAGAAAATAAGGAAAAAACTAAAATTTGATGTTGTTAAGAAAAATATCCTTAATTTAATTGAGACAAAAAGAAAAATGAAGAAAAATAATCCAAGTATAAATCTTGTCCTTGTTGAATTGGAGGAGAATAAAGGAGAAATAAAACAATTTTACAGGGAATGGAAAAATAAAGTTGATAGTATAAACATAATAAATATGAGAAATTGGGCTAATGATATACAAAAAAAAGGAACAAAAGAGAGTTTTCACTTCAATAAGAAGATAAAAAGAAAACCTTGTGCTTTAATATGGCAAAAGATGGTTGTAGACTGGGATGGAGATGTTGTTCTATGCTGTGATGATTGGAATCATTCCACGGTTTTAGGAAATTTAAAGAAACAAACAATAGAAGAAATATGGAAAGGAGAAAAATTAAACAAGATAAGGGAAGCACATGTAAACGATGAATTTGACAAAGTTCCACTCTGTTCTGGCTGCAATAAAAAATCTGTTTGGTGGATGGTTGATTGATATGAAAAATAAACTCTACGTTTAATTATCTTAGTAAAATCATATATTATTAGTATATTATCTAAGTTGATTAATAGCTGAACGAGATTGAGATTTTAGCAGATAACTATCTTCCTTAGGAGAGATTAGAAGTCAATTATAATGCTTTAATCCAACAATAAAGCAACTTATTTAAATAAAGGGCATTCTTTTTATATATGAAAAAGACAAAGATATGTTTTGTTGGGACTCATCCTGATTTTGAAGGAGGAATTGTTTTATTTCAAAAGAATTTAATAAATTATATAAAATCAATAAAAAACCCTTATGATATAACTTGGGTTTATTCTGGAAAAAGGAATATAAGATATACTAAAGAAGGCATTAATTATGTTGAGCTTAAAACTCCAAAAACTCTCTTTTTAGAAGATATGTTATTTAATGCAAAAGTCTCTAAATTTTTTAAACATAATTCTTTTGATATAATAAATTCTCATGCAATATGGGGGCATTGGATGAAAAAATACAAAAAGAAAGAAAATCAAACATTGATTAACACTTACCACGGTGCCACATATCCATATTATAAGGTGCATTTAAAGAGATTTGGGATAATCAATAGAATATTATTGTCTCCCCTTTTATTATATGGTTATTTAATTGAAAAGCCTCCAATAAAAATGGCAGACAAAATAATCTGCGTCTCTGAAAAGGTAAAAAGACAGGTTGAAGAAGTATATTGGAAAAGAAAAAACATTTTTGTAATAAGGACAGGAGTTGATTTGAGCTCTTTTAAAGAGAGAAATAAAAATTTGGTTAAAAAGAAACTTAATTTGGATGAGAATAAAATTTATGGATTGTATGTTGGAAAAGGGGGATATTGGATAAAGGGACTCGATAGAGCAGTAAATCTCTCAGAAGAAATATATAAAGAAAATAAAAATTATAGGTTAATAATAATTGGCTCGGATTATAAAAAAGTTAAAAAGATAATTTATAACAAAAAATCGGTGATATTTTTAGAAAATATACCTAGAAAAAAGATGCCCCTATATTATAATGCTTCAGATATATTCTTTTGCCTTTCAAGATATGAAGGGGGAGCACCAACATTAGTTGCTTCGGAAGCTATGGCTTCTGGATGTTTGCTGGTTTGCTCAAAAGACGCCGAACAAGAGATAATTAAAAATGATAAAAATGGATTGATAATTAAAGATTTCAATAAAAATGATGCAAATAAGATTATTAATGTCTTAAATGATAAGAAAAGCAAAAACGAGATTATAAAAAATTCAATCAAAACAATAAAAGAATTATCGCTTGCAAAGTGGGGGGAGAAATATTTGAGAGTATTAAAATGAAAGGTTTAAAGAATTGTCCCCTATGTGAAAGAAAAAATATAAAATTCTTATTTAATCAAAAAGATAAAAATATTGGAATTTCTAAGCAATTTTCTCTATCCAAATGCAAAAATTGCAAGGCAGTATTCCTAAATCCACAACCAACTTATAAGGAATCTGAAAAATTTTATCCAAAAGAGAAATATTATTCTCTTTATAAAATAAAAACAGAAAAAGACTCTATAAAAACAAAGATTAAGTTAGGATTATACAGGGCATATTTCTCTGTACAAAGAAGCATCTTTAAAAAAATACTCTTCTCACCAATTAAATTTATGATTAGAGGAACTTTAATTAAAAAAAATGCAAAATTGCTTGATATTGGATGTGGTTCAGGACAATTTTTATATGAAATGAAAACTTCTGGATTAGAAGTTTATGGTATTGAGCCTGGAAAATTTGATGAAGAAGGAAATAAAGAGTATAATCTTAATATAAAGAATGGCTGTACTGAAAATGCAAAATACAATAAAGAATATTTTGATATAATAACTTTAAATCATGTTCTTGAACATTTAAGTAATCCAAATGAAACAATTTTAGAAATAAAAAGGATATTGAAAAAAGATGGACTCTTTATTATCGGTGTTCCAAATACAAATTCATTGGCTTTCAAAATATTTGGAAAAAACTGGTATCAATTGGATATACCTCGGCATTTTATTAATTATTCTGACAAAAATACAAGGTTCTTATTAGAAAGAAATGGATTTAAAATAATAAAAATCCGTTATAACTCAAGACCAAGCCAATTTGCGGTATCTTTAATGTATTCTATTAATATTAAAAGCAAATTAATTGAAAAAGTTTTAGAATTAATACTTCTCCCTTTAACTTGGCTTGTAAACTCATTAGGGATTGGAGACCAAATTGAAGTATGGTGTGTAAAAAAATAAAGTTATATCCAAATATACCAAAAAGCATTTAAATTGAAAATTTGTTTAAAATTTTATGAAAACCTCTAAAAGAAATAATATTAAAAATATAAAATTCACATTATAAAAATGACAGACATTTTATGTATAATCATGGGCATTATGGATATAATTGCTGGAATATTAATTCTTTTAGGATTTGGAAGCCATATCCTTGGAATTCTCTTTGGAGTAATTATGATTGGAAAAGGCGGATTTAGTTTTATAGGATAGAAATACAGAATAAATCTTTCTTCATTTAACCTGACTTATAAATTTATTAAAAGCCAGTAATTGAATTGAAATTTTGTATGCTAAGAAATAAGGTTATCTTATAAGACATAAAAGCATTTAAATCAAAAATCTATTGAAAATTTAATGAAAATACTTGATATAAAAAGCCTTGCAATACCCGACATAAAAGTCATAAAGTTTGCAAGATTTCACGATAATAGGGGATATTTTACAGAACAATTTAGAAAAAGTGATTTATGTGATCACCCCGAATTAAAATCTATGAAAAATATTGAATTTGTTCAAGGAAATGAAAGTTATTCAAAAAAAGATGCTATTCGTGGACTTCATTTTCAATGGAATCCTTACATGGGAAAACTTGTTAGAATTCTTTCCGGACATATGATTGATTTGGCTTTAGATATACGTAAAAAGTCCCAAACACACGGAAAAATCATTGCTTATGAAATGTCTACTTCAAAAGACAAAGAATATGGTGAATTGATTTGGATTCCTTCAGGATTTGCTCATGGGTTTTGCTTCTTAAAAAATTCTTCTATAGAATATTTGTGCTCTGGGGAATATAATCCTAAATGTGAAGCCGGAATTTCTCCTTTATCCAAAGATATTGATTGGTCAATATGTGATGAAAATTTAAAAAGAAAATTTAATAAAATTGCAGAGAAAACAGATTTAATTACAGAAAAGGATAGAAATGCTTTTAGCCTTAATAACTGGAATAATAATGAAAAATCTGAAAATTTTATTTATCCTGATTTAAAGAAAAATAGAATTTGTTGAAAGAATGTTGTACAAAACAATAAACATTAAAAGGAAAAAATTTGAGGAAATAATATGAGTAAAAAAAATGAAATGAATGAAAGAAATTCAAGATTCCAACCTTGGCTTAAAACAGCAAGACATAGTCAATTAGTGGAATATTTAGATGGAAAAGTTATATTTCCTATTGAAGTTGAAATATCTCCTTCAAGAGTATGTAATGCTAAGTGCCCTGTTTGTTTCTATGGAAAAATAGAAGACAAAATTAATGGACCAAATTTTTTTAAAGAAAGCAGAATGGAAAGTTTAATTGAAGAATTTGCTATACTTGGGATAAAATCTGTTGATTGGTCTGGTGGAGGAGAACCTACATTGCATCCTTCATTTCCTAAATTTGCTGAATGGATAAAACAGAATGAGATTAAGCAAGGTTTATTTACTAATGCTCTAAACCCAATTAAGTACGATCCTTCTTTATTTGAATGGATAAGAGTAACAAAAACAAATTATGATTTAAATGAAGAATCATTAATAGATCTTAGAAAGTGTAAAACACTCGGAATTTGTATAAATTATAGAGGAAAAGAAGACAACAAGAATATTAAAAATGCACTAAATATAGCTGAAAAATTACATACATCAAGAGAAAATTCAAGTTATGATACATATGTACAAGTTAGACCTGCATTAAAAACAAGAGGAGAAAAAGTAAATATTGAACCTCCAAATATAAAACATCCCCTTCTTAATACAACTCATTATAAATTTTCTGATTCAAACTCAGATAAATTATATGAAAACTGCGAAGGATATCATTTCATTACATGGATATGGCAAGATGGAGATGTGGATGTTTGTAGTCACCACAGAAAAAATTCAAAATTTAATTTAGGAAATTTATATAATGAAAAAAAAGAAGGAAGATTCAAATACATAATGAGTAATGCCCCAACATCTGTTAAAGTTGCCAAAGATTGTCAAGTTTGTTGCAAAGTTCATGAAACTAATTCTTTAATCCATGCAATGAAAAACTTAAAAGATCCCGATTTTCCTTAAGTGTATATTAAAATTTTTATTACTTATTATATTCAATTGGAGGAACTATCATTATTTTATTAAATTCTTCTCTGTCTAAAAGAGGAACTGGATCTTCAATCGGTCTACCAAATTCCACTTTTGGTACAACCTTTTCTCCATGTTTTAATTCAACACTACATAAAACAGGACCTGAATGTTCAAAAGTCTCTCTTATCTTTTCATTCATTTCTTTATGATTATTAATTTGTAAAGTTCTCAAGCCATAAGCTTCTCCAATTTTTAATAAATCGGAGTCTCCCAATCCTCCTTCAATACTGCTTGCTTTATAACTTGAACGAAATAAAGTATCTTGAAATTGCTTAATTGTACCGAGTTCATGATTATTAATTAAAAATATCTTAATTGGAAGGTTATGTTTAACAATTGTTTCTAATTCATTTATATTCATTTTAATCCCCCCGTCTCCTGTAATGCAGGTTACAGATCCCTTGTTTGAAGCAAATGAAGCTCCAATACTTGCTGGCAACGAATAACCCATAGGAGAATGTCCAAAAGCAGAAAATATCTTTTGTTCTTCTTTTGTTTTCCATCCTTGCATAGTCCACATTAAATTTGCACCTGTGTCTGCGATTATAATGTCTCCTTCTTTTGATTGATTTGAAAGAGCATCCATAAATACATATGGATTCACTTTATTATCTTGAGTTAAATATTCTGGGAGACAGATAGGAAATCTCTTTTTCCAATCACTTATTTTACTTTTCCATTCAGATAAATCTTTAGTTTTTATGCTGTCTACTTTTTCTAAAATATTATAGAGAAAATCATTTATATCATAATCAAGTCCAATATCTACTTGCAAACCTCTTTCTTTGTATAATTCGCCTCTATCAATATCCAAAACTACTTTTTTTGCATTCCTTGCAAATGTTTGGGGTTTTCCTCCTGTTTGTCTTGTATCAAGTCTTGACCCTAAACTAATTACTAAATCTGAATTTTGAACAGTGAGATTTCCTGATCGATTATGAGAAACACCAAATCCCTCAACAAATTGTGGGTGCGCATATGGAAGGACATCTATTGCTCCCCAACTTAAAACAGTAGGTATTTCTAATTTCTCAATAAGCTCTCTTGTTTTTTTTTGAGCTTTTCCGATTTTAACTCCCGCTCCAAGGATTATAACTGGTCTTTGTGCATTTTGAATTAAATCTATTGTTTGATTAACTTTTTCATCAAGCAGTTTATAATTTACTTGTTTTTCTGGAACAATATATGATTCTAAACTATCCCAATTTACTTCTGCAATTTGTGTATTAAAAGGTAAATCTAATACCACCGGTCCTGGTCTTCCTGATTTTGCAATGTAAATTGCTTTTTCTAATTCTTTTCTTATTTCTTTAGGTTCATTTACTCTAGAAGCATATTTTGTTATTGGCTTTACCATTTCAACCACATTTGTTTCTTGAAATCCAACTTGTCTTGGTCCTCCTTGCCAGGTTGATTCATAGGGATTAACTTGTCCAGTAATATATAACGTGGGTATAGAATCAAAATAGGCACAAGCAATCCCTGTAATAAGGTTTGTTGCCCCGGGCCCACTAGTTGACATTGCAACTCCTAAGTTTTCAGTAACTCTGGAATATGCTTCTGCAGCTATAGCTGCACCTTGTTCATGAGTGGTACATATAAATTCTAAGTTTTTATCTTTATCAAAGGAATCAATCATTGGAGTGATAGAACCTCCCGTAATTAAAAAGACATGATTTACACCTTGCTCTTTCAAATAATCTAATATATATTCAGAGGCTTTCATTTTTTTGAGATGAAAGGTTTGTTTAAAAAGATTTATATAAAAAAGGTATATTTCGATAAAAGGGCAAAATTTATTAATAGTCCACCTAATATGAAAGCATGGATTTAAAAAACAAAAAAGTCTTAGTTACTGGAGGAGATAGTTTTCTCGGAAAATCTTTGTTGCCCTTGTTAAAAGAAAAGGGTGCAAAAATAAGTTCTTTTGAGGAAGGAGATTATGATTTAAGGAAAGAGAGAGAAGTTGAAAAACTATTTACTATAACAAACCCAGATATAGTCATTCATCTTGCTGTGGATTGTGGGGGATTCAAGTATAAAAAAGAGAATTATGGAAGTATGCTTTATAACAATATAATGATGAATACATTAGTTCAGGAATATTCAAGAAAAAATGGCATTGAAAAATTTGTTGGGATAGGAACATGTGCTTCTTATCCGCAATCTTCTAAATTTTCGCTTAAAGAAGAAAACATATGGAAAGGCCTTCCTGAAGAAATTAATATTTCTTATGGTTTAGTAAAAAAGATGATGATGATCCAGTCCCAAGCATATAGAGAGCAATATGGATTTAATGCTATTCATCTAATTCCTGCAAACCTTTATGGTCCAAATTATTCTCTTGATTCAAATAATATTCGTATTATTCCAATATTAATCAAAAAATTTATAGAAGCAAAATTAGAAAATAAAAAAGAGATTGAATTATTTGGAACTAAAGATGCTTCAAGAGAATTCTTATATGTTGAAGATTGTGCAAAAGCAATAGTTCTTGCAACAGAATTGTATAACGACCCTCTACCCATAAACATAGGTTCTGGAAGAAGTATAAAAATATGGAATTTAGCGGAGAAAATAAAAGAGATTATAGGTTTTAATGGGAATATAATCTGGAAAGAAAATTACTCTGATAATTCATTAGAGAAAGTTTTAGATATCTCAAGAGCAAAAAAAGAATTTGGATTTAAATCAAAAACAAGTTTAGAAGAAGGATTAAAAAAAACTATAGATTGGCATTTAGAAAATTATAAAAATCTTTAAGCAAAATGAAAAGTAAAACCCCCTATCCAAGAATATCGGTTGTTCTTCCAGTATATAATGGGGAAAAATATTTGAATGAAAGCGTACAATCAATATTAAATCAAACACTTAAAGATTTTGAATTTATAATAATTAATGATAGCTCTACAGATAACACTCTTAAAATAATTAAAAATTATAAAAAAAGAGATAAAAGGATAATTTTAATAAATAATAAAATAAATAAGGGCGCTTCAGAATCATTAAATCTTGGATTAGAAAAGGCAAATGGGAAATATATTGCTTGTTTTTGCGCAGATGATATTTCTCATCCCAAAAGATTATCCATAGAATCTAATTATCTGGAAAAAAATCCTTCCATATTTCTGGTTGGAAGTTCTGGAATATATATAGATGAAAATGGTAAAGAAATTAGAAGATTTAGAAAATATGATAATTGCAAGATGCTTGCTTGGAGATTGAGAAAAAGCTGTAGCATAATTTTCCCCTCTATAATGTTTAGAAATGAGAAAATAGTCTTCTTTAATAAATATTTTGGACCCGCAAACGACTATAATTTATATTTCGAATTATTAAAAAAAAGAAAAAATTTAACAAATCTCCCTAATTTTTTGGTCAAAATTAGAGTACATAGAAATAGCATGAGTATATATGCAAATAAAGAACAAGAAAATTCGATGAATAGGATTTTGGAAAAATTTAAGAAATTAAAAGAAAATGTAGGTTTTTTTGAAAAAATATATTATTCTATACTACTCCTTTTTCATTATGTTAAAACTATAAATGAGAAGAAAATAATAAAATAAATTTAAAGAGAATTAAAATAAATTATTTATATTTTTGTGAATTATCTTTATTTCTCACATTTGATTCCTCTCCAGCCCATTCAATAAATCTCTTTATTCCATAAACTAAATTAATTTTAGGCTCATAATTCAACAAATTTCTGCTTCTTGTCAAATCTGGACATCTTCTATCTGGATCCACTTTATCATGATAGACAGACATAGCATCTTTTATATAATCAATTGATGCATCTTTATTTCCAATTAATCCCAAAACTAACTCTGCAAGATGTTTCATTTTAATTTCTTGATCATCATTTCCTATATTAAATACTCTTTCTTTATTTGATGAAAGCAATACCTTAAACCATCCAATTGTAGCATCAGAAATATAACAAAAAGTCCTTGTCTGATTTCCTCTTCTGTAAAGAGGTATTTTTCTACCATTTATTGCAGACATTACAAAAGCAGGTATAACTCTCCCATCATCTAGTCTCATTCCAGGACCATATATATTAAATGGTCTTACTATCTTAATTGGAATATCATAAATATTACCATAATTAACACAAAGAGTTTCACCTACTCTCTTAGCTTCATCATAACACGATCTTGGACCATTACAAGAAACATTTCCCATATAATCTTCGGGGGTGG
>Ga0265296_1002677_pt1 | contig 17560 bp, 16 predicted proteins | sample MunlanPumphouse1_FD_189073 | JGI IMG/M metagenome (GOLD analysis project Ga0265296, IMG submission 189073) | Groundwater microbial communities from a municipal landfill in Southern Ontario, Canada - Pumphouse #1 | ecosystem: Environmental > Aquatic > Deep subsurface > Groundwater | place...
CAGAGGATGAAGATAGTGCTGCCCAACAAACCAAAGATTATACAAAATGTAGTGCAGAAAATCGCCTGATTTTCAACCTAACCTCTTGATATGATTGACTTTCAATTTTCAAACTGCGGAAGATGGGTTAAGGGTTCACGCACGGTGTTGATGATGCTCTCGGCGTACTCGCGGGCTTCATCTTCGGATATCTTAGTTACTTCCAGTTCTTTACGGGCTTTTTCCAGCCCCTTTTCTATCTCCTTGCGCTCGGTAATGTCCTCAATGGCGAGAAGGATCATCTGCGTGCCGACATCTTTCCGATAGATTTGGCGGGCATTTAGGAGCATTGTTTTGTGGCCGATGGTGGGGAAATCATGCTCAACTTCGTAGTTATCAAACCTTTTGCGTGTTGGGAGAATGTCCTCAAGCAATGTCCGAAGCGCAGGGATGTCCCACTGTTTGTTGCCGACATCGAAGATGAGACGTCCGATGGTTTCTCCCTGCTCTACCTTGAATATGTTATAGAAGCTCCGGTTGGCAGAGAGAATATTCAGGTTCGCATCCAGAACTAAAAGCGGTTCGCGGACTGTTTCGAGTATGTCTACAATTCCAAGAAAATCGTTTTTCCTCATAAGCACTATGATCCCCTTAGCTCACAGTGTAGCAGGGTTACAGAATAAGTCAACTACCACGTGTACGTATTATTAACTCGGCAACAAAATATCGCAAGCCGTCATCCTCGCTTGTCGGGGATCAGACGACATAACACATCGAAAACAAAGAAAGATTCCGGACAAGCCGGAATGACAGAATTTCAGTATTAAATTGCCGGATTAATAAAAGACAAAAATATTTCAATGATTTCTCATTGAAAGGGAGCAGGGCTGAATTAATTGGCTTAGATTAACAACTCTGAAAAGGTTATTCCCAATATTTTTTCTCGAATTGGCATCCAGCGTCTTCCAACCGCTTATAATCCGTTCTTAGACGTGTGTTTGCTATGGATATATTTTGTCTGCAAACGTCATAAGGTTCATCAACGAATCCGATCACATAAACTTTTGTGAGCTTGCCGGGTGCTCCCATTCCGGCAAACGAAAACGCTGCTTCAAGAAGGTATATATCCACTTCATCTTTAATCTCCTTGGGGTGGCTTGCATTGGCCTTTTTTGTGAGGATGTCCTTTTGTAGCTGAACTGACACCATCAATTTCTTTCCTTCCTTGGCGAGAATAATAAAATCTTCCAATCGAGCACTTTTTTCAGGTATTACGGCCATACATGACTCCTTTCTTAGGTATGGCTCATTGTGGAGGTAGGTGTGAAAGATGAGCCATAAATAATTAAATTGAGATAACATAAAAATAGCATAGAATAAGAAAAATAGATAATCAAATCTTATAATGAAAATGCGTAAGATTTTATATGGGAAAAAAGACACTTGCTTGATGAATATTGTTTCGCCAGCTTTCGAGTGAAAGCTGTGACATGGGGCATTTCATATATGAAGATCTTCTTTAAAAATACATACCGTTTATTTTTTTAAGTGAGCCTTTTATTCGGGAATCATCATATGCGCCAAAGGTTCATGATGAAACCTTATATGTGAACTGTTGCTCTCTACGTGGACTCCAAGCGCCGTTGACTGGAATAAAGGAAGGACTGATGCTTCTCCAGCTTCTCTGGAATACCTTGCATCTTTCGTCCTGAAGGTAACACGTCCTTTTTCTCACTGCCACCTACAAGGTGTTAAAAACGGAACAGCTCTCTTTCAAAGCTCTATTATCTTTGTTCTAAATGGCAGAGGTTATTTGAAGAGGGGGCTCCTTTGCATAATCAATCATACCTTGAAAGTCTACAACAATCGCAGGTTCATCACCAATCACCCAAGCATCATGCCCAGAAGGTAGCAAGGATACATCACCAGCTTTACACTCAAATTGAGTTCCATCATCCATGACGACCTTGAGTGTTCCTGATACATGGTATTGAAAGTGGGGAGCTTCACAACTTTTTGTCTTCGCCAATGGCTGAACAGAGGCAGACCACTTCCAACCCGGCTGAAATGTTGCACGTCCTATGGTAGCCCCCCCAATCTTTATCAATTCCAACTTTCCGTTAGGAAAGGTTCTTACATCGTCCGGATTGTTAAAACTTTTCAAATCGGCTTTGTCCATCGGCTTTTGCATGTTGTTACTCCTTCCTTGCCTTTTATAGTACTGCTCTATGTTTAATGATATCGCATACAGTTGCAATGTCAACATATATTTTCTGTTGGGGTAAGAATTATCATTAATAATATTCATCATCAGAGCAAAATAACATGCCGTTTGCTTCAGGAAGATAGAGAGGGCCACCTGGAAACGGCAGCGAATCGATGTTTTGTACCGGTAACCAACACAGTGATTTAAATTAAGCTTTATTAATGCTAAGATGTATCTAATCTAATATTCAAAAATAATATAGATGAGGGGGGCACATGCCAAAGAGATTATCAAGGATAATACTATTATTTTCATTTTCACTGTTTTTTATTGTATTTATTCTGCCTCAGTTCATTTCATTATATGTTGACTGGCTATGGTTTAAAGATGTCAAATTCGAAAAAATATTCACTACTAAATTAAATGCTCAGGTAATTGCTGCATTCGCAGGAGGGCTGACAGCTTTTATTATCTCATATATAAACATCCGGATCTCCATGCAGGTTACGAAGGGCAGGGCGCTTGTTCTGTCTTTTCATGATCAGGCAATACCACAGCTTGGTATCCTGAGACATTTTGACCGGATAAAAATTATTGTGCCGGTATTAATCGGATTGTTTGTAGGGTTATTGTTAAATAATAACTGGCTGACATTTCTATATTATTTAAATGGTGTAGAGTCGGGCTATTCTGATCCGATATTCGGGAAAGACATTTCTTTTTACCTGTTTACTCTCCCTGTCTACGAAATCATTTCTTCGGTCTTGCTGCTCATTTTGGTGTTATCTCTTGTTATTTCAGCCCTAAACTACGTATTGAAGGGCGCTGTATCCTTTACCCGAAAAGGCATAAGCTCTGAGCGGTATGCTTCAGCACATTTTTCCGTTATAGGGTTTTTAATTTTCCTTGTATTGGCATTTAATGCATATATAGAAATGCATACCATTTTATATTCGTCACACGGGCATGTAGCCGGTGCAACCTACAAAGACGTTTATGCAGTTATACCATTTCTGAAGGCAAAGGTATTTGTCGCTATTGCAGCAGCAGTTTTTTTAATAGGCAATATTGCTCTGAGACGCAAGCTGATTTCCATCGGTACTGTAGTGGTATATCTTGCGGTATCTTTTATAGGCAGTACTGTGTATCCTGCGATCCTGCAGAAATTTGTGGTAGCGCCGAATGAACTCGTAAAAGAAACCCCCTATATCACATATAATATATCTTCAACAAGGAAGGGTTTCGGCCTTGATAAGGTGGAAGAGAGGAATATAACCGGCAGCACCGCGCTTGACAGGAATGATATCAATAAAAACAGCGCAACCATAAAAAATATACGCCTCTGGGACCATAGACCACTGCTCGATACCTTCAGCCAGATTCAAGAGATTCGCACCTATTATGAGTTTACTTTAGTCGGCAATGACCGTTATATGATCAACGGGGAATATCGCCAGACAATGCTTTCGCCGAGAGAACTGTCTACAGAAAGCATCCCGACGCGAAACTGGATAAATGAGACGCTGACATTTACCCATGGATATGGGATAACACTTGGACCCGTTAATCAGGTAACACCTGAAGGACTGCCGGTATTGCTTATTAAAGATATCCCCCCGGTATCGACCGTGGCTGACGTAAAGGTCGGCAGACCGGAAATCTATTATGGCAAATTGTCCAGTAAATACGTGATTGTCAATACTAAGTCGAAAGAGTTTGATTATCCGTCAGGAGAGGAGAATGTCTATACTGAATATTCAGGTAAAGGCGGTGTTGTAATAGATTCATTTTTAAAGAAAATTGCTTTTTCCGCTTATTATGGTTCGTTGAAGCTGTTTCTCTCAAATGATATAACCCGGGAAAGCAGGATTCTGTTCCATAGAAATATTCTTGAAAGAGTCCATGAGGTAATGCCTTTTCTGATGTTTGACAACGATCCTTATATGGTCGTATCTGATGATGGACAACTCTTCTGGATATATGATGCATATACTGTAAGCGGCAAATTCCCTTATTCACAGCGGATAGAGAATGGAATTAATTACATAAGGAACTCGGTGAAGGTGACGATTAACGCATACGATGGAAGCATGAAGTTTTACATAGCAGACAAGGAAGACCCTGTCATCAGAACAATAAGCAGAACATTCCCGGGTACATTGCAACCTTTGTCGGAAATGCCGGCTGATCTGAAAAAACATATCCGGTATCCCCTGGATATGTTCGGCATTCAGACACAGGTGTACGCGACATATCACATGGAAGTACCGCAGATTTTTTACAACAAGGAAGACCAGTGGGAGATACCGGTTATGGGAGCAAGCAAAGAAGCAACGGCTATGGAATCCTATTACACGATCATGAAACTGCCGGAGGAGAAAAAGGAAGAGTTCATCCTGATGATACCCTTTAATCCGAAGAAAAAGGACAACCTGTCGGCATGGATGGTTGCCCGCAGTGACGGCGAAGACTATGGGAAGCTCATGGTTTATCGTTTTCCCAAGGACAGGCTCGTTTACGGGCCGAAGCAGATTGTCGCCAGAATAAATCAGGATACTGAAATATCAAGGCAGATATCACTCTGGGACCAGCGTGGTTCACAGGTTATCCAGGGGACACTGCTGGTTATTCCGATTGAAAATTCTCTCATCTATGTGCAGCCGCTGTATCTCCGGGCAGAGACGGGGAAGATACCGGAACTGAAAAGAGTTATCGTCGCATACGAAAACCGTATCGCTATGGAGGAAACACTCGATGCTGCGCTTTCGAGAATATTTGGAGATGTCAGGGTTTCATCAGAAGAAGCAGGGCCGTCCAAAGCTGTCCTGCTTCCTGTAGTTAAGGAGGGAAAGGGTCTTGCTTCAGTTGCTGGAGAGCATTTTGACCGCGCCATGAATGCCCAAAGGGAGGGCAACTGGGCTTTGTATGGAGAAGAAATCAGGAAGCTGGGCGAGATTATTAAGAAAATGCGGAAGTAATAGAGGAAGTAACATTGTTCATAGTCCGACTATTTTCTCTCTTTCTCTGTTACTCATCATACACCATTATCTTATCTTTCTTTTCATGAATAGATATTGCTTATTTATTTCCATATTGGTCCTTCTGTATCCCACTTGTCATCCGGGAATTCAAGGGCAATTGTTGATGTCCATCAGTTAAAATATACATGTGATACAGGTCGGCAATCTTTCAAAGGCATATGGGACACAGGTCATTTTCGACGATGTCGGTTTTACGGTCAGCGCCGGCGAGCGGATCGGGCTTGTGGGGAGGAACGGGCATGGGAAGACGACCCTTCTCAGGATGATAATCGGCGAGGAAAAGCCGGACTCGGGTGTCATCAGTATTCCCAACAATTATATCGTCGGCTATCTTTCCCAGCACCTTCAGTTCAGCGAGGATTCGGCGCTGAAAGAAGGGTGTCTCGGTCTTAAACCCTCTGATGACGGCAGGGATGAATCTTATAAAGTTGAGACGGTACTGATGGGACTCGGTTTTTCGCCGGCGGATTTGTCGCGTCATCCCCTTGACCTGTCCGGAGGCTTTCAGGTCCGCTTGAATCTCGCTAAGCTGCTTGTCTCCGGACCGGACCTGCTTCTCCTTGATGAGCCGACAAACTATCTTGATATTGTCTCGATACGATGGCTTACCCGTTTTCTAAAATGCTGGAAGGGGGAGCTTATCCTGATTACCCATGACAGGGATTTTATGGACGGCGTCACGACCCATACCATGGGCATCCACCGCCAAAAGATACGGAAGATAGCAGGCCCTACCCATAAACTCTATCAGCAGATACTCATGGAAGAGGAAGTCTACGAGCAGACGAGGATCAATGAAGATAAAAAGCGCAAGGATATAGAGCAGTTCATAAACAGATTCAGGGCCCAGGCGAACCGGGCGAGTCTGGTACAGTCAAAGATAAAGGCGCTCCAGAAGAAAGGGAGGCTTGAAAAGATGTCCGGGATAAAGGACCTGGAATTTGAATTTGTGCCGGCGCCTTTTACAGGGAAATGGCTGATAGAGGCGAAAGACCTTTCGTTTTCCTTTGGGCCCGAAGGGCCTCCGCTCATAGACGGTTTGAATCTGGTCGTAGGCAAAAGTGACCGTATAGCGGTTATAGGGAAAAACGGTAAGGGCAAGACGACGCTCCTGAACTTGCTTGCAGGGGAAATGCAGCCGCTAAGGGGTGAAGCGGTCCGCCATCAACACTTAAAACTTGCCTATTTCGGCCAGACCAATATTCAGAGGCTCTCCCCTGAAAAGACGGTGGAAGAAGAGATACTTGAGGCGCGTCCCGATTATAACAGGGGCGCCGCGCGGACCATCTGCGGGATTATGATGTTCGAAGGCGACACCGCGCTCAAGAAGGTGAAAGTGCTTTCCGGCGGTGAGAAAAGCCGGGTGCTTCTTGGAAAACTTATTGTCAGCCCCGCCAATCTGTTAATGCTTGACGAGCCCACCAATCACCTTGATATGGAATCCATAGACTCGCTGCTGGAAGCGATAGACGCATTTGAAGGCGCCGTCGTAATCGTCACTCACAGCGAGATGATCCTTCATACAGTGGCCACAAGACTCATTGTTTTCGATGATGACAGGGTCAAGGTTTTTGAAGGCACATACCAGGATTTCCTCGACAGGGGCGGGTGGAAAGAAGAGGGCGTTGCCGAAGTCCGCGCAACCGGGTATTCAGAGCAAAGGGGCAATGGCGCAAACAGAAAGGATCTAAAAAGGACCAGGGCGGAATTGATCAACAGCCGCTCCAGAGTTCTTGTGCCGCTTCAGTCAAGGATATCCGGAATAGAAGAGACGATCACACAACTCGAACACGGGCTCGATCATGATACACAGGCGCTTATCGAGGCTTCCGTTAAAGGGGACGGAGCATCCATCAGACGGTTGTCCATGTCTGTCCGCGAGGCGGAAGGAAAGATCAACATCCTATTTGACGAGCTTCAAATTCTTACCGATGAACTTCAAACAAAAGCAAGGGAATTTGAGGAGAAGCTTGAGGCTCTCAAGGCGGCAGACGGGTAGCGTATATAACCTAAACGTTGCACAAACGGCAGTGCAGACACGATGAAAAATCTTCTAATGCGACAAAGGACTATATTCTGAACACATAAATGCGGACCTGACCTGCAATGTCTTTCAGAAAAAGCCGTAGCGCTGCATTAAAGTATATTAAGGTGTCGCTACAAGAGTTTTTCATCGCATCAGCACTGCCGTTTATAATAAGTTTTTGCAACTGGTAAGATTATTTATGTTTCAATTGAGACTACAGTTTTTACATAGTAAAGACAGCCTTGCGGATTGCCTTGAGGATATGACGGGGAAACCTGTTTCTCTGTCCATTACCGACAATGCCGCCAGTCTTCTTTCGATAAGGACAAAAGGCGATTCGTTTTCCGTAAGAATGCACTGGATGTTCCTCAATGCCGGAGAAGAGATTATAAGAGAAATAGCCGGATTTATTAAGACCCGGAAGGGCCGGACGCCGCTCATCAGAAAATTTATCGGCGAAAACCGGGCTTTTCTTAAAAAGAAAGAGCGGCCTGCAAGCCGGCTCAATCTCCGGACTGAGGGTAGATTTCACGATCTGAAAGAGATTTTTGATAACCTCAATCATGAGTGTTTTAATGGAAACGTCACTGCGTCTATCGGGTGGGGAAAACAACATGCACGGAGGCTGGTGAGAAAACGCACTCTGGGAAGTTATTGCAGGCAAGGCAATACGATACGGATAAGCCCTGTTCTGGACGGCAAAAATGTCCCCCGATATTTTCTTGAGTTTGTTGTTTACCATGAAATGCTTCACAGCGACATGAAAGAGGAAAAGAAAAACGGAAGGAGATTAGTGCATCCCCCTGAATTTCAAAGACGCGAACGGTTGTTCAGGGAATATGAAAAAGCGGCGGCATGGGAAAAAAGGCGACTGTAATTCAGGGTTGCCTGCCTTAACCAAAAACACATTCCGGCGATTTCTTATAAAATAAAACCTTCACCTGCAAGTGAACGTTTTCCATCGCTTGAAATTATTGAGAATTGCTGGTACAAATATGTATGTCGATGGGAGGCATCAAACTAAGAAGGGGAACAAGTGCAGAATCGCTGGGAAGGGTGGGGAGACGAAAAGATGGGTCATAATATAGTGCAAGAAACAGACCCTTATTTCTCGTATTTCTCATTTTCCCAAATTAGGACACTACCATATTTTGCATTGGTGTCAAGGTCATAGGAGATCTATTTAGTTGATAACAATTGAGAAGCTTAAAGAAGATTACGAAGCCAGCTATGCACTCTATAAGGATTTCACAGAAGAGATTAGCAATCAGCTAAAGATAATACTTGAAAGTCATGAAATGGTGAGAATGGCAGAAATAAGCCGAAGGGTTAAGAAATTCGATTCAATTGAAAAGAACATCAGTGATTATAAATTCGATCCTAAAATACCTGAACATCTAGGGCTGATAACAGATTTGGCCGGAATTAGGATTGCGTTATTGTTTAAAAAATGTATCGATCCAATATGCACCTCTATCGACGAGGGTTTTGAGATTAAGGAAAGAAAACATATTTTTCATGGGGATGACCAATTTGGATATCAATCCGTGCATTATGAGGTGAGTTTCAAGAGGGATTCTTGTCCAGCAGGCATCTTTGATAAGTTTGGTCATCTGATTGCGGAAATTCAAGTTAGGACGCTATCGCAGCATTTGTGGGCTGCTGCAGCACACTATCTAAATTACAAGGAAAGAAAAGATGTCGGCAAGCCTCTTCAGCGGCCTCTCAGCAGAATATCAGCTCTTTTAGAGCTTATTGACGAGGAATATGATCGATTGCTGAATTTAAAAGAGGAGTATTTGAAAAACGCAGATATTAGTGATTCTGTTGAGACGCTTAATGTGGACTTGCTTTCAAAGATGATTAAGGAAGAATTTCCGACTACCAAAGGCTTCGCTTTGAATGAAGATATGAGTGGGATTTTGGACGATTTATTTCTCTTTGGAGTGAAGACAGTGAAAGACTTTCGAGAGCTTCTGAATAAACAGAAAGCGAAGGTACTTGAAAATCAGGAATCTGCCTCCAAGACATTGCGTGAGATTGAACCTGCTATAATGCCTAAGTCAATGAGTTATTCGATACAAGGCATTATAAGGAAAATACTTGATTATGAATTTAGTAAGAAAGATGGATTCGAGTTTTTTGAGAAAATAAGTAGACTGCCACCTGGAATTATGGAAAAACTTATTTCAACTATGAAAAAGAAAGATGATGAAAAATGAAGCAAAATATGAGTTCGGGAAATCTCTTTTAATTAACAAGGAAGCCGGTTTAAATCCTTCATGGAATATATAGTTATGCAGAAGATATATAGATGAAGATGACGACGGATCCCTACAGGGTCAGGTCTTTATCGGAGCATAGTTCGTATTTGTGCGTTTGTAACAATTACCTCTGGTACTCCATAGGATAGTCCGGGTGATCGAGAGCATCTGTTCCTGTGAGGAAGGTAAGATATATCTGTAACTGTTTTAAATTCCTGTTTATATATGTAAGAAAAATACTTTCTTCAATCCGGGGTGGGAAACCCGTATCAAACAAAGCCACTGTTTTTAGGAAAATCTTTTTTTGTCTGAGCTATCCTCGGCTTCTTCTCAGTACTTTGGAAAGAAAGGGCGGGCAACTGTCATAGTTCTCTGTTGCGCAGAAATCTTCCTTTTTGCGCTTGTCGATGTAAGTAGGCATTATTAGTATTTCCCCCTGTTGCTTAAAGGAACTATTTTACCTTTTCTTATTACACCCATCCACAAGCCTGTGTTTGACATCCAGCGGCAGGCGGTGATAGTATTACACATAATGTTACACATATCTGGAGGCAAGTGATGAAGAGGACGAATGTCATTCTTACCGATGAACAGCATAAGAGATTGAAATCCCTCGCACGAAAAGGCGGGAGGACCCTCGGCGAGTTAGTAAGGGACGCCGTTGACGCAGCATATGCGAAACGGGATGTGCTTGAACAGAGAAAAGCAGCGGCTATCGACTCATATCGGGAAGGTTTTATCAGCCTCGGCAAGCTGGCCGACGCCCTTGGCATAGACACTGTAACCGCACGTATCTATCTGAGGGAGCGCGGTATTGCGGTGAATGTTCAGGATGCGTCGGAGATAATCGCAGATGCGGCGAATGCCTGAGGTTATTTTTGACAACTGCGTGCTAAGCAACTTTTCCTTGTCTGATTCCCTCGATATCATTAAACGGCTGTATGCGTCCTCGGCCTATATAACCGACTTCGTTGCGGCTGAAAACCTGACCGGCATCCTGAAAGGTCACGGCAGGCTGAAAGATATAAACAATGCCATTAGGGAAGGTTGGCTTAAGGAGACAGCCCTTTCAGGTGATGAAGAGAAGCGGCTTTTCGAATATCTCGCCGTTTCCCTGGGGTTCGGCGAAGCGTCGGCCATTGCCGTTGCAAAGATGAGAGCATATATTTTTGCCTGTGATGACAGGGCGGCAAGGAGGGAAGCTGCTTTGCTCGGAGTAAGATTGACGGGAACATTAGGTATTCTGATTAAGGCGACGAAAAAGAAGATCATAAGTGTGAAGCGAGCCGATGAGATTTTGGGGCGGATGATCGAGAATGGATTTTACGCTCCGGTAAGTTCCTTAAAGGAGCTTCCGTTCAATTAATAACTATGCGATATGCCGCAATAATAATCGTCTTGCCCTTTCTCTTTGTCTTGTCATTATCTCCCGATGTGAATGCGCTATCGGCGCTGCAGATTGTGCTTGACGGCGTGCATAAAATCTCTCCGGGTGACGACCCTGCATGGGCTCTCCCGGAATATAACGATTCACAATGGCAATCCGTCATAGTGCCGGGAAGCTGGCAATCACAAGGGTTCCGGCCTGTTAAAGGTATGGGCTGGTACAGGATCCATTTTACCGCCCCGGCAAGTTTAAAAGATTTACGGCCCGCCATATTGCTGGGTCGGATAGGGGATGTGGATGAGGTTTTTTTAAACGGAGTTAAAATCGGCGGAGAAGGTCTGATCGGCGAAAGATTTGTTGAGGCAACAAAGGTACATAGGCTATACGGGATTCCATCGACCCTTTTAAGATATGATGCGGATAACGTCCTGGCAATCAGGGTGATGAATACCTATCTGAACGGCGGGATATTTGATAAAAATGTAATGATAGGGAATTACAATGATCTTCTTACGGAAAAACTGAAAAGGGAAAAGAACGGCATAATAATAGAATTCTGTTTTTTCACATTCTTTGCCATGTTTTTCCTATCCTGCCTTTTCCTTTTTATTAAAAGGTTGAGGGACCGGGAATATATATATTTTTGGATTTTCATATCTCTGTACGGCGTTCTTTTTGTTCTGGGGAGTCTCACGTTCTACAACGCAGGACTTAAGGACTCTTTTGTCCAGCAGGTCATCAATATCTTTGCAACCGGGCTGCCGGCCATCCTCCTTATATTGTTGGCCCATGTTTATCAGCTCAAATACCATGTCCCGATAAAAGCGGCTCTGCTCATATACCTTGCCATATCTCTGATGGAACCCCTATTCCCGGATTACGGTCCAAGGACGGTACTTCTGGTCGTCTGGAAAGTGTTGTTCATCCTTACCGCCGGTTATATCGTATTCCTTTCCATAAACGCATATTTAAGGAAATTCTATGAAGCCGGCCCCATTCTTTTAGGTGTTACCGGATTGGTAATAGGTCTTATACTGGAATCCATCGGCGGATTAGACCTTTTGCAGACCACGGGTTTTTTCCTGTGGGATTATTCAACGATCTTTTTTATGATATGCGTAATGTATGCCCTTGCATCACGATATACGCGCATCCAGAATGAACTCCGGTCTTCAGCGGCAAAGATTTTTGACGCTCATGAAGATGAACGGAGGAGGGTTGCGCGGGAACTCCATGACGGCGTTGGGCAGTCCCTCCTCTCAATAAAACTGAAAATGAAAATGCTTGGTGCAAAAACAACGGAAAATAAACCTGTAGAAAAGGACATCCTCTCGGAGTTGATATCCGACGTATCCTGTTCAATCGAAGAATTAAGGGCCGTGGCTATGGACCTCAGGCCCGCTTACATCGAGAACGCCGAACTTGCCGACGCCATCGCCTGGCATTCCGGAAATGTTCAGGAAACAACGGGGATTACTATAAACATAGAGGCTGGGACAATATCGGGCCTGGATACAAAAATAAAGGAAAATATGTACAGAATATTTCAGGAGGCATTAAGCAATGTAGTTCAACATTCACAGGCGAGCAAGGTTGATGTAATCCTCGGCATGAAAGAGAAGATGTTGCTATTAGAGATAAAAGACAATGGTAGAGGATTTGATCCGGCCCGAAAAGGTGATGGAAGAAAAGGCATCGGACTTTATACAATACGTGAGAGGGTTGAACTTATGGGAGGAATTCTAAGGATAAACAGTATCCCCAACAAAGGGACGGATTTATCTATCGAGGCGCCGATCGGATGATCAGGGTGATAGTTGCCGATGACCATATTATTTTCAGGCAGGGTCTTCTGAAGTTGCTCCAGTCCGCCGAGGGCATTACAGTTGCGGGCGAGGCGGGTGATGGAAAAGAGGCTTTGGCAATGATAATAAAGGAGTCGCCTGATATTGCAGTCCTCGATATATCAATGCCCGGACTCAGCGGTATTGATATATCAAAGGAATTGAAGGCAAGGGGATGTGCAACGAAAGTTGTTTATCTTACCATGCATAATGATGTGCTGACGGCCCAAAAAGCCCTCACATCCGGCGGTGTTTCAGGATATATACTGAAAGACGACGCTTTTGAAGACCTTCTCTACGCCATTAAGTCTGTTTCTTCCGGAGGGAAATTCATCAGTCCTTCAATCTCTGACAAGATACTTCAGCCATCTCCCCTAAAGGCGGTTGAAAAAAATATCCTCACTGAGCGTGAGCGGGAAATTCTGAAGCTCATAGCTTCCGGTCTGACAAACAGGAAAATTGCCGACAAACTTTCTATAAGCATAAAAACCGTCGAGACCCACAGGGCAAGGATATTGCAGAAACTTGATTTCCATACAACCGCAGAACTCGTAAAGTATGCGATAAAGACCGGATTGCTGGAGTAATTTAACCCTTTTTTCTGCCTATATACAGTATTTACCCTACAAAAATACAGTTCTCACCCGATTGAAAAGCCGCTCTTGAATGTCTAATATATCATGGTGATATTGTAATAACAATATTTAAAAGAATTGTAATAATGATATAAAGAATATAATAAGCAGTTTTCAGGGCAAAGAATGATCGAACTCATAGACAGAGAAAATCACCAAAAGCTTTATCTTCAGCTTCATTCAATTATTAAGAAAAAAATCGAAGGGGGAGAGTGGCCTATCGGTACTCAGATCCCGACGGAAGAAGACTTGTGCAAGATGTTCAGTGTAAGCAGGGCAACGGTGAGAACTGCCGTTCTTGAACTTGTACGGGAAGGTTATCTGAAAAGACAGCAGGGCAAAGGGACGTTCATATACAAAAGTGCCGTGTCCGACGGGATATCCATGATGACAAGTTTAAGAGAACTCCTGTTTGAAGAGGATTTGATATTTTCAACCGATATCCTTGCCCGTACGGTTATGATGCCTGTAGATGATCTCGATATCAGGCTTGAAATTCCTCCTGACAAGCACATCATTTATATTAAAAAACTGCATTCAATAGACAACGAGCCGATATTGCTTCAGGAGAGTTATATCCCCTATCATATCTGTCCGCTTCTTTTAGAGGACGATATGCGGCACGCTTCCCTGTTCGATCTTTTTGAAAAAAATTACGGAATAAAGATCACAAGAGTCAGGAACCATATAGAAATCACATATCTGAATCTGAACGAAAGCAGACTGCTTAATCTTACGGAAGGAACTGCTGTTATTTTATTGACCCAGCATTTCTACTCGGGTGACACCCTTATTATGTACACCAGATTAATAAAACGGCCTGACAGGTTTCAATTCCTTATAGAGCTTGAAAGAAAATTATTGTAAAAAAGGAGGTTCACATGTCAAACGGCAAAGTTGTAAAGGATGTGATGATCGGTATTTTTGAGTATCCTCACGTACCCTACTGGTTTTCTATCGGCCAGGCCGTAAGGATCGTCAAGGTATCATTCATAAGTTCCAAGAAATATACGGACCCGATGGCAATCCTGGTATTTGATGAGAAGTATAATCTTATGGGTACTCTGACGCTTAAGGATATTCTGAGGGGCCTTGAACCAGATTTCCTGAAACCGTCGGCAAAGGCGCAGGTCCCTGAAGAGAATGAATCAGGACTGGCGTTGATCTGGGACACACTGTTTACAAAAGGCACAAAGGAACTGGCCGAGAAACCGGTCAGCGATATTATGACTCCTGCAAAGCGTTTTGTTGAACCCGGCGATCCGGTCACCAAGGCGGCATACCTGATGCTTCATAACGATCTTGCTCTGCTTCCCGTGCTGGAGGACAAGAAAAAATTTGTCGGCATTGTTCGGATGATCGAGGTATTCGATGCGGTATCCGATGCAATCGTGAAGGAATAGGGGGGGAGGGGAAATGGCAGAGAAAGACAAGAAAAGAACGGAAGGGCTGCCGGAGCCGCCTCCAGAGATAGTTTTAGCTGAAACAAAGACCCCGTTCGACTGGAAAAGGGTGATGTTTATCCTTATCGGACTGGGTCTTTTCTTGTGGATTTATTATATGCCGTCATGGCCGGATGCTATCGACCCGGGCGGCAAGCACTTTGCGTTATCATCAAAAGGAAAGGGAGCTATAGCGCTTTTTCTTCTGGCAGGCATATGGTGGGTCTTTGAAGTCGTGCCTATCGGCGTCACTGCCATTGCAATCGGCGTATTTCAGGCTCTATTTGCAATACGCTCTGCAAAAGACGCCTTCAGGGATTTTATGGACCCTTCTGTTATGTTTATTTTCGCATCCGTTGTTGTCGGCCTTGCCTTCACAAAATCAGGTCTTACGAAACGTCTGGCCTACAAGATGCTCCAGGTCGTAGGCGAAAAGACAAATATGATCTTGCTTGGGGCACTGGTGGTAACCGCGGGTCTTGCGCATGTTATGGCGCATACTGCTGCGGCAGCCACGGTCTTCCCTATACTTCTCGCAATAAATTCACTTTATGGTGAAGGAGATAAACCTACAAAATTCGGAAAATCATTGTTCATTGGAATGGCCTATGCTGCAGGCGCAGGTAGCGTTATAACATTTCTTGGTTCTGCCCGTGCTGCTGCCGGAGCAGGAATGTTTCAGGAGTTTACAGGTAAGACAGTGGGATTCTTCGAGCTTTCAAAATTCGCATTCCCGATCGGATGGGTCATGGTCTTCCTGATCTGGATCTACCTCATGCTGTTCCTGAAGCCCGAAAAAAGCGTCATCCCAGGGCTGAAAGAAAGGGTCACAAAACTCGCAAAAGAACTCGGACCGATCACGAGAAACGAAATCTTCGTCATTATTACCGTGCTCGGTGCAATAGTAGTAATGTCCTTGCAGTCTTTCGTTCCGGCATTAAAATCATTGGACAGGGCAGCGATCATGCTCGTATCGACACTCCTTTTCTTTGTATTCAAAGTCCTGACCGTGAAAGAGCTTGAAGATATACCCTGGAATATCATCCTCCTCTTCAGCGGCGCCATGAGCATCGGTTTCTGCCTCTGGCAAACCGGGGCCGCACAATGGTTAGCCGTTAACTGGCTTGTTATGTTCCAGCACGCTCACTGGCTCGTATTTATTTTGAGCATAGCAACATTCGTGCTTATTATGACGAACTTTATCATGAACGTTGCCGCAATAGCGATTTCGCTGCCTGTTTCACTTGTTATAGCCCCTTATCTTGGTGTTGCGCCGGATGTCATCTTCTACTCATCATTGATGACAGCCGGTATGCCTTTTGTGCTGCTTATCGGCGCAGCCCCGAACGCTATCGCCTATGAATCAAAACAGTTTTCAACAGGCGAATTCTTTAAACACGGTATTCTGCTAAGCGTTATATTAGTTGTGTTCATCGGCGCTGCAATCTTAACCTTCTGGCCGATGCTGGGAATGCCGATATTAATGCCTAAGTAAAAGAACAGTTAAACAGTTGAACAGTTAAAGGTTAAACATACAACTCTTCAACCTTCAACTTTCAACATGTTTTGGAGGAGTTATGGGGTTTGAGGAAGTAATGAAGGAAAATTTTGACAGGGTCATTAAAGAAGTCGAATATGTTAAGAAGACCTACAAAGCCCTGAAGGAATTCGGCTTCAATGACGATAATTCTATCGCTGCCGTCTGCGTCTGCAGGGACGAGATATCCCAGACCGTCAGGAGCATCATCAAGCATATCTGGGGAGAGGCTTTCAATTTCTCCAGTCTTGCTGCAATGTTTACGGCAGGGAAGACGGGGCTCAAGGCCGCCATGCACCATGCTCCCCGGACGGGCGGCAAAGAGCGATATGTCTTTTATGTAATTCCTCATACGGCGATAAACGAAGACGGCAAGACCGGGTTCTGCAAGCGCAGGGGAATCAAGGATGAATCCAGCGCCTGCGGGGCGCTCTGTCTGTTCCTTGACGAGCTCTATTCAGGCAAGCTCCATATCAAGATAGACGAGGAGGACATAGAGGAAAGTCTTCTTAAAAGGAGGCTGATAAAGGAAATCACCTATGGCGATATCCCGAGTCTTCTTGAGCTTACAAAGATAGCCCGCAAAGTCATACAGGAAGACCTTGAACATGCCATCGGGAAAGTGATTGACACGTCAAAGAGCGATTATGCAGTGCTCACAGGCATACAGATTCACGCGCCCGACGCCAATTACATCTGGCCTGCAGAGTCGTATGTGGTTATCGACGGAACAAAACAAGAAATAAAAGTTGAATAGTTGAATGTTGAAAGTTGAATGGACAAAACAATCATTAAAAGTTGAAAAGTTGAACGTTGAAAAGTTGAATGGACAAAACAATTAAGACATTTGAAGAATTAAACGTTTGGAAGAACGCAAGGGAACTTGTAAAGAAGGATATAAAAAGACAGAAGTCTTAAACTTAGCAACTATGCAACTTAGCAACTATTCAACTATTTGTATTAGCAACTGTGCAACTATTTTCTAACGATTTGGAGGTTTTATGAAGGCAAAGGATTTGATGATACCGTTACAGGAATATCTTGCTCCCGACAACACTCTCAAAGAGGCGGCAAACCTTCTGAGGATAGCGCAGAGAGGCGAGGAGAAGATTGGTGTTAAGGCATTGCCGGTGCTTGATGCATCAGGTAATCTGAAGGGAGTACTTTCTATAGGAGACATACTTAAGGCGGTCCAACCT
>Ga0265296_1002678_pt1 | contig 17540 bp, 20 predicted proteins | sample MunlanPumphouse1_FD_189073 | JGI IMG/M metagenome (GOLD analysis project Ga0265296, IMG submission 189073) | Groundwater microbial communities from a municipal landfill in Southern Ontario, Canada - Pumphouse #1 | ecosystem: Environmental > Aquatic > Deep subsurface > Groundwater | place...
CCGCGGCCATCAGAGCGGCCGAATGAACGCCGGAAACTCACCTTCAGATTGGATGAGAAACCGGGAGACCCTCATGAACGCCGGAAACTCACCTTCAGATTGGATGAGAAACCGGGGGACCCTCATTTCGCCCCACCGTTTCCACCGGTTGTAGAGCGTCTTGTGGGGGCCATACTCCTTGGGTGCATCGCACCAGCGCAGTCCGTTACGGTTGACGAATACGATGCCGCTCAACACCCGCCGATCATCAACTCGCGGCTTGCCGTGGCTCTTTGGGAAATATGGCTCGAGCCGCGCCATCTGCTCGTCGGTCAGCCAGTACAGGTCGCTCATGCGCGGTCTCCTCAGGGAGCCTGAATCAGATCGTGCCTCTCAGATCAATGGGTCCTGACCCTAGAACCGGAACGCCGCTTTGAGCCAAAAATTGCTACCTTGCGGGCGGTTATGTGCAAACATCTCATGCTGATATTGGAACGAGATCGGGACCTTGCCTGCTTGGTAGCGAACCACCGGACCAAGCGCGAGCGTTTCACCTTTGTATCCGTCGTCGCCGACCCTGACGCCGTTCTGCTTATCGTCGGTCGTCTGCTTATAATAATACCCGTTCAGACCAACGGTCACGGGATTGAAGTTGTAGGCAACCGCAAAGTCGGTGTGAAACTCCTGTCCCGTGCGGTAGTCGGTAGCTTTGTTCCTCGTGTTGAAGTCGTACATCAGCTTGACAGATACCTCTGGACCGCCGGCCGGATTGAAGTGCGACGCGGTAAGCACGGGCTCGAAAGTCCAGTAGTTGCGGCCGATGTTGGCCAGATCATCTCGATTGTAGGAACCGACAGGCACCCACGTGTCTACCGCCGCCACGACATGCCAGTTGTTCTTGAAGTGCCAACCCAGGATAAACGGATCGACGATGACGTCTCCGACACCAAAACGGTGACCGCGCTGCCCGGCCGCATGAACCGTCAGATCTACGACTGGAACGAATACCTGCTGCGCCCAACTAGCGCCCAGGATCTTACGATCAGTGACATGGATGTAGCGAAAGACATTGGCGAAGGCGTCAATCGAGAAGTCGGGGACGCTGCTGTGGCCATCGCTATCGTTAAGACGATCCGCATTATAATAGTTCGAGTAGTTGATTAGATAGTCGCCGGGTGGGGGAAGCGCGGCGATCGCCAGCGCCTCGGCGCCGTTAGGATAGGCTCCGCCTCCCTTTTCGCTGGCAAACGCGGGGGCGGCTGCGGCGAGAGCAAGCACGGTGCAGGCAAGGATCGAAATTCGCTTCATACATTCTCTCCCTGGAGAACTGCGGCTGAAGACGCCCAGGCGGTTCGTGCCGCCCGGATCGAGGTCGTCGCAGGTGGTGAAAGGTTAGGTCGGCATCGCCCCGCCCAGTTCGACGGGCGACGAGGTCAAGAAGTTTAGAACCGCGAATGCGAACTCTGCCGGCTTTTCCATGTTGCCGAGGTGCGCTGCGGACAGCAGATGCAACCCTGATCCGCGGATCGCGCCCGCCAGCGCTTCGCTGTGAGCCGGAGGAGTCGCAGGATCGGCGTCCCCGCCGATGATAAGGGTTGGAAGGTCGATCAGTCCACCCAGCCGGCGCAAGTCCATGTCGCGAATGGCCGCACAGCAGCCGATGTAGCCATCGACGTTCAACGCCAGCAGCATGGCGCGTACCTTGGCCAGACTTGCGTCGCTCGTTCCAACAAACTCGGCCGTGAACCAGCGCTCGATCGATGCGTCCGCGACTGCGGCCATGCCCTTCTCCCGCACGACAGCGATGCGTCCGTCCCATGCTGACGGCGGCCCCATAAAGGCACTGGTATGGGCAAGGACAAGACGGTTGATCCGCTCGGATGCGCGCAAAGCCAGCCACTGGCCAACCATGCCACCGAGTGAAAGCCCACAGAAATGGACGCGTGGGATGTTGAGCGCATCCAAGAGTTCCACGACATCCCGCCCAAGGCGATCAAGTGAATATGATCCGGGCGGCGCATCTGATCCGCCGTGTCCACGCGTATCGTAGCGTAGTACCCGGAACTGCTCCACGAACGCGGCCAGTTGGGGCTCCCACATGTCCATCGTTGTGCCGAGCGAACTGGAGAGCAGCAATATTGGTTTGTCGGCCGGGCCGTCGAACCGATACGCGATGCGGCATCCGTCGCCCGTTGTGATTGTGTCCGACATCACACCCGCTCCAGCACAAGACCGATGCCTTGGCCCACACCGATGCACATGAAGACGAGCGCATATCTGCCACCATTGCGCTGCAGCTCCTCTACCGCGCTCATTGTGATGCGCGCGCCCGACATGCCCAGCGGATGACCTAGCGCGATGGCGCCCCCATTTCTGTTCACCCTCGGGTCGAAGGGATCGATCTCCAGATCACGGAGCGTCGCGATCGCCTGACTGGCAAAAGCTTCGTTAAGCTCGATCACGTCAAAATCTTTTGCCGAGAAACCCGTGCGGGCGAACAGCTTGCGTGCTGCCTCGATCGGGCCGACGCCCATGACCCGCGGGGCGACACCAGCGGAAGCCATCGCGATGACCCGCGCTCGCGGGATAAGTCCGTGCTGCCTCGCCGCCGCATCGGAGGCGACCAGCATGGCCGCAGCGCCATCGTTGAGGCCGGATGCATTTCCCGCGGTGACGGTGCCATCATGACCCACAACCGACCTGAGCTTGGCCAAGGCGTCGGCACTCGTCGCGCGCGGATGCTCGTCCCGGTCGAAGACGATGGCATCGCCCTTCTTTTGCGGGATCGCGATCGGCACGATCTCTGCGGCAAGCCGGCCGTTCGCCTGCGCTTCGGCCGCCTTCTGCTGGCTGGCAAGGGCAAAAGCGTCCTGATCCTGGCGGCTTACCTTCCACTCAGTGGCGACATTCTCCCCGGTCTCGGGCATTGAATCCACGCCATAAGCATGCCGCATTGCCGGATTAACGAAGCGCCAGCCGAGCGTCGTGTCCTCGATCTTTTGCGCCCGATCAAAAGCGGCATTGGCTTTACCGAGCACATAGGGTGCGCGCGTCATGTGTTCGACGCCTCCGGCGATGAACAAGCCGGCATCGCCACTCCGAATCGCTTGGGCGGCCAATCCCACCGCGTTAAGACCGGATCCGCACAGGCGATTGACCGTTCCGCCAGGTACCGTTTCCGGCAATCCTGCTAGCAGCACTGCCATACGGGCGACGTTGCGATTGTCTTCTCCAGCCTGGTTAGCACAGCCGAGCAGGCAGTCGTCTACCGCTGCCCAATCAACCCCAGGATTGCGCTCCATGAGGGCCTTGAGCGGGATCGCGGCTAGGTCGTCGGCGCGGATAGAAGACAGCGCGCCATTGAGCTTGCCGATCGGTGTACGAATGGCGTCGCAAATGAAGGCGTCGGTCATGCGGCCAATGCCTTCTCGGCGGTTACCGACACGCCTGTCTTCGCGCGCACCTCGTCGATGCTGATGCCCGGTGCGAGCTCGATCAGACGGAATCCCGGCTTATCGCAGGCGATCACGGCGAGATCGGTTATGATAAGATCGACGCAGGCTCTGCCGGTCAGCGGCAAAGTACAATCTTCGAGCAGCTTGGGGTCGCCCGCCTTCGTGACGTGATCGGTGATCACCACGACGCGCTTCACCCCGGCTACGAGATCCATGGCGCCACCCATGCCTTTCACCATCTTTCCGGGGATGGTCCAGTTGGCGAGGTCGCCCGTCGCGGCGACCTCCATCGCTCCGAGCACCGCCATGTCGATATGGCCCCCGCGGATCATGGCGAAGCTGTCAGCAGACGAGAAGAAGCTCGACGTAGGGAGGGTTGTAACCGTCTGCTTGCCGGCGTTGATGAGATCTGGGTCCGCCTCGTCCTCGAACGGGAACGGGCCCATGCCGAGCATGCCGTTTTCAGACTGCAGGGTTACGTCGATTCCGTTCGGGATGTAGTTCGCTACCAGTGTCGGAATGCCGATGCCCAAGTTGACGTAGAACCCGTCGCGCAGCTCCTGCGCAGCACGCGCTGCCATCTGTTCACGCGTCCAACCCATTACGCCGTCTCCCGCGGACGAGTTGTTAGCTTCTCGATCCGCTTCTCATTGATGGTGCTCAGCACGATCCGGTCGACATAGATCCCGGGGGTGTGGATGCAGTCCGGATCGAACGTTCCGGCGGGCACGATCTCCTCCACCTCCACGACCGTCACTTTGCCGGCCGTGGCCATGTTCGGGTTAAAGTTGCGCGCTGTTTTGCGAAACATGAGGTTGCCGGCGGGGTCGGCACGCCATGCCTTGATGATCGACAGGTCGGCGCGCAGCCACGTCTCACGAACATAATCCTCGTCGTCGAACGTCTCGATGGGCTTTCCCTTCGCAACAACGGTGCCGACACCGGTCCTGGTATAGAAGGCCGGAATGCCTGCTCCGCCAGCGCGGATGCGCTCGGCGAGCGTGCCCTGCGGATTAAGCTCTAGCTCCAGCTCACCTGAAAGATACTGCTTCTCGAACAACTTGTTCTCACCCACATAGGACGAGATCATCTTCTTCACCTGACGGCTTTCCAGCAGCATCCACAGGCCGAAGCCGTCCGCACCGGCATTGTTCGAGATGATGGTCAGGCCCCTCACCCCACTAGCGCGAATTTCGGGGATCAGGCTTTCGGGATTACCCGAAAGCCCGAACCCACCTGACATGATCGTCATACCGTCGACCAGCAGGCCGTCCATTGCGGCAGCAGGATTGTTAAAGAGCTTGTTTGGCATCGACTTTCAAGCCGCCAGCGCGACGCGGTTACGCGAGGACGCCTCGGCACCATCGGCTTCCGCAGCGGAGACCATGGTGAAGTTGAACGCGATTTCGCTAAACGGCGTATTCAATCCTTCGGCGTGTATCGCTGCAGAGTCGTCAATCCGCTGCACTGCCGGGATCAAGTCATCTCGCGTTGCGTAGGCGAAGTCATCATGTAGATAAGGGTCACCGTCGATGTTGACCTGCGTCGTCAAATAGCGGTAGCCGGACGCCGATACGAAGAAGTGGATGTGTGCGGGACGGTTGCCATGGCGGCCGACGCGGTCAAGCAGCGCTTCCGTGGTGCCGCCCTTGGGCACAGCATAGCCCGACGGTACGATGCTGCGGAACTTGTAGCGGCCCTCCTCGTCAGTCTCGATCTGCCGGCGAAGGTTGAAATCGCTCTGTGTCTTGTCGAAGTAGCTGTAGTTGCCGAGCGTGTTGGCATGCCAAACATCGACGATCGCACCAGCAACCGGTTTCCCGGCCTTGTCGACGACGCGACCGTGCATAATGAGCACCTCCCCATCATCAGCGCCGTCGTCCAACCGCGCGAAGCCCCTCGAACGCGGTGCACCCTTGACGTAAAGCGGCCCCTCGATCGTACGCGGTGTGCCTCCTTCGATGCCGGCTGCGGCATCCTTGGCGTCCATGCGCATGTCGAGAAAATGTTCGAAGCCGAGCCCGGCGGCGAAGAGCCCGAACTCGGGAGCTGCAGACGCCATAAAATTGATCGCATGCCAGAACTCGTCCTCGCTCACGTCGAACTCGTCAATGGTGGCGAATAGATCGCCAACCACCCGGCGGACGATATTCTTGATACGGTCCTCTCCGGCGCCAGGCTGATCCAGCCCGGCAACCTTGTCGAGAAAGGCCTGGGTTTCAGGGTTTGCGACCAATGCGGATGCCATTTGAACTCTCCTAGTTGTTTTTAATTGGGCGACTGATGTCAGCGGTCGTCCTCGTGGATCGATGACGGATGACGGCAAAGCGGGGTGACGTTGATGTCCATGAACGGGAACAGCGGCAGGCCCATCAGAATCTCGTGGAGCGCTGCATTGTCGGGCACATCGAAGATCGAGACGTTGCGGTACTGGCCAACGACCCGCCAGATGTGGCGCCAGACACCTTGCTCCATCAATTCGTGGCAGCGCGCCTTTTCTTCGGCTTTGAGGGCATCGATGGTGGGGCGGTCGGCATCAGCGGGGATGCGTACGTCCATGGTGACATGAAACAGCATGCTTAGCCTCCTGCGACTTTAGTGATTGGAACAACGGTGCGTCGATCGCCGTCGCGGCGGAAAGCGCGAACCTTGTCCTCGTCGAGCATCAGGCCTAGTCCAGGTCCCGTCGGGACCGCCAAGCCGAATTCCGAATAATCGAGCGGTTCTACCAGTAGATCTTCGGTCAGCAGCAGCGGCCCGAACAATTCGGTGCCGAACGCAAGTCCGGCGAACGTCGCGAAAAGGTGCGCCGAGGCGATTGAGCCGATCGGGCCTTCCAGCATGGTCCCGCCGTACAGCCCGATACCTGCCGCCTGGGCAATTCCGGCAACGGCAGTGCCCGCGCGGAGTCCGCCCGATTGGGCGATCTTGAGTGCAAACACGTCCGCCGCGAACTCACGCGCGTGGCGCATGGCGTCGATGGGACCTCGCAGCCCTTCGTCCGCCATAATTGCGGTCCGCCCCATAGCGGTCAAACGTGCCATGCCGGCAACGTTCGAGCCGGAGATCGGCTGTTCGATAAGGTCGACACCGGCATCCGCCAGAATGGCGACACCTCGCTTGGCCGTCGGTTCGTCCCAAGCCTGATTGACATCAACACGGATACTCGCGCGTCCGCCGAGCGCCTGCTTGATCGCACCGACGTGCGCAACGTCGTCCGCCAGATCGCGCTTGCCGATCTTGAGCTTGAAGGCATTATGGCGGCGCTGGTCGATCATCCCCTCTGCCTCCGCGATGTCGCGCGCGGTGTCCCCGCTCGCCAGCGTCCACAACACGGGGAGCCGATCGCGCACCCGCCCACCAAGAAGCTCGCTGACGGGCACGCCGGCACGCTTGCCGGCGGCATCGAGCAGCGCGGTCTCTATTGCATTTTTCGCGAAATGATTGCCGACGATCGACGCGCGCAGCAGCGTCATAGCTCGCGCCGGCGAGGCATCAGTGCCGCGCAGCAGCGGCGCAAAGTAAGTATCAATAGTGAACTTGATGCCCTCGGGACTCTCGTCGCTGTAAGCAAGGCCGCCAATCGTGGTGCCTTCCCCTATCCCCTCGACCTCATCGGAACAGCGAATTCGAACGAACACCATCGCCTGCGTCCGCATGGTCGCCATCGCGAGCACGTGCGGACGGATCGTCGGCACATCGACTATAAACGTTTCGATGGCTTCGACAGTGACCATTCCGATCCTCTCTTTCTTCTTATTATTTGTGGACATACGGCTTGCGATTACGGAGCGGAAAGATCATCTCGGTCCGGCTTGATACCCTGGAGGTATGATGGACCTGCGACATATACGTTATTTCGAGGCAGTAGCAGCGGAGCGGAACTTCACTCGCGCCGCTGAACGGCTTGGCGTTGCCCAACCGCCGTTGAGCCGCCAAATCAAAGAACTCGAGCTCGAACTGGGCGTGATGTTGTTCGATCGTGATAGCCGACCGATCCGATTGACGGAGGCTGGCAGAATCTTTCACGAGCAGGCGACGCGGATCCTTGCGAGTACGGAGCAGCTCCGCCGCTCCATGAAGCGGCTATCGGCCAGCGAGAAACGGCGCTTCGTAGTCGGGTTCGTGGCTTCTATCGTTTACGGTATGATGCCCGAGGTCATCCGGGAATTTCGAGCACAATCGGAAGGGCTTGAAATTCAGCTTTTGGAGATGACAACCTTGGAGCAGGTCGTTGCGCTCAAAGATGGCCGCATCGACGCTGGGCTCGGGCGGATCCGGATCGACGATCCGGCGATCCAGCGAGAGGTACTGCAGGAGGAGGCGTTAATCGCGGCGATCGGCAGCGCCGATCCACTAGCGCGAGCTGACTCGCTCACGCTTTCGGATTTGATGACCCGCAAATTACTCGTCTACCCTAGTCAGCCACGACCGAGCTATGCAGATCAGGTTTTTACCATCCTTCGTGACCACGGACTCGCGCATGATAATGTCGAGGAAGTGCGCGACGTACAGGTCGCGCTTGGGTTGGTCGCGTCGGAAGCGGGACTGGCACTCGTCCCTTCCTCAATGCGGCACGTTCAGCGCAGCGACATTACATATGTCAGGATCCGCGACGAAGGTGCCACATCACCTATTATTTTAAGCGTTCGGGTCGGAGACATCTCCCGGGAAGTCCGGTTGTTTGAACAAATAGCACGCCACACATTCCGCTCGTAACGTTCAATCTGACCCGGAATATGACTTTGCGTCGTTCCATCCCAGGTCCCGACTGATTTGGCTGCAAAGCCTACCTAGTTCTTCGATCGCTTCCGGCAGATCCACGTCTTCGGCGTCTGTGGGGACCAGGAGTGTCGCCGTCAAAATCGGGCGAGCTGGTAGATCGAAAATGGGAAAAGCCGTGGCGCTCAATCCCGGGATGACGGTACCGCTGACATGAGCGCGACCGGCCGATCTAATGTCGTTGATTATCTGGGTCTGCGTTGCCTTTGCGATCGGGGTGCGTCGCTGCTCTTTCGCTGCGAGGGCGGACGCCTGTACGCCCTTGTGGATCGGCGTGGAAAAGGGACCCCGGTAGCGGGGTGACCGGCGTCGAAAAAGGACCCCTCATCCCGCTGGTCTAGGCTGCGCGCTTGGCGGATGTCAGGCGGCGAGATCGGGATGTTGGTATTGGAGACGGTGTTGAAGATCCGCCGCGAGTTCGCGGCGGGGAAAGCCATGAAGGCGATAGCGCGGGACCTGCATCTGTCACGCAAGGTGGTGCGCAAGGCGATCCGCGGGCCGGAGGCGGACTTTGCGTATCGACGTGTGGTTCAGCCGTTGCCGAAGCTGGGTCCGTTTCAGGTGCGGCTGGATGCGCTGCTGGTCGAGGACGAGGCCCGGCCGCGGCGGGAGAAGCTGCGTGTCACGCGCATCCACGACCTGCTGCTGCGCGAGGGGCTCGACGGCTCGTACGATGCGGTTCGTCGCTATGCTGCGCGGTGGCGGCTGGAGCGACGCCGGGACGTGGCGGATGCGCCGGCCTTCATCCCGCTGATGTTTCGGCCAGGCGAAGCCTATCAGTTCGACTGGAGCCACGAAGACGTCGAGATCGCCGGCAAGCCGATGCGGGTGAAGGTCGCTCAGCAAACTGTACGAGCGCACCTCGGTCATTGTCACGACGAACCTCGCTTTTGGCGAGTGGCCGACCGTCTTTGGCGACGCCAAGATGACTACCGCGCTGCTCGACCGCATCACGCACCACTGCGACATCGTCGAGACCGGCAACGATAGCTGGCGCTTCAAACACCGCAGCTGACGCCCAAAACGGCCGGCAGAAGAGTGCCTCGCGCTGGTTGCGCCTCCGGCCGGGCTACGCCCGCCCTACGCCGCAACCAGCGCGAACGGCGCGTCCATCATTTCCGTCACGCCGCTCGACGAAGGGGTCCTTTTTGGACATCGGTAGGGGGTCCCTTTTGGACGCCGATTGACAATCGAATCTTCAGGCAAGCAGTCACGGCTGCCGGAATGGGGCTTGCCGAGAGCCTGTCCGGGATAGTCCCGATACGCGAACGCTTTGCGGTATGCAGCGATGTTGCGTGAGCGCAAAAGCCTCAACGGATCACTTGGCGTATCCTGATGCCTTCGAGGAACAAATTGACCAAGTGCGCGATGCGCGATTTCGGCAAGTCACGTTGCTCGGCGGCGAGGGAGATCGCCGTGACGAACACCAGCAAGAATTGAATGTAGGGCGAACGCTTGTCTCCTCGCTTGCATTTTGTAGACGTTCGGTCTAATTGAATTGACATGGATCTAATCGCCCTTCCCCGCCGTCGTGGACGTCCCTCGAAAGCCGCGGCGGGATTCAACGAGACGCGCGAGACCCTGGTGCGGGCTGGCCTGGTGGCGCTGACCGAAAAAGGCTTCTCCGCGACTGGTCTCGATGAGATTCTAAAGGCCGTAGGTGTGCCCAAGGGTTCCTTCTATCATTATTTCGACAGCAAGGAGGCCTTCGGCGCCGAGTTGATCGACCGCTACGGTGCCTATTTCGCCCGCAGGCTGGAAGGCTTCTTCACCGATGAAGCCCGTCCGCCATTGGAGCGGCTCAATGCCTTCGCGGTCGATGCGGAAACTGCGATGGAACGCCATGCGTTCGCGCGCGGTTGCCTTGTCGGTAATCTGGGGCAGGAAATGGGGGCGCTGCCCGAAGCCTTTCGCCAGCAGCTCAGCGACGTTTTCGCGGACTGGCAGCATCGCACGGCCCAATGCCTGCGAGCCGCGCAAGCTGCCGGTGAGATCGGAGCCCACCATGATGCTGATCGCCTCGCCGCCTTCTTCTGGATCGGGTGGGAAGGCGCCGTGCTGCGCGCCAAGCTCGAACGCAGCGGCGCTCCGCTCCGGACATTCGCGGAAGGGTTTTTCGCAATGATCCGCACCTGACCCCCTTTTTTGAACAATTCTAGCCGATCGGTCTAATTTTGAGAAAGGAGCATTATCATGAGCACATTCCGAGCAGTCGTGATCGAAAAGAACCACACAGGCCAAACCGTCGCGCTGACGGATTTCAGCGAAGCCGATCGGATGGAAGGCGATGTCGAGCTCCGGGTGACGCACACCACGGTCAACTACAAGGACGGTCTGGCGATCACTGGCAAAGCCCCGGTCGTCCGGCGCTTCCCGATGATCCCCGGCGTCGATTGCGCCGGCGTGGTCGAGACGTCCAGCCATCCCGATTTCCAACCCGGCGATCGAGTCATCCTCAACGGATGGGGCACGGGCGAAACCCATCTCGGCGCCTTCGCTGAAAAGAGCCGGGTCAAGGGCGACTGGCTGGTGCCGTTACCTGCTGACCTGACGCCGTCCGAAGCGATGGCGATCGGTACCGCAGGCTATACCGCGATGCTCAGCATTCTCGCGTTGGAGAAGCATGGACTGCAGCCAGCCGATGGGCCGGTCATCGTCACCGGTGCGGCCGGCGGCGTCGGTTCGATCGCGATCACGCTGTTGGCGAAGGCAGGCTGGCACGTCATCGCGTCGACCGGCCGGGCCGAGGAAGCGGACTATCTCGAGGGCCTTGGCGCCGCCGAAATCATCGACCGCAACGAACTGTCCAGTCCCGGGCGGCCGCTCGGTAAGGAACGCTGGATCGCCGGTGTCGATAGCGTGGGATCGCATACTTTGGCCAACGTCCTGTCGATGACCCGATATGGCGGCGCGGTCACGGCCTGCGGTTTGGCGCAAGGGATGGACCTTCCGGGCTCGGTGGCGCCCTTCATCCTGCGCGGCGTCTCTCTACTCGGCATCGATTCCGTCATGTGCCCGAAGCCGCGCCGTCTCGAAGCCTGGGCGCGTCTTGCGACCGATCTGGATCGCGAGCGGCTGGGACGGATCACTTCGACCATCCGCCTGGAAGACGTCATAGCGGCCGGGACCGACATCCTGGCAGGAAAGGTACGCGGGCGCCTCGTCGTCGAGATCGAACAGGAATGAGCGGATCGATCTGAGCGGCCGCGCGGGCCGCCGCTCAGATCAGGTCTTCCAACTGCTTCAGGAACGCCGCGATATTCTTCTCGTCGCGCTTGTAATAGGTCCAGGGCCCGATGCGCTGAGAGGTCACGAGCTTGGCGCGCTGCAAAGCAGTCAGGTAGAGAGAGACAGTCGACTGGGAGAGGCCCGCGCGCTCCTGGATGATGCTCACGCAGACACCTACGTCTTCGGGATCGACCTCCTGCTCGGGATAGTTCCTGCGCGGGTCCTTGAGCTTCGCCAGGATTGCCAGCCGGGCGGGATTGTCGAGAGCCTTCAGGGCTTCATTGAGGTCGATGCTCATGATCCTCCATGTAGCGATGTTTTTCAATATTACAATATATCGCTGCGCTGTGGGATGCCGCGCGACGTCCAGAAGTCACCGGCCCTTTGTGAAGATGCCATCGATCGCGAAGAGATCTGACACCACAGTAATGGCAACGCCTCGACGAACCCGGCATCTACTCCCGCAAGGACAGCGAGATAGACAATCCACGACCGCAGGTTCCTCAGTGCTGCGACGGCTTGTCCATCTCGATCCCAAGTTTGTCGATGCCAGCCGGGTCCTGCATGTCGGGTGGCGGATCCTATATCAGGAAAGCGCCGCAGACCATTTCGTGCGCCCCTGTGTTGCTCCGGCCATTTCATGGCGCATGCGCTCTGAAACGCGGCACGATGTGCGAGCCCAACTCTTCGACCACCTCAGGGGCCGGGCGGCGGCCATATTTGAGGTTGAGGATGACGTGATCGACGCCGATCGCTTCCAGGGTTTCCAAAAGCGTCAGCAGATGATCCCGCCCCAGCCTGAAGCCCAGATGGATCGGCGACGGCGGCGTGGCCGGATGCGCGTCGAGATCGATATAGAGCGACTGGAGGAACGGCTTGTAGGTCTCACCCGCCTGTTCCCTGACCGCCGCCCGCCAGCTTTCCACGAACAGCTGCTGCGCCTGGGGCGGCCGGGGATAGGTCATCCATCCGCTGCTCTCCCGCGCGATCCATTCCATCGACTGACGGCTGTTGCCCGTCACGAAGAACGGGAGCTCATTCGTGGTGGGCCTGGGGATCAGGTCGGCGCCCGCCAGCAGCCCGCGGCTCCATTGCAGCGGCTCGAAGCTGGTGCGCTGGGCGCGGCGGATGATGTCCAGATTTTCGCGGAAAACATCGCCTCGCTGGTCGGGGTCCACGCCGAATGCCGGGAACTCGACCGGACGGTCGCCGGTGGCGACACCCAGGAGCAAGCGGCCACCGCTCAACTGGTCCACGCTGGCCGCAGCCTTGGCCGTATGGAGCGGATGGCGCAGCGGGATCGCGATCGACGCGGTGCCGAGAGCGATTGTCGATGTGCGGGCGGCGATGAAGCCCAGATAGACCCACGGGTCGAAGACCTGCCCCGTGTCGCCGAAACTCGGATCGCGCAGCGGCACGTCGCGGAACCAGAGCGTCGAGAAGCCAAGCTCCTCGGCGCGATGGGCTAGTTCCGCCTGGTGTAGCATGGTCGGCATATCGCCCTGGAAGGCCTCGATGGGGAAGAACAGCCCCAGGGTCAGATGGCCCGCCTTGAAGGTATGACGAAAACTTCGATGCTGCTGATAAGGGATCGTGCTGGGCTGATACATCGTGAGGTTTCCTTGCTTTCGGTTGCCCGGCGGGCACTTCGTCAAATCATGGATTGGAGGCTCGCCAGATATGTCGAGATATTTTCCTCGTTCCGCTTGTAGTAAGTCCAAGGCCCCACACGTCGGGACGTGACTAGTTGAGCGCGCTGCAAGGCGGTCAAATACAAAGACACTGTCGACTGGGAGAGGCCGGATCGCTCCTGGATGGCGCTTACGCAGACACCAACCTGTTCGGGATCGACTTCCTGCCCAGGGAAGTTTTTGCGCGGGTCTTTCAGCCACCCGAGAATTGCGAGGCGCGTCGGGTTGTCGAGAGCTTTCAGCGCGTCTTTGACATCGATGCCCATTGGAGTTGTACGCACCTGTTACCGGCGCCGCACGGGAGCACAGGCCGCGCCCGGATGTCCGGACGCAGCCCGAAAACCCCTAGTCCTGATAGGCCGGATAGTCGGTGTAGCCCTTGTCGGTGCCGCCATACATGGTCGCCGGATCCACCGGATTGAACGGCCAGCTATGGGCGATACGCTCCGGCAGATCGGGGTTCGCGATAAAGGGACGGCCGAAGGCGATCAGGTCGCCCCAGCCAGCCTCGACCACGCGGACGCCGCGCTCCGGGGTGTATTTGCCAGCGTAGAGGATCTTGCCGCTGAAAGCTTTGCGTACATCTGCGCGGAAATCTTCGGGCAACTCCGGCGCATTCTCCCAATCGGCCTCGGCCAGCGAGAGATAGGCGATCCCGACCTCCTCAAGCACGTTCACGGCCTCGATATAGGTCTTGTGGGGATCCTCCTCGACGAGACCCAGATAGACGCGATCCTCCTCGGTCGTGGCGAACAGCGGGGCAAATCGCACGCCCATCCGGTCCTTGCCAACGACATCCGCGACAGCCTGCGTCACCTCGCGCAGGAAGCGCAGCCTGTTCTGCAGCGAGCCGCCATATTCATCGTCGCGCCGGTTGGTGTGAGCCGAGATGAATTGGTTCACCAGATAGCCGTTGGCGCTGTGGATCTCGACGCCGTCGAAACCCGCATCGAGCGCATTGCGCGCCGCCTGGGCATAGAGCTGCACCAGTTCCTTGACCTCGGCGGTGGTCAGCGCACGCGGCGGCGACGGCAGCGCCAGTGCGCCCTGCCCCGGACCGGTTTCGATGAACACCTTGACGTTGTCGGCCGGGATCGCCGACGGCGCGACCGGAGCGGCCCCGCCCGGCTGCAGCGAGGTGTGGGACACGCGTCCGACATGCCACAGCTGTAGGAAAATGATGCCGCCCTCGGCATGCACTGCGTCGATTACCCTGCGCCAGCCTTCGACCTGCTCAGGGCTGTGGATGCCCGGCGTCCAGGCATAGCCCTGCCCGCGCGGCTCGATCTGCGTCCCCTCGGTCACCATCAAGCCGGCGCCGGTGCGCTGGCGGTAATAGTCCGCCATCAGGTCGTTGGGGATGTTGCCCGGCTGGGAGCTGCGCGAGCGCGTGAGCGGCGGGAGGACGATCCGGTTACGCAGGGTGTATGGCCCTAGCCGGACGTTGTCGAAGAGAACCAAGTTCTTCATTTCATTACTCCTAAATATCGCGAAGTCTCGATGTTGCGAGGCATGGATATGCCTCGCAACCACTCGATCTCAGTACAGTCCAAACGGAGCCTCGTTGAGGCTGACGATGATGTTCTTCTTCTGACTGTAGGCTTCGAGCATGGACTTGTGGGTCTCGCGGCCGATGCCCGACTTCTTGTAGCCGCCGAACGGAGCGTGCGCGGGAAGCTCGTGATAGGTATTGACCCACATCCGGCCCGTCTCGACCGCGCGCGCCACGCGGATGGCGCGATTGATGTCCTGGGTCCACACGCCGCCGGCGAGGCCATAGTCCGACGCATTGGCCAGCGCGATGACCTCCTCCTCGTCCTTGAACGGCAGCACGACGACCACCGGACCGAATATTTCTTCCTGGGCGACGCGCATGTCGTTGCGAACATCGACGATGATCGTCGGCTGGATGAAGAAGCCGTCGTCATAATCGCCGCCGGTCAGGCGATTGCCGCCGGTCAGGATGCGGGCGCCCTCTTCCGTGGCGAGCTTGATATAGCCCATGATGCGGTCGGTCTGGGTCTGGCTGACCTGCGCGCCCATCTGGGTGTTCTCGTCGAGCGGATCGCCGACGCGGACGCTCTCGAACCGCTGCTTCAGATCGCCGACGAAGTGATCGTAGATCGATTCATGAACGAACAGCCGAGCGCCGGATTCGCAGACCTCGCCCTGGTTCCAGAGGATACCCAACGCGGCAGCCTCGACCGCCCGATCCCAGTTCGCATCGGGGAAGATGATGTTGGCGGACTTCCCGCCCAGCTCGAGGGTTGCTGGGATGAGTTTCTTCGCAGCAGCTTCCGCCACCACCCCACCGACACGGGTCGAACCGGTGAAGGCCAGCTTGCTGATCTGCGGGTGATCGAGGATCGCCTGCCCGGCCACCGCGCCGGTGCCCGAGACGATATTGACCACGCCGGCCGGAAGCACCAGGGCGAAGATCTTAGCGAGTTCGAGGATTGTGACCGGCGTCATCTCGGACGGCTTGATCACCACCGTATTGCCCGTTGCGATCGCCGGCGCGATCTTCCAGGCAGCCATCAGCAGCGGGAAGTTCCAGGGAATGACCTGCCCAACGATACCGATCGGCTCGTTGATCGTCAGGCTCATCGTCTGCTCGTCGATCATCGCCACTTCGTCCGAATGGCTGCGGATCACGCCGGCGAAATAGCGGAAGTGATCGATCGCCAGCGACACGTCGAGCCGAGCCTCGCGGACGGGCTTGCCGACATCCATGCTTTCGAGAATGACGAAGCGGTCGGCATCGGCCTCGAACAGGTCGGCGATCTTGAGGAGCGCATTCGAACGCTCGGTCGCGGAGGTCTTGCGCCAGCTCTGGAAGGCGCGGGCAGCGGCCTGGACGGCGCGGTCGACGTCGTCGGCGGTGCCGTTAGGGGTGCGCGTCAAATAGGCGCCGTTGGCGGGGTTGATGCTCTCGATCGTCTCGCCATTTTCACCCTCGACCCACTGATTGTCGATGAAGTGACCGTAGCTGGTATCGGGAGCGTAGAGCGAAGCGGGCTTGGTTGACGTCAGCATTGTGCATCTCCTTGGTGCGTGAGTGACAGCGCCAAGGTAACTATGCATCGAGATATGTCAATATCTCGATGCATAGACTTATTTTATGTGTTCTTTTTTCCCTTTTAAATCAGAAGGACAGATGCGCCGTGGAACGGGTTGCGGAGCCTAGGCGCGCTATATTGGCAGCGTCATGCAGGGGCTTTAGGTGTCAACCGGCGCGTAAAACTGACCCCCTATCGGCGCCCAATATTGACCCCACCTTTCGGCAGCGCGGCGGTTATCCCGGTAGTCGATAGGAGGGGCCCACGGACGACGACGCACACCGTCAGGTGTGCTGGTGGCGGCGTCCGTGGGAGGTCCCTGTTGACCCACCGGGTTAACCGCCGGGGATGGGATCCGGGGGAAGGGGTTTTCGGCTCAGTTCCGGTTTTTGAACCGCCAGCTGTCGTTGCCTGTCTCGATGATGTCGCAATGGTGGGGGAGCCGCGCAGGAGCTGTTGATCCAGGATGAGGTCGAAGGCGCGGCGATCGGTGATATCGTGGATAGAGCCCTGCTCCCGTTCGAGGACCGGGATGCCGATCGCTTCACCGCCTCCGGTCCCCATGTAAGGCTCTCCCCGGAGATTACCTTGGCGCTGGCAATGGCGCTGCACGAATTGGCGACCAACGCCATCAAATACGGGGCGCTGTCGGTGCCGGAAGGCAGGGTCGCGATCGAATGGTCGATCAAGCAGCGGCAGGGCAAGCGTCACCTGTTCTTCTGTTGGCGCGAGCATGACGGTCCGACAGTGACCCTATCCCGGAAAATGCTTCCTGCGAGAATGAGAAGGATCTGGCAAAATCGAAGCTGATTTAAGCTGGAGATGTTGTCGATGCCTATACCCGCGAGTGCCTGGCGATCCACGTCGATCAGGGGATCAAGGGTGAACAGGTGGTCGATGTCATGGACCGCCTGCTGTTCGAGCGCGGCAGTCCGCCTGCCAAGATCAGGGTGGATAATGGTCCGGAATTTATTTCGCGGGCGCTCGACCACTGGGCCTACATCAACCGCGTCACGCCGGACTTCGGCAGGCCGGGAAAGCCGACCTACACGGATGTTGTAGAAAAGTCCTTTCAACCGGGCGCGGGCATTTTCTTTGAGCGGGAGCTGGCGCGATCAGGTCAATCCGGACATACGGACTGGGCTCGCAGTGGGCTTGGTTGTTAGTCGACAGAGGCTTGTTGCTAGAACATCAAGGACGATCTCGCCTGGACGATCACACCGCAGCCGGCCATCGATCGAGTGCCATTTCGGCGATGGAGAGAAGTTCGTTGATCGTAGCGCCGTCGCGCGCTTGAACGGACATGCCTTCCATGACCGTATTGATGAATTTGCCTAGGACGGCCG
>Ga0265296_1002679_pt1 | contig 17528 bp, 17 predicted proteins | sample MunlanPumphouse1_FD_189073 | JGI IMG/M metagenome (GOLD analysis project Ga0265296, IMG submission 189073) | Groundwater microbial communities from a municipal landfill in Southern Ontario, Canada - Pumphouse #1 | ecosystem: Environmental > Aquatic > Deep subsurface > Groundwater | place...
TATTGTCCCATAGGACAGAAGTGCTTGTCCCAGGGGACAAAGGGTTTTGTCCCAGTGGACAGAAGGTCTTGTCCCAGCGGACAGGTGGTCTTGTCCCAGTGGACGGAGAGTATTGCCCCAGTGGACAAAGGGTCTTGTCCATGCAAGTAACAGGATAAGAAACCGGAAGTAGGAAGTACATTTATAGGTTACAAATTATAGATATTGTGAAATAGTCACCGGTTCTCGCACCGGTGTAGGCTTAATTCAAGGGGCAATGCCGATGATAATCAAAGGTACGGCAGGCACGCCACGCCCCTGCCGAATGATATTGTAGAGTTCTCCTTCATAATAAGCGACACCGGAGCTCATCTGAGATTGTAATATTTTCATCGGTAATATCTCAATACCGACATCGATATGATCTCCAATATAGAACGCAAGATGCTTGACAAAGAGATCATAAGCGACAAAAGAATATTTACCAAATTGCACTTCGACAGCCACACGCTCTTTGACGAAATCGGTCTGGTTATAGCTGAAAATCGGCGTTTCTCCTACTGATTGGATTTCTTTCTTCTGTTCCGAAGCAGGCATAGTCAAGGTCTTTCTGATGAGTTTTTCATCTTTTGTGACCCAATAACTGACTCGGCTTTCCTGCCAATTGTTTCCATGAAGTAATCTAGTAAATGCACCGTTCATATCGATCGGACTATATAACAGTTTACCTTTCATCGTCTTTTCTTTGGAAACTTTGGTCTTGCAGATTTCTGCGTCAACAAGGGCGATGACATTTTTTATCTCTTCCCATAGAGCCGGTTTATGTACAATCAGAAATTCCAATCCGTTCAAATGAGAGTATGTTTCGACAATTTTCATTTTGTTGAATACCTCACACGTTTTTCTAGTAACAATATTTGGGCTTCTTCCGGTTGTTTATTCCACGGAGAGATTCTAAGACTGTTTCCCGCCAATTCCGGATCATAAACAGGTTTTCCCATCGGACGCGTTTTCAATGTCCCTGCAATTTCTTGCTCAATCCTCTTTACAGTAATGTCGATATATTTATCAACCAATTCTGCCCCCGCACCTCGGCGATTATGCCGAATAGCAGCAATGATCGAAGTCCCCGTCCCTAAAAATGGATCTAGTACCCAGTCATCTTCATTCGTCATCGATAGTACAAGTCTCTCAATTAATTCAACAGGGAATTGGCAGGGATGTTCTGTTTTCTCAACATGATTGCTTTTAACATTGGGGATGATCCATAAGTCTCCGGGATTTTTCCCAAGCGGATTGCAGGAGTATTGTCCAGCATTCGGTCCTTTGAAATATTTCTTACCGGGATATTTCTGAGGAATTCTTACCGAATCAAGATTAAAGATAAAGTCATCCGTTTTCGTGAACCATAAAATAGTCTCGTAACGTCCCGAAAAGCGCCGGGCACAATGCAGGCCATGCTCGAAATGCCAAATAATTCGATTTCGTAACCTTAGGCCTAGATTTGTGAAGATAGGATAAAGCACTGTGTCTAGCGGAATGATCGCACCATTATCCACATAATTTCCAACCTGCCAACAAATGCTACCTTTCGGTGATAAACATCTGACACACTCCTGAATCACGGCCGATTGCTGAGCCAAATATAATTCCGGTTTGAGTTTTCTTTCATATTCCTTGCCGATGTTATAAGGCGGAGACGTCACAATCAATTGCATTGATTCATCTGGTATTTCTTTGAGCAGATCAATGCAATTGCCCGGAAATACTACAATCCCCTCAGAAGGGGAAAACTGGGGTGCGATTTTAACATTCTCAAACACGGACATATAATAACAACAGTTGGCTTATTAATCAACATCAATTTTCATGAAATTCATCGGTATAAGCCAATCCCTCTGAAACCTAATTAATCCGCCACCAGCGGACTGGCCTAATCCAACCTAATTAACTCAATCTACCCAATTAACCCATTCACCCAAGCAATTCCACCGCCACGACCGGATCGATCCGGTAGCGGCATCCGATACCCTGAAAAAAGCGGTATGTCTCGATGAGATGAATGGCGAGCGGCGTCAGAATCAGTTGCCGCCCGGTTTGCGTTTCGGTGATCGTGACCTCTCCTTTTTCAAAGACGCCGTCACCGGGAAACGGCGACGGAATCCACCCCATCGATTCGTAATAGACGGCGGTGACACCGGGACGAAGTTCGATCTCGACGCCGAAAGCATCTCTGGCTTTTTGATAAGCAGATTTTAGCAGTGCAACCAACTCCCGGAGTTCGATCCCCCGCTCTTTCATCGCCTGCTCATCGGCGGCGACGATCTCTTCCGGCGATCGGTTATCGTTACCGAGAAATCCATCGGCTGAAAATTTCGACGCATGAAGGTTCGTCTTCACTGCTTCATCATTTATAGGATTCGTCATGGTTTGCCTCCGATTCGTTTTAAGCGAATTTGTCATAATAGATTTTGTCTTTCGGCATACCGCCGCGCGTCAGAACATTCAGGCAGGAATCGATCATGCCCGGCGAGCCACAGAGATAGGCTTCGTGTTTCGAACAATCGGGGAAATGTCTCGCGACGACGTCGGTAATCAATCCGCGCTCGCCTTTCCAGTCCGAATTCTCCGGTTCGTTCGACAACGCCGGGATGAACCGAAACCACGGATTTTCCTGCCGGAAGCGGTTTAACTTGTCCGTATAAAAAAGATCGGCTTGCGTTCTCGCGCCGAAGAAGTAAGACACCTCCCGCCTGATTTTCCTTTCCGCCATATCGCGCAGGATGCTGTGAAATGGCGCCATGCCGCTTCCGCCCGCGATAAATATTGCCGGCGCGGAAGATTCCGACAGGTGAAAATCTCCATACGGACCGGTGAGGTTGATCTTTTGTCCGACCTGAAGATGCTGAAAAACCCATGTCGAGCAAATGCCGTTCGGGACGAACCGGACGTTGAGTTCGATATGATTCTTGTCCGATGGCGGCGAAGCGATCGAGTAAGCGCGGATCGACGACTCGCGCCCGTTGTACATCGGCGACCGGAGTTGAACATATTGACCGGAAACGAACACGATTTCCTCCGGATTCACGAGCCGGATGTACAAGCCGACGATGTCTGACGTCAGCGGTGATTTCTCTTCCAGAATCCCGGAAAAGTGTTTGGCTTTGAGTGTTGACGCCGGGAGTTCGATCTTCAGATCGGAACCGACCCGAATCTGGCAAGAGAGCCGGACATGATCGAGCCGATCGGTTTCCGAAATGAGCGACCGTTCCGAATCCGTAAAATCAGGCGCGCCTTCGGTGATATTGACGCGGCAGAAACCGCATCGCCCGTTGCCGCCACACGCGGATGGAACGAGAATACCGTTTTTAAATAGAACGGACAGGAGTGAATCGCCCGCCGGAGCGGAAAGCGTCCGTTCACCGTTATTAATCTGGATACTGTGCTTCTTACTTTCCAAACATCACCTTACCGTTGTCTATTTCGGTGATGAACCGGTTGAGTTCGGCGATGCGGTTTTGGTCGGATTCCCAGAGGATCATTTCTTCGTGAACGCACAATTTCAGCTCTTTTTGTCGGCTGAACACGCGCTGGAATTCGTCCTGTCTTCCCGGCAGATAGATTTCCGATCCCGCGAAAATGTTATCGATGTCGGCGATTTCGGTTTCGATGGAGAGAATATCTTCTTCGCGCTTCGCCGCTTTGCCTTCGAGCCGTGAGAGTTCTTTGGTGAATTGCCGCCGTTCCTGTGTGTTCGGTTTGACTCTTTTTTCGTCCATCTTTTCAACGGCGGTGGCGACTTTGGTCGTGGGAACGATATTACGGTTGAGGTGATCGGTTCCTTTTCTGGCGAGAAAATCGCGATAGTCGCTCTCGAAAAAAGTGAATCCGTCATGCCTCAGTTCGAGGATCGCCGTAGCGGTTTTCTCGACGAAATGCCGGTCGTGACTGACGAAGACGACCGTGCCGGGAAATTTCACCAGCGCCTGCCAGAGCGCCTCGATCGCTTCCAGATCGAGATGGTTCGTCGGTTCGTCGAGGAGTAGAACGTTGTTCTGTTCCAGCATCAGGCGGGCAAAAATGAGACGCGCGGATTCGCCGCCGCTGAGCGTTTCACTGCGTTTATAAACGTCGTCTCCGCTGAAGAGCGCTTTCCCCAGGATGCCGCGGATGTTGCTGACGAATTCCATTGGTGCAAAACCGTACAGCCATTCGTATGGATTCGTGCCGGACGGGATGAGTTCTTTGTGATTCTGCGCGAAGTAGCCGATCGAGACTTCGTGTCCCCATTCGACGCGCCCCGAATCGTGTTTCAGATGACTGCCGAGAATTTTGATCAGCGTCGATTTGCCGACGCCGTTCGGGCCGATGACGGCGATGCGGTTACCGCGCCCAAGATAGAACGACACGTCTTTCAGGACGTGATTCTCGTCGAAACTTTTATTCAGATCGGACACGATCAGCACTTGCTTGCCCGACGGGCGTTTCTGTACGAACTGGAAGACCGGCGAGATGCGGGAGGAACGGACGATGACGATATCTTCCATGCGGTCCAACTGTTTTTTCCGGCTGATTGCCTGACGCGCTTTCGTCGCCTTCGCCCGGAAATGCTCGTAAAACGCCTGCAACTCTTCCTGCTTCTTTTCCTGCCGCGCGATTTCCTGCTCGCGCTGGCGGATTTCCAGTTCTTTCGCTTCGGTGAATTGAACATAATTTCCTTTGTACATCTTGATCGACTCATAATCGATGTCCAAAATGTGCGTCGAAATCTGGTTCAGGAAGTGATAATCGTGCGAGACGACGACCGCAACGCCGGTATATTCGACCAAATAATCGCCAAGCCATGCGATGGAAACGATGTCTAAGTGATTGTTCGGTTCGTCGAACAGCAGAACGTCCGGCTTACCGAAAAGGCATTGCGCCAGCAGAACGCGCAGTTTGTAGCCGCCGGAAAGTGTGGACATGGTTTCGGCGATTTGAGAATTTCCGATGCCGAGTCCGTTCAGAAGCGTCGCCGCCTGCGCTTCCGCCTCGTAGCCGCCGAGATCGGAGATCAGCATTTCGAGTTCGGCGAGCCGGGAGCCATCCTTTTCATCCAGCATTTTCTGATGGATCAGTCGATCTTTTTCATTCAGCGCGCTCCAGAGTCGCGGACTTCCCATCAAAACGACGTCTAAAATCCGGTCGTTTTCGAATTCAAAATGATTCTGTTTGAGAAAGCCGAGCCTCAGCAAAGACGGAGTGCGCGCTTCACCGGCGGTTGGCGTCAGTTCGCCGGTCAGGATTTTCAGGAATGTGCTTTTACCGGAACCGTTTGCGCCGACGACTCCGTAGCGGCTTCCCATCGCCAGATTGAACGTGACATCGGAAAAGAGTCGTCTCTCGCCGAAAGTCATCCCCAGCTGACTGATCTGGATCATATCGTCGCCCTTTCCGGAAAATTGGAACGGACAATTATAAGAAAAGGATTATGTGCCTGATGGATTAAAATTCGCGGCGTCTCGTCGTCGGAAGACATAAGGATGAATGGTAATTGACAGTGTCGGACCGATCCGATCCGACCAGTGCAGAGATTAGAGACCGGTTTCCCTCTGGAAATTATTCCGGTGCAGTCGTTTGATCGATTTCGCCTTGCGCATTCTTTTTTCGACGCTGGGTTTCTCGTAGTTGAGATTCTTCTTGATGTCGTTCAGAACGCCCGCTTTTTCGTATTTTTTCTTAAAACGGCGAAGAGCTCTTTCAAACGGTTCATTTTTGTACACGGTAACTTCTAACATGTTTTCTTTCTATTTTAACCTAAGTATGACATCAAATTTTTACTGCGGGATTTGTGGCTGAGACGGCGAATCGCATTTTCCTTGATCTGACGGACGCGCTCTCTCGTGAGGTTGAATTCCTCGCCGATTTCGTTGAGCGTCAACGCATATTCGCGATCGATCCCAAAGTACATCTTGATGACGTCGCGTTCGCGTTTTTTTAAGGTATTCAGCGCGGCGCGAATTTCCTGTTTCAGGGATTCGCCCATCAGAATGTGATACGGCGGCGCCTGAACATCGTCTTCAATGACGTCGATCAGCGCGTTGGATTCGCCGTCGCGGAAAGGATCGTTCAGCGACTGATGCTTACGCGAAATCCGGATGGCGTCGGAAACCTCTTCAGACTGCATTTCGAGTCCGGCGGCAATTTCATCCTGAAGCGGCGCACGCTCGTATTGCTGTTCGAGGATTTCGGCCTCTTTCGTGATCTTACTGATGGTACCGACACGGTTGAGCGGCAGACGCACGATGCGCGAATGTTCGGCTAACGCCTGCAAAATGGATTGGCGAATCCACCAAACAGCGTACGAGATGAATTTAAAACCGCGCGTCTCGTCGAAACGTTCGGCGGCTTTGATCAGCCCAAGATTCCCTTCGTTGATCAGATCGGTCAACGGAAGTCCCTGTCCCTGATAATCTTTTGCGACGCTAACAACGAACCGAAGATTGCATTCGGTCAAGATTTTCAACGCTTCACGGTCACCCTTACGAAGCCGTTGGGCTAATTCGATCTCTTTTTCAGGAGTCAGCGGTGAAAACTTACCGATCTCTTCCAGATACTTGCTCAGCGCCCTGTTTGAATCGCCGCTAATCTTCTTCTCTTTCTTCGCCATTTACCAAAACCTCGTTCCTTTTTAAAACCGCTAAAAATACCGTAATTTTTTTTCCCAGACAACATCTATTTCTATCGAAACGACATTTATTTTGTGATATTTTCCTCAGTCAACTAAAGTTCCTAACTTAGATTGATTGATCGTCCTATCGTTACATGCCGGATAAAATCCAGAGCAACTTAATCGGAAATTTTTTATATTATCCCAACCAGAATGGAGGAACCTGATGAATTTGACCCCTGATTTGACCCCTGAAATGAAAGTGACCGTCGGAGATTTGATGAATTTTCTCGATGAATCGCCAACCGGTGCGTTTGCCGTGGAATCGATCCGAAAACGACTCCTGTCGAACAGTTTTACTGAATTGACCGAACAAAATCGGTGGAAACTGGCGCTAGGCGACCGGTTTTTCGTACAACGCGGCGACGCGGGCTTGTGTACCGGAATCGTCGGAACATTACCGGTCGATCAGACCGGTTTTCGGATGATCGGCGCGCATACGGATTCGCCCGGATTCCGCGTGAAAGCGGACGATGTTTACGAAAAAGCCGGTTACGTCCAGCTCGGCGTCGAGATTTACGGCGGTCCGCTGTTGGCGTCATGGACAGACCGTGATCTCTCGCTTGCCGGGAAAATCCTCCTGAAGAAAAACGGTAAATTGGAATCACGCCTATGGAAAAGCGACAAGACATTGCTCCGTATTCCGCAAGTCGCTCTCCACATGAACCGCGCAGTCAACGACGACGGACTGAAATTGGACAAGCAAAACCATCTTCCCCCGATTCTGGCGCTGGCGGATGAAAAACCTTTCACCATGCGCCGTTTACAGAAATACATCGCTTCTGAAATCGGTGTCACCGTCGAAGAAATCGCCGGGCTCGAACTGGAAGTTTTCGATACGCAAAAGGCGGCGTTTCTCGGACTGAACGACGATCTGTTCGTCTCCGGACGAATCGACAACCTCGCCATGTGTCATGCCGCGATTTCGGCGCTCACTTCGCTTCCGGCTAATCCGGAATCGACCGTTCTCGTGTCGCTGTTCGATGCCGAAGAGGTTGGTTCGACGACGATGAACGGCGGCGCCTCGTCCTTTCTCGATAATTGCGCCGAACGCATCGCAATCTCCGGCAGATTGAACCGAGAAGATTATCTCGTCGCTCTGTCTAAGTCTATTCTCATTTCCGCCGACGCGGCTCACGCTGTCCACCCGAATTACACCGACCTGTACGAACCACATCATCAGAATGCGCTGAACCGCGGCCCGGTCATCAAGATCAATGCGATGAAGAAATATGCGACGACGACCGATTCATCGTTCTGGTTTGAAGATTGTTGTCGCAAAGCGGGCGTTCCGTTTCAAAAATACATCCACCGAACCGATAAAGTCTGCGGCTCTACGATTGGCCCGATCGCTTCGACGAACCTCGGCGTTCAGGCAGTCGATGTCGGCAATGCGATTCTGTCGATGCACTCCATTCGCGAAACCGCCGGCGCTTGCGACCCGTGGTACATGACTCAGGCGATGAAAGCCGCGATGATGTAAATTTTCGTCGCTGTTCTAAAACACTCAGTTCTTACGTTTCCGGCTGAGAAGAATCATGAAGACAGATCAGCAGTTGCTCTTCCCTGTCGATCGTGACGGTTTTCATCTTGAGAATCGCCGGGAATGTCTCGCTGTTTTTCCGAACAACAACCGCTTCAAGCGTTATCGTTTGTTTTGGTTTGATTCCGGTCATGGCGGTTGATATTTTCCCGGCGACGTCCGCCGGAATTAAATCTATCAGTCTCTTGTCACCGATCTCTTCCCGTGAATAGCCAAGCAACCGGCAGGCGACACCGTTACAGTTGGCTACTTGTCCATCGCCCGTGAATACAAGAACGGCTTCCGGCAACGCCTCGATGAGTTTTCGGTTCCGCTGTTCACTCTGTCGGAGGGCATGTTCGCCTCTTTTGCGTTGCGTAATATCCGTCGCCGTAAAGATGATTCCGGATAACCTCTTCAATGATTTTACCGCCGCCGAACTCAGCATGACGTCGATGATTTCCCCGTCTTTCCGGCGAAAGCGGGTTTCGATGTTGTCGGTGCCGGTTATTTCGATCCGCTCATAATGGTATTTGCCGACGCGATTGAATTCTTCGTCCGTTTCATACAAAATCCGGGTCGAGTTACCGATCAATTCTTCCCTCTGAAAGCCGACCATCTCACAAAATTTTTGATTGACAAACTTCAGAATCCTGTTCACCACCATTCCAATTCCGATTGGAGCGGCAACTAAAACGCTTTCGAGCAGCTCTTCCCGCTCTTTCAATGCTTCCTCAGATTTTTTCTGCTCGGTCACATCGTCATATACTGCAACGATCTCGCCCGACGGAAGCCGATATACGTAATTTTCCACCAAATGCGAAACGCGTTCATCCATGTACAGAGCGATCGGGTATCGCTCGGATTTTCCTGTTTTCCAGACACGCCGAAAGACATCGAAAAGTCCGAAATTTCTGATTCCGGAAAACACTTCTTCGACGCGCTTTCCAACAATTTCCTCCTTTTTCACCTGATCGATCTTTTCGCCAGACCGATTGATATCACGGATGATAAAATCATTGCCGTTTTCTATCGCTTCATAAACAGCGACACCACTGGAAATGCAATTAAACAGATCGCCGTAACGACCGATGTTTTCCGATGAAGAATCATTTGTTCGCATCATTTCCTCCTTCCGGTTCTGGAAAATTTAATGATCCGACGGGCTATCGGGACACTGTTGCCATTATTTGCTTTAAGAAACATTTTCATGCCGGTTTAATAATAGATAGAATTCGCCTTAAAGTCAAGCAATGAAAACGAACAGGCGAATCTGAAATCCGATTCGCCTGCCAAATTGAAAATATGTTCGGTCTAAATCCCGTCTGTCGGGACTAATCGAATGTCTGCAGCCACGTCCGAATTTTTTCAGCCACTTTTTCCGGTGTAAATCCGAACTGTTCCGCGAGAACTTTTTGTGGCGCGGAAGCGCCGAACCTGTCGATGCCAATCGTCAATAAGGGCTGTCTGAACAAATCGCCCCACCCAAATGACGACGCCGCTTCGATGACGGCAACGGGCGAGTTCGGCGGAATCACTGCAGACCGATATTCGTCCGGTTGTTGCTTGAATTGACAGACCGACGGCATGGAAACAACACGAATCAATAGTCCGTCTTTTTCCAGTAATTCTTTGGCCTGCTGAGCCACCTGAACTTCCGATCCGGTCGCAACGAGCGTCACGTCGGTACAATCGCCACCTTCTTTCGATAAAATGTATGCGCCTTTCTGGATCAACAGCGGATCGAATGTTTCATCGCGGCGAACCGGCGTCACTTTCTGGCGCGTGAGAATGAGCGCCGTCGGCCCGGATTGTTTCTTCAGCGCGGACGACCATGCCATGGCGACTTCTGTTCCGTCCGCCGGACGAATGACCGTCAGATTCGGAATGGAACGTAGCGCCGGAAGTTGTTCGGTCGGCTGATGCGTCGGCCCGTCTTCTCCGAGGAAAATCGTGTCGTGCGTAAAAACATAGACGACGTGCCTGCCCATCATCGCCGCCAAACGAATCGCCGGCTTCATGTAATCCGAGAACACGAGAAATGTCGCGCCAAACGGAATAAGTCCGCCTTCGAGTGACATTCCGGTCAGGATCGCTCCCATCGCATGTTCGCGAATTCCAAAATGAAAATTGCGACCGCCGAATTTTCCTTTTTGAATGTCCGGAAAGGCTTTCAAATACGTGCTGGTCGAAGGCGCCAGATCGGCGGAGCCGCCGCAAAATCCGGGGAATTTATCGGCAATTATTTGCATGACTTTTCCAGAAAGCGAACGCGTCGCGGCGGCTTCATTCGCCACCAGCGCGACCAGTTCCTTCTCGAATTCTTCCGTCACGACGATCCGATCCCGGTTTTCCCATTCATTCGCCAATTCGGGGAAGGAAGCCTGCCAGGCGACGAACTTTTTTTTCCAGTCGTCATAGCCGGCTTTCAATTCGCGATTTCGTTCGGCGAAAACTGTTTTTATTTCATCGGAAACCACGAATTCGGCGTCTTCCGGAAAGCCTAAGTTTTTCTTCGTCGCGCGTAATTCCTCAACACCCAACGCCGCGCCGTGAACTTCAGAATTATCCTGTTTATTCGGACTGCCAAAACCGATGTGCGTGCGGGCAATGATCAGCGTCGGCCGCTCTTTTTCGGCAATGCCGTTTGCCAGTGCCTCGGCAATCGACTGTTGATCGTGTCCGTCGGTATAAAGGACTTTCCAACCATAAGCCTCGAAACGTTTTCCGACATTTTCGGTAAAAGCCAGATCGGTTTTTCCTTCGATAGTAATTTTATTATCGTCGTAGATATAAACGATATTGTCGAGTCCGAGATGCGCGGCCAGAGAAGCGGCTTCCGAGGAAACGCCTTCCATCAGGTCGCCATCGCTCACGATCCCGAAAATCCGATGCGTTCCGAAAAGTTCAAAACCTTCCCGGTTGAATCGCTCGGCGGTCATTTTTGCCGCGATCGCCATTCCGACACCCGTCGAAAATCCCTGACCGAGCGGGCCGGTGGTCGTCTCGATTCCCGGCAGACAGCCGTATTCGGGATGTCCCGGCGTCGGCGAATCCCACTGACGAAAATTTTTCAGATCGTCGATACTGACCGAATAACCCGAAAGATGAAGCAGAGAATAGAGCAACATCGAGCCGTGACCGGGCGATAAAATGAATCTATCGCGTCCAACCCATTTAGGATCGCTGGAATTGAATTTCAAAAACCGATTCCAAAGGACAAAGGCGCAGTCCGCCATTCCCATCGGCATTCCGGGATGTCCGCAACCTGCTTTCTGAACGCCGTCGGCGGCAAGTAAGCGGATCGTATTCGCCGCTAATTTTCCGAGTTCGGGAGATTTGTTATGAGTCGTCAAGATTTGCTCCTTAATATTAAATTCTTTCGATTTTATTCTTCCAGCAGGTCTGCGAGAATCAGTCCGAGCGATTTTCCCAACAGATTCAACGTCTCGAAAACCGTCCGTTCGAGTCCGATCTTTACGCTGTTTCTTTCCTCCGCCTCAAATTCCTTTTCGCCATGGATGTAGATTCGCGATTGGCCGTCCGCTTTTTCCGCATCTTTCAACATCCGGATATAATGCGTCATGTTTTCACGGACTTCGTCCGAACCGACGAATGCTTCGGGATTGATCGCGCCGAGAAAATGCGTCACGCCGGCCGGTTTCCCTTTTTGCCCATAGACTTCCGTCCCGACGAAACCGGACGAAAGAACCGAACAGAAAATATCCACGGCGGCGCTCAGGCCGTAGCCTTTGTGACCGCCCGTCAATTCCTTTCCGCCACCGAGCGGCAACAATCCGCCGCCGCGCCGATTGATCAGGTTATCCAGAATATGCGAAGCGTTTGTCGAAGGTTCGCCGATTTCATCGCACGCCCAGCAGTCGGGAATTTCCGCCTCTTTCCGGGCATAGACTTCGACTTTTCCACGCGGAACCGTTGAGGTTGCCATGTCTAGCAAAAACGGCTTCTCGTCTTTAGCAGGAACGCCGATCGAAATCGGATTCGTACCGATGACGACCTCTTTTCCGAACGTGGGAACGACGAGCGGCGCTGTGTTCGTCAATGAGATGCCGATCAGGTTTTCCTTCAGCGCCATCAACGTATAATATCCGGCAATGCCGTAATGATTGGAATTGCGAATGGACGCGAAACACATAAAACATCGTTTGGCTTTTTCGATGCACTTCGTCATCGCGTCGAAAGCGATCGGCTGTCCCATGCCTCCGTCGCCGTCAATCACCAGCGAAACCGGTGTCTCTTTGACGATTCGGACATTTGGATTTGCGAGGATCGTTCCATCATGAAGACCGTCGATATATCGTTTCAGCCGCGCGACGCCGTGTGAATTGATCCCGCGTCGATCGGCGGCGACCAGAACGTCGGCGGTGATTTCCGCCTGTCGTTTTTCCAGACCGTTTTGCCGAAGGATTTTCACGACGAAATCCTGCAGTTCCGGCGTTTTTACAAATTTTGTCTCACTCATTCGCTGACCTCAGGTAATTCCATCTAACTAAACTCGTTGCCGAAAGCCTTCGCCGACGACTTCGTGAACATTGGCGATGATGATGAATGCCTTTGGATCGATGCGTTTGACGATTTGCCGAATGGTCGCAACCTCTTTGCGTGTGACGACAGTGAACAGGATATTCCGCTCTTTCCGCGTCCAGAATCCTGCGCCGAGAATCGTCGTCCCACCGCGGTTCATGTCCTGCGTGATCGCTTCGATGATCTCGTCCTGCTTCTCGCTGATGATGTAAAAACTCCGCGCATAGTCGAATCCATCCAGCACCAAATCGACGATTTTACTCGAAAAATAGAGACTGATGAATCCATAAAGCGCCAGATTGACGTTTTGAAACGCGAATCCGGCGAATGTGATGACGAAAAAATCGACGATCATGATGCCGACGCCAATAGAAATATTTGAGTATTTGGTAATGATTTGTCCGACGATGTCCGAGCCGCCGGTCGTTCCTTTGAACCGAAAGACGATCCCGAGGCCAAGTCCCAAAACGACTCCGCCGAAAATCGAACTGAGCAGAGGTTCCGTCGTCAACGCCGGTAAATGAAGCGCTTTGTCACAGACATCGGTGATGATCGAAACGAGCACGAACGAAAACAACGTCCGCGGACCGAATTGCTTGCCCAGAATTTTCACGCCCAAAAGAAATAGCGGAATATTGAAAACTAACATCATCATGCCGACCGGCAGACGGAAAAGATAGTACAGCACGATGGCCAGACCGCTGACGCCGCCCGGTGCGATCTTATTCGGAATGAGAAACAGAACTAATCCGAGCGCCATGACGGCAGACCCGAACGCCAGTCCGAGATATTCAAAAATGATAGATTTTAGTTTCTGTCGAAACGCCATGCGTTTGCCTTTCAATTGGAGAACGACTCTATTACAAATGACCCGATAAACTAATATCTATTGCGGATTTTTTTAAGATTTTTTTCCCGACGGGTTGACACGCAGGAATTAACTCTTTAACCGTTCTTTATAGGACTTGTAATCCGGAAGAATCCGCTCGTATGTCTCGTTCATCAAGGACGAAGAAATGATATAATCGGCGGTTGCCCGGTTGCAGGCGACGGGGACATTCCACACGACTGCCATACGAAGGAGCGCCCGGATGTCCGGGTCATGCGGTTGTGCAGACAGCGGATCCCAAAAAAATATGAGAAAGTCGATCTCGCCTTCTGCGATCAGGGCGCCGATCTGCATGTCGCCGCCGAGCGGACCGCTTTGCAGGTGATGAATCGACAAGTCGAGTTTTTTCTCGAGGATTTCTCCGGTCGTTCCGGTGGCGAACAGATCGTGCGCCTTCAGCACACCAATATTAAATTTTGCCCATTCCAACAGATCGTGTTTCTTGTTGTCATGCGCGACCAAAGCGATTTTCTTGCGATAATTTATTTCCGGAACATCTTCACGATTCATTTTTCGATCCTTTCTTTAATTCCCCCGGCTATCGATTCCCCAGTTCATTTTCGTGCGCAAAGTCTGAAAAAACGAATCCTCCTCAAACCGAACGATTCGCAGGTTAAAGTCGGCTTTTCCGATCTGCACTTCGCGCGTCTCGCGCAGAGAAAGACGCGTCTGACCGTCGATGACAAGCGAAACGTCGTCCGGCAGTTCATGACAATCGATTCTCACGATCTGGTCTGCCGATAGAACGACCGGCCGTGCAGAAAGGCTGTGCGGACAGATCGGCGTAATGACGATGACGTTCAACTTCGGCGAAAGAATCGGTCCGCCCGCGGAAAGCGAATAAGCCGTCGATCCAGTCGGCGTCGAAACGATCAAACCGTCGGCGCGATAAGTGTTCAAGTAATCATCATCCACATAAGTCCGGATTTTAATCATCGTCGAAACCGCGCCTTTATCGACGACGAAATCGTTGAAGGCGAAATATTCCGTCGCGCCGGACGCGCCGAACAGTTTCCCGACCAGCACGCTTCGTTCTTCGATCTTAAATTCGCCCCGGAAAAATGCGCCGAGCCGATCGCGGAAGTTCTCGATCGAAACAGCCGCTAAAAATCCCAACCCGCCGAGATGAATGCCGAGTACCGGCTTTCCGGTTTTCGCCATGAGTCGCGATGCGCCGAGAAACGTACCGTCGCCGCCGATGCTGAACATGGCGTCTATCTGCTCCGCCAAATCGCCGACCGGATAGAATTCGGATTCGGCGAGCATTTCGCAAATCCACGATGGAGAATCGTCGGCAACAGCGATCTCTTGTCCTTCCGACTTCAGGAAATCGACCAGCATACGAACCACATCGCGATTCCGCAAAATGTCAGGGTGAAACTGAAGTCCGATTTTCATCTCGTTTACTCCTTCAGATCGGTTTCAATCGGATTTCCGTTCGCATCCTTTGACAACAATTTGACGCGTTTCTCAAGCGCCTGAAGATGCGACTGGCATTCGCCGGACAGTTTCATTCCTTCCTCGAACAACTGAATCGATTCCTCCAAATCCTTTTCGCCCGATTCCAGCAAAGCCAGAATCTCCTCGATCTTGCGGAGCGAAGTTTCCAATGAAAACGTTTTTTTCGTCATAACTGCCTCAGTCTCAAAAGATTGTTAATCGTTGTTTCCTCCGACCCGCGCATCGAACGCGCCGTCCGATACTTCGATTCGGATCGCATCGCCACCCGTCACATTATTCACGGATTTGACGATTTTCTTCTCCGGAAGATGATAGACGATCGAGAATCCGCGGCTTAAAACGGATTTCGGATTCAGGGCTTTTAACGTCTGCGTAAGATTTTCAAGGTCTGAACGACGGTTCCGTAAAATTTGCCGGATGAGCAAGAACATTCGTATTTCCATCTGATCGACTTTCTGAGCGCGCTGGTGAATCAATCCGATCGGACGGTTGGCGTTCATCCGTTTCTGTGCCGATTCCATTCTCTGAAGAACAGATTGATATTTTCTCATCACAGCTCGCGAAGCGAATTGTTCGAATTGGTCGATACCGCCTTGAATTTCGGAAAGTTCAGGGATTGTCAGTTCGATGGCCGCGGATGGCGTCGGCGAGCGCAGATCGGCGGCAAAGTCCGAAAGCGTGTAATCGACTTCATGACCGACTGCGCTGACAATCGGCAATCGTGAATTGGCGACGGCAACGACCAATTTTTCCTCGTTGAATGCCCACAGGTCTTCAATGGAACCACCGCCCCGTCCGATGATGATGAAATCGACGTTATTCATTGTGTTGAACGTCTGAATCCCGGCGACGATCGAATCGGCAGCGCCTTCGCCCTGCACCAACGCAGGATAAATTAGAATTTCTACCGCAGGATTTCTGCGACGACTGATTTGTAACATATCCTGAATGGCGGCGCCGGTCGGACTGGTGACGATACCGACGCGGACGGGAAATCGGGGAATTTGTCTTTTGCGGGATTCGTCGAAGTAACCGACTTTGCTTAGTTTCTCTTTCAGCGCCTCGAAAGCGACGTACAGGTTTCCCAATCCGCCAGACCGAATTTCACGAACATTGATCTGGTATTTCGATTGCGCTCCATAGGTCGTAACATCACCGTGCACGATCAACCGCATCCCGTTCGTGATCTGAAACCGTACGGACGACGTGTTGCTTTTCCAGACGATGCAATCGATGAGCGCCAACGAATCCTTCAACGAGAAATAAATATGTCCCGCGCGGCTTTGCATAAGGTTGGAGACTTCGCCTTCGACCCAGACCGACGGAATATATTCCTCGACGATTCGCCGGATCTCTTTACTGATCTCAGAAACACTAAAGATTTTTTCGTCCATAAAAAAAGAGCGGTGACGACGCATCATCGCCTCCACTCTCTCCGTCCCGATGCTTCGGGATCGACTATCTAAGTTTCTTTTTGTGTCTATCTCTTCTAAGACGTTTTTTACGCTTATGGGTAGCGATCTTTCTTCTTTTTCTTTTTTTACCACAAGGCATACAGAAATACTCCTTTTATTCCGGTTTATTCTTTTCCAATATCGTTCACGCCGACCACAATGCCTTTTTTCAGCAACTTGGACGGCTTAAAAAACGGCACGACCCGTTCGGGCAGATGAATTTCCTCGCCGGTGCCAGGATTGCGCGCTTTTTTCGGTTTTCTTTTCTTCAGGATGAAACTACCCAGTCCGCGAATCTCAACCCGATCGCCGCGTTGCATAGCGTCCACAAGCGTCGCGATGAAGCCTTCGACGACGGCTTCTGTCTCGGTTTTTGAAACGCCAGTCTTGTTTGAAATGATGTTGACAAAATCGGCTTTTGTCATGATATGGTCTCCTTTACTTCCAAAGATACTCGATCGCCGGCGTCTGAGTGGTCATCGATGCGACCTCTTCAACGTCAGAAAACAACAAATCGAGCAACGATTTCTTCTTCTTTTTTAAAATAACCGTCTCCGGCTTTTGCACCATCCCGGCAAGTTTGCCCGTCAGCATGATGGCGTCTTCCAATGTTCCTAATGTGTCAATCAGACCTAACTGAACTGCCTGAGAACCCGTAAAGATACGTCCATCGGCAATTTTTAACAAGTCATTTTTTGGCAGATGTCTCTCATTGACAACGACATCCACAAATTGAGATTGCAGATCGTCCACGACATTTTTCAGATGAGCGCGATCCGATTCGCCCAATTCTTTAAACGGCGAACCGACGTCTTTGTATTCGCCGCTTTTCACGACCTTCATTTCGACGCCGAGTTTTTTCATCAGGTTCACGACGATCGGAAAATCGATGATCACGCCAATGCTTCCGGTAATGCTCCCCGGATTGGCGACGATTTTATTCGCGCCTAAAGCAACGAGATAAGCGCC
>Ga0265296_1002681_pt1 | contig 17522 bp, 16 predicted proteins | sample MunlanPumphouse1_FD_189073 | JGI IMG/M metagenome (GOLD analysis project Ga0265296, IMG submission 189073) | Groundwater microbial communities from a municipal landfill in Southern Ontario, Canada - Pumphouse #1 | ecosystem: Environmental > Aquatic > Deep subsurface > Groundwater | place...
ATTTACGAAGAGAACCTGCCGGAACAGGCGCGGGAAAGCGGGGCATACTTGATGGAACACCTTTACAGGTTAAAAGAAAAATACACTCTAATTAAAGATGTCAGGGGTTGCGGACTGATGGCCGGGATTGAATTCAACCAGCCGGGAGGCGTGGCGTCAAAGATCTCTTTTGGCATGGCCAACAAGCTTTCTGAGGAGTATTTAGGCAGTATGATGGCAGTGGAGTTGCTGAACAAGCACCAAATAATCACGGCCTATACCCTGAACAATCCTAATGTGATCAGGCTGGAGCCCCCTTTAAATATAAGCAGGGAGCAAATTGACACTCTCGTGCAAGCCCTGGAGGATATATTTTCAACACATAAAAGTTTTCTTAGTGTAGCCGCTTCCGGGGTTAAGACAATATTAAAATCTATGATAAAGAAGTAACCGCGTCGGTTTCCACCGGCACAGGGCAAATCCGGTTACGGCCCATAGCCTTCGCCTTGTACATCTCCAAGTCAGCCTGGGCCAGGAGTTGATCAAGCAGTGAGCTCGGGTAAGCCTCGGATTTCCCGTCATATGTGGCGACTCCCAGGCTTATGGTTAGTTTTAAAAACCCGTAGGTGGTTTCAAAGGGCCATTTACTCGCGGTATCCCTGAGCCTTTCAGCAAGGGTCAGGGTCTCCTGGAGGGCTGTAAGAGGAGCGATAACTATAAATTCTTCCCCACCGTAACGGCCCAGCAAATCGGAGGTCCTTATGCTTGAAGATAATACTTGAACTATTTCTTTCAGCACCTCATCACCAACCTGGTGACCGTGCGTATCATTGACATTTTTAAAATAATCTATATCAATCATAATTATTGACAGGGGCAGGCCGTGCCTGATGGATATGGCCAGCTCCTGTTCAATTTCACGCATGATATAGCGCCTATTATAAACGCCGGTGAGCTGGTCGGTGATAGCTATCAATTCAAGGCGGGCGTTCGCCTCGGCCAGTTCCTCGTTTTGAGCGGCAATTTCCTGTTTCTGCGCTTCCAGCAAGGCTATCTGTTTGAGAAGAACCTCGCGCTGTTCCTTCAGCTTCAATGACATTCTATTGAAGCTAACAGCCAGGGTATTGATTTCACGGTTTGCACCCGGGTTTAAAGTCACCCCGTAGTTGCCCCTGGCAATCTCATCAGCGACTTCCGCCAGTACCTCCAATGGATAGGATATCTTCCGGGCGATCAGTATAACAACAGGCAGAAAAGCCATAACCACCAGAACAGCGGCAACAGCTATGGACCGGGCAGCAACGGCCGCTTCTGGCATTTCAATATCTAAATAATAGTAGCTAACGGTGATGGTGACAGCCACCAGCGCCAAAGCAAGAAGTAAAAAACCGGCCAGCAACGAATTTTTGATCTTTCCCCGCCAAAACAGATCAAATAACTTGTTCATAATAAATAATATATTTTGTATAAACTACAAAATTCCTTCTTAAAAATTTTCACACCAATAAATAAAATCCAATTTTTGGCCAATGCATTACCAGACCTGGAGCACTGCGCATTTCAAATAATATGTTTCGGGAGAAGCGAGCAGCATCGGGTGGTCTTTGGCCTGGCGCCTCAGTTCAATAAGGCGCAGTTGGCGGCCGGCATCCAGCGCCGCATCCTGGATCACTTCCAGGAAGCGGCTTTCGGCCAGGTGATATGAACAGGTGCAGGTAACCAGAAAACCTCCCGTCGACAGCAGCTTCATAGCTCTTAGGTTAATTTCCTTGTAGCCGCGGAGCGCCCCTTCAAGCGATTGCCTGGACTTGGTAAAAGCCGGGGGATCCAGGATGATTAAATCAAACTTCTCTCTTTTTTTCTCCAATGCCCGCAGTTCGTCAAAGGCGTTGCCTTCGTAAAACCGGCAAATCCCTGCAAAACCGTTTCTCCTGGCGTTCTTTTCGGCCAAAGCCAGCGCGGGAGAGGCGATATCTATACCGCAAACTTCCCTCGCTCCGAAATGTGCGGCATACATACTAAATGTCCCGGTATGGCAGAAACAATCGAGGACGCGGGCGTCCTGCGCCAAGCCTTTTAATGCGGTGCGGTTTTCCCTTTGGTCAAGAAAATACCCGGTTTTCTGCCCTCCCTCAAGATCTACCAGGAAGAACAAACCATTCTCTTTGATTTCTATAAGCGTGTCAAAAGGTCCCTTTAAAAATCCTGACTTGAGCGGGAGCCCTTCCAATACCCGGACGGCCGCGTCGTTCCTTTCATAAATGCCGGACGGTTCCAAAAGTTCCTCAAGTATTTCTACGATTAAATCCTTGTATTTATCTATACCCAGCGCCAATGTCTGGATCACCAGATAAGCTCCAAACTTGTCCACAATCAGGGCCGGGATAAAGTCCGCTTCGGCAAAAATCAGTCTGCATGAGTCAGAATCCTGGACTACCCTCCGGCGGTAATCAAGAGCAGCCTTGATCCGCCTGACGAAAAAATCGCGATCTATTACTTCACTGCTGTCCCTGCTCAGGATCCGGACCAGGATTTGCGAGGCGGGGTTAATATAACCACGGCCCACAAATCTGCCTCGCGGGTCTACAACCTCCACAAGATCACCGGGTTGGAAATCCCCGCTGATTTCTGCCGCTTCTGTCCTGTAAACCCAGGGGTGACCGTGAACCGCCCTGTGCCGCATATTACCCGCCAGTTTTACAACTGCCATATATACACCTTCTTTAAGAATACAGAAGAACCCAAAGCAATGTAGGTTCGATTTCAATCGAACAAGGTGCGTTAGCGCCATCGGAACATCTCGTTCGGGGACATTCTCCAATCGGGGACATTCCTCGTCCATAAAGTAATACCCCAAATAGAGGTGTGTCCCCGTTACTTAGCCGGTGTGTCCCCTTTCCGCTGACGAATAAATTCGCACCTACATTTATAGGCAGCCCAGAACTTTGTTTTTTGGGTGGCAGTCCTCTACTGTCTACTGTCTACTGTCTACTGTCTACTGTCTTCTGTCTACTGTCTTCTGTCTTCTGTCTTCTGTCTTCTGTCTTCTGTCTTCTGTCTTCTGAATTCTTACCAGAATTATTTCTCTCCTACCAACCTGTCTGCGCATTTTTGCGCCTGCGCCATTACCTCTTTTTCATCCATGGTTAGAACCCGCCTGCCTTCCATGACGATTTCACCGTTGATGATAACAGTATCAACATCCGCAGACTGAGCGGCATAAACCAGATGGGCATAGAGGTCGTGCCTGGGATAAAGGTGGGGGCGGCGGAAATCCACCAGGATCAGGTCCGCCTTCAGGCCTGGTTTGATCAGGCCAACATCTTCCAGTCCCAAAGCCTGCGCCCCGCTTGCGGTGGCCATTCTCAGCGCGGCAAAAGAAGGCAGCGCCATCGAGTCACCTGTGGCCACTTTTTGAAGCAGGGCGGCGCTATGTGTTTCTTCCATCATGTCCAGGTTATTGTTGCTAGCGGCGCCGTCGGTGCCCAGGCCAACCACCACTCCGGCCTTAAGCAATTCTGTGACAGGCGAAATGCCGCTGGCAAGTTTCATATTGCTCTCCGGGCAGTGGGCAACTTTTACTTTTTTCCGTTTCAGGATTGCTATGTCATCCTGATTTAAATGTACACAGTGCGCCGCCAGTACCGGAACTTCGAAAACACCGCTGTCATCCAGGTACTGTACCGGTGTCAGGCCGTAGCTTTTCTTTATTTGATCAATTTCATCCCTGGTTTCCGCCACGTGAATGTGGATCCCCACATTATGATCGGTTGCCAGTTTTACTACCTTTTTCAGATATTCCGGCGGACAGGTGTAAGTGGCATGCGGCCCAAACATGGTCGTAATCCTGCCTCTGGCTTTTCCCTGCCATTCCTCTACAAACCTGACGCTTTCATCTATCGCTGTCTGGGCGTTTGGCGCCACACCAATCATGCCGCGCGAAAGGCAGGCTCTTATACCGCTCATTTCAACAGCGAGAGCGACCTGGTCCATTTCGAAATACATATCAGCAAAAGTGGTCGTGCCCGACTTGATCATTTCAAGGCAGCACAACAGCGTTCCCCAGTAAAAATCCTCCTGCCGCAGTTTCGCCTCCAGCGGCCATATTTTTTCATTAAGCCACTTCATCAGCGGCATATCGTCGGCGTAACTGCGCATCAAGGTCATGGCGGCATGGGTGTGGCAGTTGATAAAACCGGGCATGGCCACCATGCCCGACCCGTCCAGCAAACGGTCCGCCTTGAATTCTCCCGGAACCGAACCACGCGGGCCGACTGATATGATCTTGTCCCCGGAAATGGCGATTTCCCCATCCTCGAAAACAGCGTCGCGCCCCTCCATGGTCAGTACAGTTGCACCCTGAATTAATATGTTGCTCATAACAACCCTCCGAAATGTTTTACTGTTGCCAGTCGTTTAAATAAGATTGCTGATCTTTAGTCAGGCTGTCGATCTCTATCCCCAGAGATTTTAGTTTCAGGCCGGCTACCCGCTGGTCTATTATAGCCGGCACGCGATACAGCTTTTTGTCCATTACACCGGCGTTATCTTTGATATACCTGGCTGAGAGCGCCTGAATCCCGAAGGACATGTCCATTATTTCAGTGGGGTGCCCATCCCCCGCGGCCAGGTTCACCAACCGGCCCTCCGCCAGCAGGTAGATCCTGCGGCCGCCCGGCAGGTTATACTGCTCAATGTTTTGACGCGCCTGGCTTTGCGATTGAGCCAGCCCGGCCAGTTCCAACTTGTTAATTTCGACGTCAAAATGTCCGGCATTGGCCAAAACAGCTCTGTCCTTCATTCTGGTAAAGTGGCGCTTGCCAAGCACATCCCGGCAGCCAGTCACAGTAACAAATATGTCCCCGACTGCGGCGGCCTCCTCGCTGTTCAGCACCCGGTAACCATCCATACAGGCCTCGATGGCCCTGACCGGGTCGACTTCACAAACAATTACCCGCGCTCCCAGACCACTGGCGCGCATAGCGACACCCTTACCGCACCAGCCATAGCCCAGCACCACCACATCTTTACCCGCCACCACCAAATTGGTGGTGCGCATTATCGCTGACCAGGCGGATTCCCCGGTGCCGTAGCGGTTATCAAACAAAAACTTGCAGAAAGCGTCATTAACAGCCAGCATCGGGAATAACAGCTTACCGTCCCGATCCAGTGATTCCAGGCGCCGCACACCAGTGGTAGTCTCCTCACACCCACCGATTACTTCCGCCGCCTGCTCCCTGCGCACAGAGTGCAGCAAATTGACCAGGTCGCCGCCATCATCAATTATTATCTGCGGCCGGTTATCAAGCACATGCAGGAGGTGGTCCCTGTATTCCTGTGCGGTGGCGTTGTACCAGGCATAAACCTTCATCCCGGTGGCGGCCAGCGCGGCTGCGACGTCATCCTGAGTCGAAAGTGGGTTGGAGCCGGAAACGGCCACATCCGCCCCGCCGGCCCTGATTACCTCGGCCAGGTACGCCGTCTTAGCCTCCAGGTGGATAGAAAGCGCCACCCGTAGTCCTTCAAACGGGCGGTCCCGTTCAAATTCCTCCCTGATGGCGTTCAGCACCGTCATATGAGCGCGCACCCAGTCTATTTTCAGTCTCCCGGCCGGGGCCAGGCTAATATCCCTTACTACATAGTCGGGCATGATACTTGCCTCCAATATCAATTTATTTTTTGACAGGATTTACATGATTTCATATCTTATTTTAAAACTTGCAGCTTTGACATTCTAGTCAAATCAATTTTGATTTAACCTTTTTATTATTTTCATTAAACTGATAATCTTGTTAATCCTGTTAATCCTGTCCGATTATTATTTTAAGATTTTCCTTATAGGGCGGCCAGACAATCCCCCGTTCGGTAATAATCGCCGTAACCAGGTGGTTAGGCGTGACATCGAAAGCCGGGTTCCAAACCTGCACGCCTGCCGGGGCCACCGGGTATCCGCCCAGGTGAGTAACTTCGGTTTGGTCACGCTCCTCTATAGGTATTTCATTACCTGAGGCCAGGCCAAGGTCAATGGTGGAAAAGGGGGCGGCCACGTAAAAGGGGAGGCCGTGGGCCTTGGCCAAAACCGCTACACTGTAAGTGCCTATTTTGTTGGCGACATCACCGTTGGCAGTGATACGATCCGCGCCTACAATAACCAGATCAACCTTTCCTTTTGCCATTAGATAACCTGCCATGCTGTCAGTGATCAGAGTTACCGGAATCCCATCCTGAAGCATTTCCCACGCTGTAAGCCTCGCTCCCTGCAGAAGAGGCCTTGTTTCGTCCACAAAGACACTTATTTCTTTTCCGGCCTCGCTGGCGGACCTGATTACTCCCAATGCGGTACCATAGCCTGCTGTGGCCAGTGCACCCGCGTTACAGTGAGTCAGGATGCTCGCCTTTGGGGGAATCAACTCCTGCCCGTACTCTCCCATTTTGCGGTTGCCCGCCACGTCCTCATTATAAATGGCATGCGCTTCTTCAAGCAGCAACCTGCCAAGCGATGCGCGGTCAAGAAAAACCGCCGCGCGCAACTTGCCAAGCAACCGGTCCAACGCCCAACTCAGGTTCACTGCTGTGGGCCTGGTGGATTTAAGTTCACCGGCTGCCGCTTCTAAAATTTCGATTAACTCCTTCTGGGAACAGGCTGCCGTATTTTGTGCCGCCAGGACCAACCCGTAGGCGGCGGCGGTGCCAATAGCCGGAGCGCCACGTACCGCAAGTCTCTTAATGGCTGCTGCAACCTCCCGGTAGGCATGGCACTTGATAAAAGTTGTTTCCAGCGGCAGCCTGGTTTGATCAAGCAGTTCCAGGCAGTTTTCGTCAGGCAGCCAGCGCATAGTCTCCAGCATGATCTTCCCCTTATTATATTAAAAAATTTGACATCATTTACATGGTTTTAAGAATTACAGGATAAATGAGTTATCTTACATTGTACCGTTTAACGCAGCGTGGCACTCACAGGCGCGGTCCAGATCTATCCAGGCGATGGTTTGTATCAGCAGCTTTTTGATGTTTTCGCTGTTCTGGTTCATCATGTCCACCACTTCCATGTGGGTCAGGCTGGTAGGTGAAATACCTGCCGCGTAGTTTGTGGCAATGGCGATGGTAGCGTAACACATTTCAGCCTCCCTGGCCAACGGGGCCTCGGGCACACCTGTCATGCCAACCAGGTCGCCGCCCAGAAGACGGTACATCCTGATCTCAGCAGCGGTTTCAAACCTCGGTCCCTCACAACAAACGTAAACACCCGCCGGGTGTGAGATAAACCCAAGGCTCTGCGCGGCTCGTGACAGTATCTCCCTGAGACCGGAGCAATACGGGTTGGTCATGTCAGTATGGACCACTCCCGCGGCGCCGCCGTCATAGAAAGTATACTGCCGGGACTTGGTGAAGTCCAGAAACTGGTCGGTAAAAACCAAATGTCCGGGCTGCATAAATGGGTTGAGCGAGCCAACGGCTGCTGTCGCCAGAATATTTTTCACCCCGAGCCTTTTCAGCGCGTCTATGTTGGCACGGTAGTTTACCAGATGGGGCGGTATGGCATGCCCCTCCCCGTGGCGGTTCATAAATGCGACCAATTTGCCCCTGTGATTGCCTATCTTAAGTACAACATCCCCGTAAGGTGTCGCTATTGTTTCATCTCGTGTATTGGTCAGCATACTGGGGTCATATACACCGGTACCGCCTATCACCGCTATTTTTACTTCCAACCTCAAGGCCTCCTCATTTCCCTGTGTTTACAGGGCAGTCATTTCCAAATCAAACCTAATATTCGACTTATTTTGAACTCATTCCTCTAACGGTTAAAGAATTCATCCGGTTTTTTATTCCATCAGCCTGTCTTCATCGACCTTCTTAACCGCGAGGTTAACATTGATTTGGCATTTTGGGCAGTAAAAAAAGTGAATACAGTAATCTTCATCGTTGAACATGTATCCATCCTCATAAATATCCTGATCCAGGTAGGCGCTGTAGTTATCATAGAAATCCTGAAGCAAGCCTCTGTCAAGCATGGATGCGCCGCAGCCGGGGCATTTTTTTTCAACCGAGGCCAGGCTGTTGCATAAAAGGCATACCGGCATACACTTGCCACCTCTTTTTAATTCTACGGATTTTAACTGGAAATAGCAAAAACCGGGTGGTTTTAACGGAGAGTTTGCTACTGCTGACCGGATAAGAATCTAAACCAGGCGTACACTAAAAGGCCTATTAAAACTGTTATTAAAGAAAACACAAGAAGGCTCAAAGCCTACAGCCTCCCATCCCCCTGCGGCCAGCTCTGTTCAGCCCGAGAGAGTCAACCAGCCAGGCATAGCTGGTAATAGCCAGAAAGTTAATTGCCGTACTGGCCGCCTGGTTCCAATTGAGATACTCCAGGACCCCCACTTTTAAAAAAAGGGACTCCAGCCAGCAAAACAGGGCGGTAGTTACCAGGATATCAAGAGCCTGCAGCCAGCGGGATGACGGCAGGGTCTGGGCGAACAAAACGCCTACCACAAAGACAACCCCGAAAGTAAAAAAAACTGATGAATTCAAAAATTTTACCAGATAAATAACACGGTACAGGTGCATATTTATCGCACCGCTGTCCACCAGCAACTGGAGGGCGACAACAGACAGTCCGCCCCACAAGGTGTATTTTAGTCGGGTCCAGTCCACCAGCAAGAAGAAAATAATCCAAGCTACAACAGCGCTGATAAGCCAGGCATATTCAGGCAAGTTTATACCTTCCTCTCAGAAAAACAAATATATAAAACTTCTGTGATCGGAAAAGATATTTTTTTAAATAATGTATCCCGGGCCGTTGAAAAATATAAGAAAGAAAAATTCTACCGGGCATATGGGATCAACAAAACACCGGGTTTACGGGAATGGTGTGATTTGTTGGTTGCAGTTTTTGGCGCCAGGCCGGGCGGCCTGGTCTGTGTCCTTGAAATTTGACCTGTGGAGGATTCACTGACAGCTTTCCCGGACTTGGCCTGGTGAGCTGATGCTCAGTGATTTTATAGCGGGCCGGACAATTGCCCGGTAAGTTGACTTCATTAATCATAGGAAAATTATTTGTCCGGATGAGTGCGGGCCTGTAGGGTTGGGACGTGGGGAAAATAGCCTTAAGGCGTAGGGGATTGTCGTAAGCTATAAGGCGTAAAAAATAAGGACATGGGAAATGGGACTTGAGACGTGTGAAATGAGACGTAAGAATGAAAGATGGACTTCAGGGGTGAACTTGAGAGGAATACCTGAATCCCACGTCCCACGACCCATATCTCACGACCAAAACGGCCAGGTAAGCCATGCCTGAAGCACTGTTATTCGTCAAAAAGAGCGTCCGCAAAATCTCCCGGTGAAAAAGGTCTGAGGTCTTCCAGACTCTCTCCTATGCCGATTAATTTAACAGGAATATCGAGGGCTCTTTTTACCGCAATAACTACTCCCCCCTTGGAACTTCCGTCCAGCTTGGTCAAAGCTATACCTGTTATGCCGACGGCTTCTCCAAACAGCCTGGCCTGATTGACCGCATTCTGACCGGTAGTGGCGTCTAAGATTAGAAGCACCTCGTGGGGCGCGCCGGTCATTTCGCGGGCCAGCACCCTGCTGATTTTTTTCAATTCTTCCATAAGGTTGGCTTTTGTGTGCAGCCTGCCGGCTGTGTCAATAATCAGCAGATCAGCCCGGCGCGCTTTCGCCGCCTGCAGGGAATCAAAAGCCACCGCTGCGGGATCGGCCCCCTCCCGGTGTTTGATTATTTCAACCCCGACACGTTCAGCCCATATTTCCAACTGGTCGATAGCCGCGGCCCGAAAGGTATCGGCCGCGCCCAGAAGCACTTTAGCCCCCTGGGACTTGTAAAAGTGCGCCAATTTGCCGATAGTGGTAGTCTTTCCCACACCGTTTACACCCACTACCATTACCACCGTGGGAGTTTCATCTGTAATGTTTAAAGGAACTGGTTCGGCGCCGAGCATATCTCTAATGTGTTCTTTTAAGATGGCTTTAAGCTCGCCGGCATCATCCACATGTCTTTCTTTAACTGTGCGGCGAGTTTTCTCAACCAACTCCATGGCAGTGTTTACTCCCACATCAGCCTGTATAAGAATTTCTTCCAGCTCTTCGTATAGATCTTCATCTATGGCTTTGCGCCGGTGGACAAGGTTGTCAATCTTCTCTACAAAACCCTGCCGGGTTTTGGTGAGGCTTTCTTTTAGACGCCCGAAAAACCCCGGCTTTTCCACCGCTGCTTCTTGTTTTGGTTCGTCAGCGGCGGCAGCCTGCTGCGACCCACCGCTAATGCTTTCTTTTAAACGGCTGAATAAACCCATATTACTGATAAAACCTCCCGCGAAATATGTCGTAAGCTTAGTCGTAAGGCGTAAGATACAAGTAAATAATCACAAATCTATAAAATAACGACCTAAATACTCACGGCTTACGGCCTACGACTAAACTTGAAGGTGCGAATTCATTCGCACAGCATTGTCCGGATAAATCCGGACCTACAAAAATCTAACGTCCGACGACCAAATTTGTAGGTTCGAATTTATTCGAACATCAAAACTTTAATGGTTGACATGTAATATATCGGCTGTAGGGAATGAAACCCGAGCCAATTCCGGGCCTTTCTATTTGACATGGGAGGAATGCAGGATATACCCACGTCTCACGTCCCATTTCCCATTTCTCACGTCTCACGTCTCAATTCCAGCAGTGCCGACTTGGCGGCCTGCTGTTCCGCTTCTTTTTTAGAGCGACCGGACCCGCTGCCAACCAAATCACCTTTATAAATCACGCCTGCCGTAAATATTTTATGATGATCCGGCCCTTCTTCCCTCAGGATCATATATTGGACCTGTTCACTACCGCGCTGCTGTACATACTCCTGTAATTCAGTCTTGTAATCCCTGTCCAGCCGCCCTTCCAAGACATCATTAATCACTGGCTTGAGAAACTGTATGGCCAGTTTACTGGCCTTTTCAAGTCCCTGGTCCAGATAGACGGCGCCCAACAGTGCTTCGAAGGCGTCAGCCAAAATTGAAGGACGTTCCCTGCCACCGGAGCGCTCCTCCCCTTTCCCCATGTTCAAACAATAGCCAAGCTCCAGTTCTCTTGCCATTCTGGCCAGGGAAGGTTCGCATACCAGCGCCGCGCGCATTTTGGTCAGTTCCCCCTCGTCACGGTAGGGATGATTGCGATAAAGGTAATCGCTGACCGCCAAACCCAATACAGCATCACCCAGAAACTCAAGGCGCTGATTGTTTTCAGAATTGTTCTGTCGGCTTTCATAGGTAAATGAGCTGTGTGTTAAGGCTTGCGTCAACAGGTCCAAATCGCACCAGTACAAACCAAGTCTCTTTTTCAGACTGTCCAAATGCTCTTTAGTTTTAACCACCGGTATCACCACTATAAGGTTTTATTTAATGGACAAATAAAATTATTATTGCGCTTAGGGCTGGTACCTTTTAAAAACCAGCGTGGCGTTATGCCCACCAAAGCCAAAAGAATTTGAAAGGGCGACATTCACATCAGCTACCCTGGCGGTGTTGGGGACAATGTCCAGGTCACAATCCGGATCCGGCAGTTCGTAGTTGATGGTGGGTGGAATAACCCCGTTGACGATGGCTAAAATACATACCATCGCTTCCAGGCCGCCTGATGCTCCCAGGAGGTGCCCGGTCATGGATTTTGTCGAGCTTATCGCCAGTTTGTAAGCGTGCTGCCCAAATATTTTCTTGATCGCCAGGGTCTCGGCTTTATCTCCCAGTGGTGTGGCGGTAGCGTGGGCGTTGATATAATCTACCGCAGACGGCTCAAGACCGGCGTCAAACAAGGCTTCCTTCATTGAATTGGCCGCGCCGTGTCCTGTCGGGTCGGGCGCTGTCATGTGGTAAGCGTCACAAGTGCTGCCGTACCCGACTATCTCGGCATAAATCCTGGCGTTTCTGTTCAGGGCATGCTCCAGGGTTTCCAGAACAAGTATGGCGGCCCCTTCGCCTATCACAAAACCATCCCGTTCGGCGTCAAAAGGCCGACTGGCCTTCTCCGGTTCCTCGTTACGGGTGGACATGGCCTTCATGGAAATGAATCCGGCCATGGCCAGAGGTGTTATCGCCGCTTCACTGCCCCCGCTGATCATCACATCCACCCGGCCGCACTGCAGCATTTTAAAGGCGTCCCCAATGGCATTGCTGCCGGAAGCGCAGGCGGAAACACTGGTTATGTTCGGCCCCCTCAGACAATTGCTTATAGCGACCTGCCCGGCGCCCATATTGGCAATCATCATGGGCACAAAAAGAGGACTGACCCGCCCGGGTCCTTTTTCAGCGAGGACTCTGGCCTGTTCTTCAAGGGTCTCGATACCACCGACACCGGATCCCAGGATCACACCGATCCTGTCCTTGTTTTCCAACTCCAAATTAAGCCCGGCGTCACGCAAAGCCATACCGGATGCTGCCACTGCAAACTGGGTGAAACGGTCCATGCGCCGGGCCTCTTTTTTATCCATATAAAGGGTAGGCTCAAAGTCCGTCACTTCCCCCGCTATTTTAGTTCTGAAACGGGTCGGATCAAACCTGGTTACCGGTCCGATCCCGGAAACCCCCGCTATTAAAGAAGACCAGAACTTTTCCAGGCCCGTACCAACCGGGGATACAATTCCCAGGCCGGTAATTACAACCCTTCTTAGCAAAAACAATTCCTCCTCTTCAAAAAAGTCCCGTGGTTTCCACCCGGGACTCGCACCTTAAATAAAAATTTACTGATGCTCCTGGATATATTTTGCCGCCTCGCCTACTGTCCGTATTTTTTCAGCGTCTTCGTCAGGTATTTCCAGGTCGAACTCTTCTTCCAAAGCCATTACCAGTTCAACAATATCTAAAGAGTCGGCCCCCAGGTCATCGACAAAGGATGACTCCATTTTTACGTCCTCTTCCTCAACCCCCAGCTGCTCAACAATAATTGACTTAACCTTATCAATAATTGCCATGTCAAAAATCACCCCCTTCCGGTACTTTAAAAATCAAACTTTTTAGACACCCGCCATCCCACCGTCCACCGCAATGGTCTGTCCGGTAATATACCCGGCGGCGTCCGAGGCCAGAAAGGCAACCAGTTCAGCTACCTCTTCCGGTCCGCCAAACCTTTTGAGTGGAATCTGCGACAGCATTGTTTCCTTAACATTTTCCGGCAGCCCGGCTGTCATCTCTGTTGAAATGAACCCAGGCGCTACGGCGTTCACAGTTATATTGCGCGAACCAAGTTCCCTGGCCAAAGCCTTGGTAAAACCGATTAAACCTGCTTTAGCCGCACAGTAGTTGGCCTGGCCGCTGTTGCCAATCAAGCCTACCACCGAGCTGATGTTAATAATTCTTCCGTAGCGGTTTTTTAACATGCCCCGGGCGACTGCCCTGGTGCAGTTAAAGGCTCCCTTAAGGCTTACACCCAACACCTTATCCCAGTCTTCGTCTTTCATATGAAAAATCAGACTGTCCCTGGTGACGCCCGCATTATTCACCAAAATATCAACCCGGCCAAACTCAGCAACAGCGGCTTTTGCCAGAGCGTTGGCCTCGTCAGGTTCCGCTACATTGGCCTGAAAGGTCAGCACTCTGCCGCCCGCATCTATGATTTCTTGCGCTGTCTGGGCCGCCGCGCCGGTATTGCTGGCGAAATTTAAAACCACCCCCGCCCCTTTTTGGGCCAGGGCTTTGGCTATGGCCCGGCCTATACCGCGGGAAGCCCCCGTAACGATGGCAATTCTACCGTTCAAAACCATTTTAGCTAACCTCCCTGGTTAACGCAAGGACTTTTTCCAAAGTTGCTCTATCTTCAACATTACTTATTAATACTTCACGGCTGATTTTTTTAATCAGGCCGCCCAACACCTTGCCGGGACCAACTTCGATAAAAATTTCACTGCCCAGTGAAAGCAACCGCAAAATAGTTTCTTCCCAGCGCACGGGACTGTATACCTGCCTGATCAGTGAATCTTTTACCTCCCCGCCCGTAAGGACCAGGTCAGCGCTGACATTTGCCACCACAGGAATCTTTGGATCTCCGATGACAACATGATCTAAATCCCCGGCCAGTCTATCCCCGGCGGGGATCATCAGGCTGGAATGAAAGGGGGCGCTTACCGGCAACGGTACGAAGCGCCTGGCGCCGGCTTCTTTGAGCAGCGGTTCAACAGCTTTAAGCCCCGCCATATCCCCCGCCACAACCACCTGCCCAGGGCAGTTCAAGTTAACGGCCTCAATAACGCCAAGCTCTGACGCCTTCCGGCACACTTCCACCACCGCTCCGCTGGCAAGTCCCATAACCGCCGCCATGCCGCCTTCACCTAAAGGCACAGCTTCCTGCATATACTGTCCCCGTTTCCGGACCAGGCGGACAGCGTCCTCAAATTCCAGTGAGCCGGCGGCTACCAGGGCGGAGTATTCCCCCAAGCTGTGACCGGCCAGCGCGAAAGGCACGGGGCCGCCCACACTCCTCAACACTTCGAGGCAGGCCAGGCTGGTTGTCAATACAGCAGGCTGAGTGTTCGCGGTTAAATTCAGCTCTTCTTCGGGACCTTCAAAGCACAGGGTTGACAGTGAGAAACCCAGGGCCTCATCCGCTCTCTTGAAAATCGCCGCCGCCTCAGGGAAGTCCTGGCAGAGCTCTTTGCCCATGCCCACATACTGGGAGGCCTGACCTGGAAAAACAAAGGCTGTTTTTATTTTGTCTTCACCACCTGTTGATTCAAGCGATCTAATACCACGCCGGCACTTTCCACCACATCCATGATTATATCACGGGCAGACAGTACCTGGTTGACCATGGCGCAAATTTGACCGGCCATAACCGTGCCAAATTCGATGTCTCCTTCCACCATAGCCAGCCTGAGACTGCCGGACCCCAGCTTATCCAGCTCTTCCGGCGGTGTGTTGCTTTTCTCCATTTCTTCGAACTTCCTGGTTAACTTATTGCGCAGGGCGCGTACCGGGTGCCCGGTAGACACGCCTGAAAGCGTGGTAGCCCGGTCCTTTGATTTTATCACAAGTTCCTTGACTCTGGGATGAATGGTACACTCACTGGCGCACATAAAACGCGTGCCCATCTGCACGCCAACCGCCCCCAAAGCGAGGGCCGCCACCAGTCCCCTGCCGTCAAAAATACCACCGGCCGCTATAACCGGAATATCAACAGCGTCCACCACCTGCGGCACCAGGGCCATGGTTGTCAGTTCGCCAACATGGCCGCCTGATTCCATTCCCTCAGCAATCAGCGCATCCACTTTGGCGCGGGTCAGTCTTTTGGCCAGAGCCACCGAGGAAACAACAGGAATAACCTTTGTCCCCACTTCCCGCAGCGAGGGCACATATTTGCCGGGATTGCCGGCCCCTGTGGTTACCACCGCCACAGGCTCTTCTCTTAAAACTGCCATAAGTTCTTCCACAAATGGGGATAGAAGCATTACATTAACGCCAAATGGCTTTTTGGTAAGAGCTCTGGCCTGTTGAAGCTGAGCTCTCAGCCATTCCGGTGTGGCCGTACCGGAGCCTATCACACCCAGACCGCCCGCTTCTGAAACGGCCGCGGCCAGTTCCGCAGTGGAAACCCAGGCCATACCGCCCTGAATTATCGGGTATTCTATATCGAGTAATTCACATAACGATGTCCGGATCATTACCTCTCCCCCCATATCTATACACATAATTCTATATGTTTACTGCCACTTGATGACCGCGGCCCCATAGGTTAAACCTGCCCCAAATCCCACCATTAGCACATGGTTGCCTTTTTTGATCCGGCCGCTATGCACAGCTTCTTCCAGGGCAATGGGAATTGAGGCCGTTGAGGTGTTGCCGTAACGATCCACATTAACCAGCACTTTTTCAGGTGGCAAACCCAGCCTTTTAGCGGCGGCGTCAATAATTCTCACATTAGCCTGATGCGGTACGAAAAAGTCTATATCTGATGTTTCCAAACCGGCGGCGCCAAGAACTTCTTTGGCCGCTTTGGCGGTTATCCTGACTGCAAATTTAAACACATCCCGGCCTTTCATCTGAAGACAGTGCAGTTTTTCTTCCACGGTCCGGCAGGTAGCGGGCATCCTTGATCCACCGGCAGGCTGTGTTAAAATCGAGCTACTGGAGCCATCCGCCCACAGTTTAAAGGAAAGGATGCCGCTGCCTTCGGGCGCGGGCCTCAAGACAACCGCACCGGCGCCGTCGCCAAAAAGAACACATGTTCTGCGGTCCTGCCAGTTAATAACTTTAGATAAATTTTCAGATCCAATAACTAGAACTGTTTTACAGGAACCGGCTGCAATAAACTGGCTGCCAACCGACATGGCGTAGACAAAACCGGTACAACCGGCGGCCAGGTCGAAGGCGCCGGCCTTTTTCGCGCCAATCATGTCCTGTACCAGGCAGGCAGTTGCGGGGAAAAGCATGTCAGGTGTATTGGTGGCCACGATAATCAGGTCCACCTCTTCAGCAGGCACTCCCGCGTCAGCCAGAGCCTTCAGACCTGCGGCGGCAGCCATATCGGATGTCGCCTGCTCCGGGGAGGAAATACGCCTTTCCCTGATCCCGGACCGGGCCAGGATCCACTCGTTACTCGTATCAACAATCTTTTCAAGATCAGCATTGGTAAGAACCCGGTCGGGCAGATAAGCTCCGACACCGGTAATCCCCACGTTAATCAATTCCTTCGGCAAGATTTCCACAAACCCCCTTGGTTATTAAACTTTCTATATTAAGACTGATTGCGTCGACCAGCCGGTTATCCACCGACTCTCTGGCAACTCTGATGGCGTTTTTTACCGCTTTGGCCCTGGAACTGCCATGGCATATCACCGACACTCCGTTAACACCCAGCAAGGGAGCGCCCCCATACTCAGCGTAATCCAAACGCTTTTGCAAACATTTTAAAGCAGGCCCGGCCATCAGTGTACCCATTTTAGCCAGTAAGCTTTTAGCAATCTCCTCTTTCATCATTTTCAAAAGCATCCTGGCCATGCCTTCCCCGGCTTTAAGCACAACATTCCCTGCAAAACCGTCGCATACAACCACATCCGCGGTTCCTTCGAAAATATCCCTTCCCTCAACATTACCAATAAAATTGATCCCCGCGCCTTTAAGGAGTGGAAAAGCGGCCAGGGTAGTTTCATTCCCTTTAGTATCTTCCTCACCGTTGCTTAAAAGTCCGACCCGTGGGCTGGCATTACCAAGAATCTTTTTAGCGTACTGGTAGCCCATGATCCCGAACTGAAGCAGGTGCTGGGGCTTGCAGTCAACATTGGCGCCGGCGTCTAAAAGAACCGTATAACCCTTCTCGTTGGGCAGTACACCGGCAATAGCGGGACGGTCAATACCTTTAATCCTGCCCATGTTCAGCAATGCCGAGGCCATAGCGGCGCCGGTGCTGCCTGCCGATACCACAGCGTCAGCCTCCCCCTCTTTAACCAGCCTGGTAGCCCTGACAATTGAGGAGTTCCTTTTGCGGCGCACGGCGACAGCCGGGTGTTCGCCCATACTGATTACCTCGGTGGCGTGAACCACAGT
>Ga0265296_1002682_pt1 | contig 17521 bp, 20 predicted proteins | sample MunlanPumphouse1_FD_189073 | JGI IMG/M metagenome (GOLD analysis project Ga0265296, IMG submission 189073) | Groundwater microbial communities from a municipal landfill in Southern Ontario, Canada - Pumphouse #1 | ecosystem: Environmental > Aquatic > Deep subsurface > Groundwater | place...
TCGAAAAGCTCTGCTTATGGCGGCCGACGTTCAATCAGGAGCGGCGCTCGCTGGACGGCTTTACATCGACGTCAGAGCCAATCCGCGCAGCGGTTCGTGCTCCGGCCACTAGTCGATGCTCTGCAGCACGTTGCCTAGTGTATTCCCCTATTCGCAGCCTATGCCATCGCCATCACGGTCGAGATGGCGGGCGTAGCCAGGATCTCCAATTCGAACCGGCGCAGCTCCTGCGGCTCGTGCAGCGGTACAATTAGGGAAATAGATCGATCCTCCCAGCGCGCGCTGCGGCCGGTCGGCAGGCGGCGCCGATCGCCCGGGGGCACGATGACAGTGCCGGCCCCCATTCTTCCGATCATTGTGACAGCCGTCGGCGGCCAAGCCGCCAGGATGCGCCAGTGCGGTGAGCGGGCTGACGAGCCAAATCAGAGATAGGGCGGCGAGTTTACGCATCCCATGCCGCTAAAGCACAAGGATCAAGATCGGCTTAAGACTGCGATAGATGCCAATCGATCGGCCCAATATTCGAACCAAAATGGTGGTAATTATCTCGCTATGGTGATGACCACTGGACAGTGATCGGAATAATGCTTTTCACCGGTAGCATATAGGATTTCTCTAAACTGGACCATGTCCGCGCCTGCTCGCTTGTCGAGCACGATATGATCGATAAAACTATCATAGCGCGGATCGCACGCCGGGCGAATTTCTGCGCCTGCTAGACGCAGGTCCGCATTTGCTGGCTCACCATCGTCAATCTCTGACCAAACGGCATCATCAGGTAGGGCGAGACGGCGGTTCCAATCTCCAAGGACTGCAAATCGATCTGGTCCTGCAGCCACTGCGTCAATCCAGGCGTCGATCATCGGCACCTGCTCCATCAAGACCGGGCATGCTTTCGCTTCACTGCCGCTGAAGCATCCGGATTTCAGGTGAACACTCAGCAACCGTATCGGAGCACGCCCTTGGGGCTTGAGGGTGATGTCGACACCCGACCGTAGCTGCGCATTGCCAAGCATCAATGAGGTCACATCGGGATGGCGGTCGAATGCAAGGCCCTTGCGGACCGCAAAGCCTACCGCTTGGCGAATGACCGATTGGCTGCTGTTCTTACCACCACAGGTACCGCTCGGCTTTCCCGGCCTTGCTTCCATTACGACCTCGTAGCGCGCAGGATCAAATACGCGCGCCGCCGCGCCGATATTTTCGACTTCCTGAAATGCGATGACGTCTGCGTCGAGCTGGTCGATGATCCGGCGCATCGCGGCATAGTCTTCGTCCGTGCGTGGCTCACAGCCCACGCCATTTTGCTCGGCCAGAAATTCCATGTTCCAGCTTGCAAGTTTGAGCGGGGGGGCAGCGGCAGAAGCAGTGCCCTGCAGACCAGGGCTTGATTGCGCGGCGCAGGCCGAAAGCACGAGCAGCACCGGAAGCAATGCATTTCGAATATTGATCATCGATGCCTTGTGGCGCCCGGCACACGACAGTTCAATCGGATTAGTTCCGGTGGCCCCTGTTCCCGAGTTAACCGACAATTTGCCGCGCAAACCGATGCTTAGCCCTTCATGTCACTTCGCTACGGTCCGTGTGCGATAGGTCGTCAAGACGCGCGGCAATGGCCTTCCACATCTCGACACCGACCGTGTCACCTTGCCGCGCAAGGGCGCCAATACGCTCCGCCACAAAGACGACAGCGCGCGGTCCATGCTGTCGTTCGACTGCAAGAGCACAGGCCCAGACATGCTGTTTAGGAGTGATCACCCGGTCCGTATAAAGGCATTTCAGCTGGGGTCACGAGGTACGAATTATCGCTTTCCTACAATATTTCGCGCTGTCATGCAGAGCCTATGCAAGAACGCAGACCCAAATGGCGCGACCGGGCGCTGGCTATCGAATTCTGGATTGCGACCGCGTTGGTAGGCGGCTCCTTCCTCGTCGGGGCGTGGCAGGCCCTCAAATATTTGTTCTAGCGGCGCACGTCGCGCACTGGGGCTACGCGCCAGCGGCGAGCGGTGAAGGAGCAATGTTCTCAGGCGCAACACCGTCGACATCGACAAGGTCTTCACCCACCACGATGCCGGTAATGCGAACACGCTTTTCGATATGGTCGACCGGAACGCGGTGCAGGTCGAGGCGCCACCGGCCGCCAAGGTCACGGCGAAGCAAGAAACCGCCCGCGTCGCGGAGCAAGGTTCCCGTCTCTTCGATTCTCGTGCCGATCATCGTCATGTCTTTGGCCTACGCAAAGTCGCAACACCGCGCCAGAAACTTTGGCTGAACTCCTAACAACCCAGCCTAATCGCTCAGCGACGCCGAAATGGTTCGCACGCTACTCCGTCGCTGTCGCCATCCATCTCTGGCCGATATCCAGGCTGACCGCGATAAAGGGGCGCTGCACCCGCTGCCCAAGCCGCACTACAATTGCGGTAATAGACGCCCGCGGGCGAAGGCGATGCGATCGGCTGGCGAGCGGTCGATGCCGGCCGCTTCGGTCGATGCACTCTGGGATTGGCGGACCGATAGTCGGCAGGCTGTTGAAAGTCTGAGTTCCAGATGCCGAGCTTCATTGCCTTGGCGCGCGCCTCGGCGCCGAGATAGCGATCACTAAACTGTGGCAAAGCGACCGCAAGGCCCGCTTCGACCATGGCTTGGCCCAGATCTATCTGCCGCGCGGTGCAGCTGGCGACGATCCGGTCATAGTCGTCGACATCACGCTGCTTACATTGCAATTCGGCACCATTGACCAGTTGCGCCAGTTGCGCCGACGCTTCTTTGCCGCATGCCCAGCTTTGTCCCTCGCGCGCGCAAGTCTGGTTGAGCTCGGGGGCGTCCACACCGTGCAAGCGGACGACTATACCCGCCATGTCGAGAGAGTCGCCGTCCATCGCCCGGCCCAAGCCACTAATGTCCTGCGCGGATGCGGAAACCGGCGAGAGCGCCAGCCCGACTACAAAAAGCCATTTCATGCGAACGAACTTAGCGTGGCCAGCTTACCAACTTCTTGCGTAAAGGCTTTCGGCCAAGGATCGATTATCTTGCGTACTTCTATCGAGCTTGGGCTGGCGCAGATCCAAATGTCGCGGCATGGCGTGCCGAACTTGGCACGCCATGCCGCGCGGCCGAATTATGCCTTTCGGCCTGGTGGGCTTCTTGCGGGTTCGCCGCCCTTCCCACCTCCGCGCTCGATCCGCCCCACGGTGCGGCGTCTCCTGCGGTCCCCGCGCTTATTGGGTCCGGGTCCCCATTATGCGGCTTTCTGCAAGTCAGCGATCTTCTGAAACTGAGCGAAGATGTCGGGATGGAACTGAGCGAGGTGGCGCACAACGCGCGCATTCTCCAGCAGGGTTGCAATATAAGCCGTCGCCAAAACCAGATCGAGATGGTCTTCTCCATAGCGCTGCTCAATCTGCTTCATGTCCTGATCGAGCCGCTCCGATTCTTGGGTCATGAGGTCAAGCTGCTCGGGGGTCACGCCTCGCGTGACTGGCTTGCGGCCCTCGACAAACTCGCTGATGGGCGTCGCTGCAACAATCGATCTCATATAATTGGTGGAGAAGCGGTTCATCGCCACCATCATCTCCGCCGCGCGCACTTGGCGCATCGGCTTGAGCCGCCTGAGCTCCGCGAAAGCCTTGATCGGAACATGCTTGTCGCGAAGCAGGTCGGCCACTTCCGAGCAAATTCCATTGAGCAGATTTCGTTTTTGACGGATCAGCGCCACATTCACATTGAGAGCCCGGGCGATGCGCTCTTCCGACGCGCCGCGTTTTACCGCCTGGAGGATCATCTTATGCTCTTGGATGATCGCGATCCGGCTTAGGCGGCGATTATAGGTAAAGGCCTCGTCTTCGGTGGCGATGAGACACACGACTTCTGTCACGCCATCCGCGATCAGGATGTCGATGCGTAGATGGCCATCCAGCAGGCGGAACCGGCCCTCGCTCGTTGGATCGAGGATCACAACCGGCGGCTCAATAATACCGACCTCTTTTATCGAAGCGGCGATCTGCGCATATTTAACCGAAGTCCGAATGGCAGGTCGGACCTCATAAAGGAAGTTAATGTCGGATACGGGGATGCGCATCGTTGCATCCTCAAACGCCCTGAACACATGGGGTGCTTGCTTCATCCGAGCACCGCCTTTTCGGCCCGCATCTGGACCGCCAAATTGTCAGGCAGCGTCGTGAGGTCTTCGTCTTCCAGGAGTGCGGTAAATTGCTCATCGGCGCGTAGCCGCCGCAGAGCCTCGACGACGCACAGTAGCCGGTCGCGCGTTGCATTGGCCCGCGCGACCAAAGACCGTTTGCGGGCGACATCGTCTTTGTAGGCCCGAACCAAACTATCCACCGAGACCTTTTCCTTGTTAGGACCGCCATGGACGCCGAGATCTTTGCCATGCCGACGTCGCCGTTCGATAATCTGCCGGGCCGCCAGGAGTTTTCTGCCCTTAAGGAGACCCTTTTCATAGGCAGCCGACAAAGCCGCCTGGACTTCATGATCTGCCGCTTCTGCGATCTCCACCGCGACGCTCAGGGGAATGACTCTGCTTTCGACGGAGCGGAGCAAGCGCTGCTCGCCTTTCTCAATCAGCCGAGAAATGCCCCGCACATATTCTTGGGTAAGTCCGGTTTTGCGCGCGACCTCGGCAATTGTATCGCCGCGCTCCTCCATGCCGCGAATATCTTTCAGGAGATCAAGGGCGCCGTGCTTTCGCCGCGCGCAGTTTTCGACGAGACTGGCAACAAGACAGTCCTCGGTATCGGCTGACACCACGAGGGCGGGCACTTCCGATTGGCCAAGCTCGATATAGGCTTCGAGTCTGCCCTGCCCGCATACGAGGTCATAGAAAGGACCTCCGGCCTCAGTTCGTCGGGTCACGGTAATCGGCCGCTTCAGGCCCACTTTAGAAATGTTGTCGACGATTTCCCTGAAGCTGCCTTTGTTTCGCACCCGCGGGTTGACCACGGTCACGCGTTCAATCGGGATCAGCTCGACACGCTGCGCCGGAAGTGCCGCCATTATGCCGCCTCCTTAAATTGAGCCCGCGCGGACACCTGGTAGAAATAGGAGAGATCGTCGAACCGATAGGCGTCGAGCGACAGCCCGTTATACTCCGCCAAGCGGAAGATCGCCTCCCGCATGTCGAGATGCGGGAGCAAATAATAGTCGCGGGGATTGTCGTTGTTGCTGTCCATGCGGACAGCCACTGTGATGTCGGGCTTGAGTTTCGTGTCGAGCCGGAGCTTCCAGCGCAGCGCCCCACTTGCCGTTTTCGAGCAGCGCACGATTACCAACGACACTGTGAATTCTCGATTGATCGTCAGCAGATCAGTGATGGGATCGGGGGAAGCTTCGCCGCCAATCTGGGTAACACCGTCAATAATCGATTGAATGATGCCGGGGTACATGGCGCGCAATTTGCGGTTCGTCTCCAGATAGCGGTAATCGTGATCCGGGGAAAAGCCGACCAAAGTGTAGGCCCTGAGTAAACTGCCAAAGCGCGTTCGAAACGCACTGCTTGAAGGCGCACCCTCCGCCTCATCGATGATCAGCCCCGACAGATAGCCGTTCCGCTCCAGAACCTCGTTGAGCATCTTGAGCATCTCATCGTCGCTGAGCTTAGCGCTGCGTTGGCGAATGATCGCCTGCGCTGCCTCGAACAGCTCCGTCGGTACGATCGCAGGAAAGACGCCATCGGCCCTGATCCATTCGCCCGGGTCATTCTGGACATGCGCGCCCTTAAGTTTGCAAGAGGTGCGCGCCCACACATTGTTGCCAATGTATTTCTCGTTGATCAGCAGCTGGTGGACGGACCCGCGCGTCCATGGCCTCCCGAGGTCGGTGAGCACGCCTTGGCGATTGAGCTCCTCCGCAATATCGGTTTCACAAATGCCTTCATCGACGAAGCGTCGGTAGACCTTGCGGACAATTTCTATTTCATCGTCTGGTCCGCGGACCAGGACCACGCGGTCCGTTGCGATGCTTTTATGCTGCCCGGGGCCGAGAATGCCTTTTTCCTCGCCGGTCTGGTCGACGAGCATCCTGCGAAGACCAAAACCCGCCGCCCCGCCTTGGCGAAAACCCAACCGGATCAAATTCGCCTGGCCTGCAAAAACCTTCACCGAGAGTTCGCGGCTATATTCACCCGCCATGGCCCGTTTGACCGTCTTGATGATCGACGATCCGATGCTGCCATCATTCTCAAACTGCTCGGCGCAATAATGCACTTCTAAGCCAGCACGCCGGCAGCGAAGCTCATATAGCGCCGCCTCGTCAGGGTCCTGAAACCTTCCGAGCCGGCTGACGTCATACACGAGTAAGATGCCGAAATCGGCTCGCCCGCTTGCGACATCGGCGAGTAACTTTCGAAGCGCAGGACGCCCATCGACGTTCAGCCCGCTCTTGCCCTCGTCGGCATAAGTTCGGACAATTTCATATCCCCGGCCATCGGCATATCGCTGGATCGCGATCAGCTGGTTGTCGGTCGAGAACTGCTGGTTATCGGTCGACATGCGGACATATGCGGCCGCTCGTGCCTTGGGCGGCTCAGTTTGGGCGTTTACCCCTTCTGTATCCAACCAACGTATAACCATGGCCACCTCGGCAGGCGTAAGCGTGCGAGCCTGCGCCTGAGGCGTTGTACAGCATGGGGAGCCGGAGCATGGTCCCTAAGAGCGGTAGTCAACTTCCGAATTCGCGGTTTATCCTGTCGGAATCGGAGTTTGCGAGAGAAATTGGCGAAGCGCTGCGAGAAGAACTTGGCGCGAGCCGACTCGCGACGAAGACCGTAATGCGATGGACCGGCGTGAGCGATAAGGCTGCGCGATCTTGGTTACAGGGACGCGCCAGTCCCAGCGGGCTTCACCTTATCGCGCTCGCCGCCCGCTCCGAACCGGTGATGACGACCGTGCTTCGTTTGACAGGCCACGGTAATCTTGAAATCGGCATGCGCCTGCGCAGCATCGAAGCGGAGCTGCTTCGCATGCTGGCGATTGTGCAATATTCGAAAACGGATGAACCGTGAATCAGCGGAATGAAAGACGCGGTCGCTAGCTCAGCGCCCGCGTCCTCATGCTGATTGTTATTCGCCGGGCATGGTGCCGGACGACGAGTAGTCTTTGTATTTGTCAGTGAAGTTCGCGTGATAATCGTCGACCTGCATGTCGGCATTGTCTGCAGCGTCGGCGGCAGAGTCACCGCCGGCGCGATTGGCCGCAACAACCGCAGTACGGAAGGCGGCGCGCTCGGTTTCGCAGGCCGATTTGAGCGATATTTCAAATTCTCCCTCGGGCATCTTTGCCTCAAGCGATGTTTTGACAAACCCTCGAAGACACTTTGTGAAGGCGGCGCGCGTCGTGTCGACATTGCCCGTCGGTGCGGGCGCCATGGCGGCCAATAGAATTGAAGCGATAAACATCCTGATGCTCCCCGTTTTCGGATGATGTCCCGCGGTCAATTTAGACCAGCGAGATTGGAAATGGGAGAGGATTTCGACGCGGATCGCATGCGCAGCCTGTGCGCGTCCAGTTCTTATGCAACCTTCATGGTCAGCAATGCGATTCAAGCATTCTAAAGCAATCGAACTCTCACTTTGCTGCCAGCCAGACTCGCTGGTGCGCGATGGGCGCCCGGATCTGGCTCCCTCCCCCCTTTCGGGACTGGGCCGGGTGCTTCATCAGTTCAGGCTGTCGAGCCCGCTTTACCATCTCGCTACGTTATCGCGCGTCAGTGAATCATTCTGAAAAGGTCGAAGAGGTTGCGGGTTGAGTCATCGGTGAAATGGCCTGACCTTCGAGGGGGGATGAAGGCCGGGTTGAAACACTAAGCGCGCGCTGCGCCGAAGGTTCCCGCACATGGTGGCCCCGCCACGTGGGTCGCTACGCGGCGGGGTTGACCGGACCCTATGCGGAAATTGTGAAATACACGTGAAAAGCTGGTTGGACATGAAGGCAACGCCCTACAGCGATGGGATTCTCGTATCCGCCATATGCAACGTCAGTCCTCGAATATCGCCGCGCGCGCCGACGATAGCCGCGCCATGGATATTGGGGAGGCTGCGCACCTGCCGCAAGCCGAGCCGCACCGCGAGATAGGCCGGGCAAAGGAGTAAGGCGATGCGGTCATGGGGTTTAACGGCTCATATGTTCTTTTTATGTTCCACCGTGCACCTACCCGCGTCAAGCGACCTGCGGCAGAAGGCTGTGGATCATTCAGCGACGCGACACCTTGCACGCTGTAAACGGGCGCATAATTACCCTCTCTCCCGATCTCGTCGCCGATCTGTCCACCCAGACGCTCGCCGTCTACGCGCTCGGAGCGGCGCTGATCCTCATCCTGCTGTTCAAGGTCCCCTATGTCGGCCGCGCCTTCCGGGCGCTGTTCTCGGTCGCGCTGCTTGCGTTTGGCATCTTCCTCATCCTCCAGCACGCCCCCTTCGACCCCAATTTGTCGCGCCTGACCGCGAGCCTTGGGCTTGACAAACAAGAGGTCGTTGGCGGCGAGGTCCGCATCCCGATGGGGCGCGACGGGCATTTCTGGGCGGAGGTGGAGCTCAACGGCACTAAGCGGCGCATGCTCGTCGACAGCGGCGCCACGGTTACCGCCTTGTCGCGGGCAACCGCGGCCAAAGCCGGCGTCACCGCCGACACGAGCCTCGTGCCGCTGCTCATGAAGACCGCGAACGGCACCGTGCGCGCCGATGCCGGGACGCTCGATCGGCTGACGGTCGGGTTGATCGAGGCCCGCGCGCTCAAGGTCGTAATCGCGCCAGGGCTTGGGAACACCGACGTGCTCGGCATGAATTTTCTGTCGGCACTCAAATCCTGGCGCGTCGAGGATCGCACCCTGATCCTCGTCCCCGAGGGCGATACGCAGATGCTTTGAGGGAACCGCGGCGTGCGCCTGGACATTGTCGGCACGGGGGCTTCAAGGAGTTGCCATGTCCTCGCTCACCGCCGCCGCCATCAATTGTTCGCTTTCGGCCAAGGGGCGCAAGAGCTCGACCGATGCCATGATCGCCGTCCTCGCCGAGCATTTTGCCGACCATGACGTCAAGGTTGCCGATCCGATCCGCATCGCCGCGCATCATGTCAAATGGGGCGTGTCGTCCGACGAAGGCGATGGCGACGACTGGCCGAAGATCCGCGAGGCGATCCTCGCCGCCGACATCCTCATCTTCGGCACCCCGATCTGGATGGGCCAGCCTTCGAGCGTCGCCAAGCTCGTGATGGAGCGCATGGACGCTTTTCTCGAGGAGACTGACGAGGCGGGCCGCATGCCCAGCTGTTCGAAAGTCGCGGTCGCCGCGATCGTCGGCAACGAGGATGGCGCGCATCATGTCTGCGCCGAGCTGTTCCAAGCGCTAAACGACGTCGGCTGGACGATCCCCGCGGTGGCGGGCTGCTACTGGGTCGGCGAAGCGATGGGCTCGACCGACTTCAAGGACCTCGAACATCGCCCGCGGATGATTTCGAAAACCGCGAAGATGGTCGCGAGCAATGCGGCGCATCTGGCGCGGCTGCTCAAGGCGTCGCCCTACCCCGGCTGATCGCGCGTCATGACCCGGCGAAAAGCGCGCTCCAAATATCTGATAAAAGGGACAGTATGCGCCGCGGGGACCCTGTGGCGCGAGCGGACGGGAACGCTTTTGGTGTCGGCGTCACAGAAGCGCCAGCGTCTGCGCGTCGCGCTCGCCGCCGAAGCAGCGGTCAAGCGCTGCGCCAAATGGCGCCCGCCCGCTGACCGCCTCGAACAGTGTCAATGACGAGCGCAGCTTCACCGCGTCGATGTCGCTGAACACGGCGACGGCGTCGCTGCCGATCAGGTCCTGCAGCGCCGACACGCATTCGACATAACGCGATCCGAGCAGCGGATGCGCGAGATAAGCCCGCGCCTCGTCTCGCTCGGCAATCGGATAATGCTGCGCCATCGCGCTTCGCCCCAGCTCGGCGAGCTGCGGAAAGGCGTCCGGCAGATATGTCAGGGGGTCGCGGCAAGAATGACATCGATAGTTTCTTCCGGCATGAAGCCGCTCCCGCCATGCTGCTCAACGCGGACGGGCGCTTAGCGTTCTTTATCACCGGCTATCACGCCGGAAACGCCATCCCGCGCGCGCTCAGGAACCTCGGCCTCGATGCGGCGGATCGCGCGCGCCACAACGCGTGGGACATTGGTGTGCAAGGGCTTTGGTCCGCCCTATTGGCAGGTCATGCGGGCGCGGAAATTTGCGCGATCAGACGCGACGGCTCATGGAAGGGACGCGCGCGCCTGCTCCGGTGGCCGATCGGCGGATCGCAAGGACAGCACGATCGCCGCCCGGGTGCCGCGCCCTGTACGGCTGGCGCCGTAATGTACGCTGGCGCGGTGAGTCTTTGCCAGCGCCTCGATCAATCGCGTCCCCAAGCCGGTTCCGCGAATGGCGCCATCGACCGGGAGACCCGGGCCGTCATCTTCGACCGCGAGCTCGATGGTGTTCGGCTCGACCTGCCCGAGGATCACGCGGATCTCGCCATCCTCCGCCGCGCCGTAGGCATATTTACAAGCGTTGCTCACCCACTCGTTAGCGATCATGCCGAGCGCAACCGCTTTGTCCGTGCATATCTTGACGGGATGCGCATCGACGCGGACTTCGCGCCGCCCCGCACCGGTTGACCAGCTTTCGGTCAGATCCGCGGCAAGCGCCGCGAGATATTCGTCCATCGCGACAAACTCGACATCATCGGTCGTGTAAAGACGGCGATTGACCTGCGCGATCGTCGCGATGCGCTGCTGGGTTTGCTGCAGAGTTTCGCGAGCAGCCGGATCGGCCAGGCTTTTCGACTGAAGCCCGATGAACGACATCACCATTTGCAAATTATTGGCGACGCGGTGATTTACTTCCTTGAGCAGGGCCTCGAGGCGCGCATTGCTCTGCCGCAGATCGGCTTCAGCCTGTTCGCGCGCACGCCGGAGCTGCGCGCGTTCGAGCACCTGCTCGAAGCTGCTGCACAGCAGGTCGAAAAATTCCTCGCCAACGGATTTAACGACATAATCGTCGGCACCCGATTTCAGCGCCGCGACCGCAATCCTGCTTTCTTCGGAGCCCGTCACATAAACAATAGGCGGGCAGTCGGCCAGCTTGCGAAGAGCCTCCAGCGTCGCCAGTCCATCCTGCCCCGGCATATAATGGTCGACCGCAATCAGGTCGAACCGGCCTTCTCCGGTCATCGCGACACCCTCGGGTCCGCTCGCGGCCACGCTGACCTCGAAGCCCTTCCGCACGAGCGCGCGCGAGACGAGACGCCTAATGCCCTCATCGTCGTCAATGTAAAGAATATGTGCCAGGGAAGGTCTCAGGTCAGGTCAAGTCAGGATCGGGAACCTGAATCACCGACAAGAACAATCCCAACTGACGGATCGCGTCGGCAAAATTCTCATAATTGACCGGCTTGGTAATATAGACGTTGCAGCCCAGATCGTAACAGCGCTGGATTTCGACCTTGTCGTCGGTCGTTGTCAACACGACGACCGGCGTGCGGCGCAGCGCGCTGCCGTCGGCCTTGATCTTGGCGAGGATGTCGGTGCCGCTCATGTCAGGCAGGTTAAGGTCGAGCAACACGAGCGCCGGACCGTTGCGAACCGGGCCTTCCGCGGCATCGAACAAAAATTCGAGCGCGGTGGTCCCGTCGGTGAAGTGATGGATCTTGTTCGAGATTCCGGCGCGGCGAATATTCTTCTCGATCAGCCGCGCATGACCTTCGTCATCCTCGATCATCACGATATTGACAGGTTGCTGATCAGGCATTTTCATCTCCGCTACGCCATTCGGTCGGCAGGCTCAGGCGAAAGGTAGAACCCTCTTCCAAGGCCGACGCCACCTCGATGGTACCGCCGAGGCGATAGGCAAGCGCTCGGGCATGCGCAAGGCCGATACCTTCGCCGGGCTGGTCTTGCTGCCCCGAACGACGGAACAGGTCGAAAATGCGTTCATGATCGCGCGGATCGATACCCCGGCCATTGTCAGTGACTTCGATCAAGGCGCGGCCCTGTTCGATGCGTCCGGTTACGTCGATCACCCCCGGTCGGCCGGGCTTGAGATATTTGAGCGCGTTTTCGATCAGGTTCGACAATATCTGCTCGACGGCCACGCGGTCATTCACGATCGACGGCAGCGCCCCAACATTCAATTGCGTTCCCGTCTCCTGCACCCGGTGCTGCAGGCTATCGGCAATTCCGCTCGCAATCGCGGTCAGATCCAGCCGCTCCGGCGCGAGCGACCGGCGACCCTGGCGCGACAGATTGAGAATAGCGTTGATCAGCCGGTCCATTTTTTGCGTCGATGTGCGGATGAAACCAATCGCTTCAGGGAGATCCTCCTCGATCGCGAGCCGCGTGGCGGCATCGGGCGCATCCCAGCCGTCGCGGTCGCTCTTCTGCAGATAGCCTGCAATGGCCTGCCGCGCGGTTTCCAGTTCGGCCGTGAACCCCATCACATTGACCAGCGGAGAGCGCAAATCGTGCGAGACGATGTAGGCGAAACGCTGAATTTCCCCATTGGCGCGTTTGAGCTCCGACGTCCTCGCGTCGACCTGCGTTTCGAGATCCTCGTTGAGAAGCCGGAGCTTCTCGCGCGAGGAGCGCAGATCTACCAGGTTGCGGCGGATCAGCAGCAAGGTCGCGACAGCCACAATGAGAATGAGCATTGCGGTGCCAACCAGCGCGGTATTGAACAGCTGACGCGTCGACCTTTGCTGCGCTTCCCGGGAGCGGAGCAAGCTGCGCTCGTCCTCGGCCATCTCGTTCACGACGACGCGCACCGACCGCACATGTTTTACCCCAGCATCGTTCGCGAACCCGTCCAGCATCGCCCGCCGCTGGGTTGCGTTGAAGCGCAAGGTCTGCCGATGATGTCGTTCATACACGTCGAGAAGCGCCTCGAGCCGCGCGACCCTCGCGCGTTGCCTGGCGTTGTCGCTAACGAGCTTGCTGAGTATTCCCAGTCGGGTCCGCGCCGCGACCAAGGATCCACTCATAAGCTGTTCAAAGGTCGGATCGCCGGTCAGCAAAAGACCACGGCGTGCCGTTTCCATTCGCTCGTTGGCGCTTGCGAAGCCGTTGAGGCTCGCCTCGACCGAGAGGGTATGCGCAACGAGCCCGGAATCAGCCTCATTCTGGCGCTGGATCCAGAATGACGCGGCCGCGGCGGCAAGCAGCGCCGCAAATCCTATAGCAAGCATGACAAGGATGAGCCGGCTCGCCCGGTGATCTTTGCCGAGGGCGGAAATCTTGGCTGAATTCATTGCGCTATGCACCCTCCAGCTCCCTGCAAACCGACAGCTGGCAACCCTTGCCTCGTAGCTTGCGCAAGAGCAAGCATCAGCGGTGAAGGAGTCCCCCCTCTCGGCCTAGGACGCCTTGCCTGACGCCTGTGCCGCAGAACACAGATCATTCTTCAAAACATTATAAACACGTACGCGGGGAACCACCGCCGAGGGCAAAAGTTGCTCTCTTTCTTCCCGTGCCTAGTCGAGCCTTGCGTCATCAACCTTGCCGAGGAGTCTCCGCCGTGCCCAAACAAATCCTCGTGGTAGAGGACGATCCGCTCGTTTCCCTGATGCTCGAAAATTACTTGGAAGCGTTGGGCATCGAGGTCGCCGGGTGCGCCGAGGATGTTGCGGCGAGCTTGCACAAGATCGCAACACTGACAATCGACGCCGCTCTGGTCGATATCCATCTTGCAAATGGTCAGACCAGCGAAGCTGTGATCGCCGCTCTGAAGGCCGCGGATATTCCGTTCCTCGTCATGACCGGCGGACCCTTTCACTTTGCTGAGGCGATGGTTGCCGAAGCGCCGGTGCTCACGAAACCCTTCACCCTCGCCCAGCTCGAGCGAGAGCTCGACCGAATTTGATCTATCCCGGAGCTGTGAAATAGGCATGAAAAGCCGGCGCGAGAGCACTGCCTCGCCGGAGGCTACAAGCTTAAACCGCGATGCCCCATGCAGAGTGGACGCACTGCCTAGAACCGACGTCCGAAACGGTCGCGGCGATGTACCGCGGCGACCTGTTTTGGTTTTGCCCCCCGCAGTGCTGAAATTGTAGGATAATGCCAAGCAGCTGGCAATTTACATCCTTGTCAGTTGCACGGTGAATGTCTGCCGCATTCGCAATCGGTTGATGTCGCCGAGACAATCCCCCGCCAGCCCGCTGGTCAATCTTCAATCAGACCGGCGCGAATATTCCCTGCCTCAATCAGCAATGCGCTGGCGCGCGTTCGCGCGTCGGCGCTGCCGGTTTTGGCGGCATATTCACGGAAACGGCAGGCACGCTGATCAAGATAATCCGCAATACGATCGGCGTCCGACAGTCCATTATGCCCGCACTTGTCCACCTTTGTCCTCACTGTTGCTACCGAATCGCTTGCACCGATGTTCCACTAATGTTCTCATATGTCCAGCATGACTCGTCAGCTCGTCAATCCAATTAGCGACCTTTTCGATGTCGCGTGCCGGCATCATACCGTCCAGGTGTCATGCCGGTGCGGGAACGTCGGCATCTTCGACCCGCACGCACTGTGGTATCTGTTCGAGCGCAAAGGTTGGAACGATCGGCTGCCCGAGGTGCGCAAGCGCATGCGGTGTCTGCAGTGCTATTACTCCAAGCGGAAGCGGACACTCGCGACGCTGGAACTCGTGAACGTCGATCACACACGGCAGTTGCCAATGCCGTGCTCCATTGAGTGGAAACGGCAGCTACGTCGACGGCGGTAAGGCTCAGTCGGCGAGGGTTTCGTCTTCGATCGCCGCCGTGATCATGCGGTCCCAGACGTCGGCGTCGCCCACCGCAATCATGCGGCCGCTCGGTTCGCGCAAAGTGCGAAGCACGGCAAGCGCGGCGGGCGCATAGTCGGGCCACAGATCATCGACGGCGGCGCCCGCCGACCCCATGTCGCCTTCGGCATTGCGGCTGAGGGCATGGCCCGCCAGCACGCGCGCCACCCGCTCGACCGGTGCCGTCTTGGCGGCATCATATTCGCTGACCATTTTGCGTCTCCTTCGCATGCCGAACGCTGGCGCATCGGCCTGGTTGCCGATTGACAGCTCGTGCTGGCGAGGCATGATTGCTGCGTGTGCAATCTCTACACCAACAAGAGCACGGTTCAGGAAATGGCGGCCCTGTTCAGGACGTCGGCGACCTACGGGTTCAACGCGCCGACCGATGTTTATCCGCAATATCCCGGCATCGTTGTGCGGGAAGATCAGGGCCAGCGCATCCTGCAACAAATGACCTGGGGCTTTCCGCGGCACTCGGTGAACAAGCGCACCGGAAAGCCGAACAAGCCAACAGCGACCAACAATGCCCGCGACGACAAGCTGTGGACGATCTGGCGGCAATGGTTCACCAATCCTGCTCGGCGGTGCCTTATCCCCTTTACGTCGTTCGCTGAGGCCGAGGGCAAGCCCGGCCAGATGACCCGCACCTGGATCAGCGTTGCGGATCAGCCGATCGCCGCCTGGGCGGCGCTATGGCGCCCGACTGAAGAGTGGGGCGATGCCTATACCGGGGTCATGGTCGATGCGACCGAGGAGCTGTTTCACATTCACGACCGAATGCCGGTGATCTTGCATCCCGAAGCGCACGAAGCCTGGCTTCGCGCCGACGCACAGGAAGCGATGGCGCTGGTGACTCAATACCCTGCAAACCAGCTGGCCGTCGAGCGCACCTCAGAACCTTGGTTCGCCCGAAAAGTACAAGTTTCGGACGGCCCGACACTCATCTAATACCGACTTTCGGCCAATGCACCACAGCGTCGATGGGCCGGAGAATAGCGTATTGCTGAAATGCAATTCGCCTTCCATACCAGCGCCTTCTTAGGGGAGGGGTCATCATGAAAGCTTTGTTACGTGCCGCGCTTGCGGCCGCTATCGTTGTTGCGCCTGCAGCTTATGCGCAGGAGCCGGTCGCATTGCCGGCTGCGCCACCTGCAGCTGCCGTCATTGCCGAGGCGCCAACGACGAATGCCGTACTGCGCGCTGGCACGCCCGTCGTGCTGCGCATGATGGAAGAAATTACGACCAAGAAAAAAGCCGCGCGTGTCGGTCAGCGCTTTATGATGGAGGTTGCCGAACCCGTCCACGTCAACAACGTGGCAGTCATTCCGGCCGGTACCCCGGCGTGGGGCGAAATTACCACCGTGCGCAACAAAGGCATGTGGGGCAAATCGGGCAAGCTCGATGCGCGCGTTCTTTATCTGCGCGCCAATGGTCGCCAAATCCGGCTGACAGGGACATTCGATGACAAGGGCGTAACCGGCACTGGCGGGGTCGTCGCCTCGGTCGCGCTTATCCCGCTCGCAGGTTTCTTCGTCACAGGCACGAGCGCGGTGCTGCCTAAAGGCGGCAATGTCGGCGCATTCATCGATGAAGACGTGGTCTTGGCTTTTGAGAACGTGGCCGTAGCGCCGCTCGCGGTTCCTGTATCGGCGGCGCCGATGACGGTACCCGTGGCGGTAAGTCCGCCAGCTGCCATCAAACCTACCGATGCACCCGCCCCGACCGGCGGCTAACCCGGCCAACTGAATCTACCCGAGTGAGGGGCGCTGGATCTTGATCCTGCGCCCCTCTGTCTTTTGCAGGCCACTTCTGGTCAAAGGCTGTCGGCTTTAGGGCAAGGATCGAAACGAGCGGCCGCTGGAGCGGTACGCGGATCCGGTGCAACGGCTGGCTGCCGATTGCGGGCTAAGCCTGTGGCAAGATACCCGGCTAAACCGCGATACTGCTATGGTGCGGCTTCGATTGATGCGACTTCGTCGGTGTGAACCAGGAAGGACGTGACCTGTGCGGGTCCGAAAGCAGTGGTGAGTGCGGTATCTGTCGCGTCGCGGCCGCGCGCCATCAGGATGCGGCCGATACGCGGGCGATTGTGGCGCGCATCATAGGTGTACCAGTCGCCGTCGATATAGACGTCGAACCACGCAGAAAAGTCCATCGGCGCATCGACCGGCGGAATCCCGATATCGCCGAGATAACCGGTGCAATAGCGCGCCGGAATGTTCATGCAGCGACAGAGTGTGATCGCGAGATGGGCGAAGTCACGGCATACGCCCTGCTTTTCTTGATATGCGTTCCAGGCGGTCTTGTCCGAGCGCGCATGTTCATAGCCGAACTTGATATGATTGTGGACGAACGCCACGATCGCCTCGACGCGGTCACGCGCCGACGCGATTTGGGCGAATTCGGCCCAAGCAACGCCCATCAAGCGGTCGGTCTCGCAATAGCGACTGCCGAGAAGATAGATGAGGATGTCGTCGGGCAGTTCCTCGACCGGCGTTGGCGGCGCGTCGGGAGCGCGGGCATCTTCGAGACCGCTATCCTCTACGACGAAATCGGCTGCCAGGGTAACGCCCCCCGCTGGGACGGTGAGCCGGGTGCAGATATTGCCGAAGCTGTCCTCATAATTGTAGATCGGAATGACGGGTGCCGTCTCAATCTGCTGCGGCGTCTGGAGGTCCTTTTGCCGCGACGGATGGATGCTGAGCATAGCCATCA
>Ga0265296_1002683_pt1 | contig 17519 bp, 17 predicted proteins | sample MunlanPumphouse1_FD_189073 | JGI IMG/M metagenome (GOLD analysis project Ga0265296, IMG submission 189073) | Groundwater microbial communities from a municipal landfill in Southern Ontario, Canada - Pumphouse #1 | ecosystem: Environmental > Aquatic > Deep subsurface > Groundwater | place...
CGGTAAAGGGCTTCAATGTCGAGGAATATCTCTCGATCAAAGAATCCCGCAAACTCGACCTGTTCATTCAATACGGCCTGGCAGCCGGTTTTCAGGCGGTGCGTAACGCCGGCCTGGAAGTGACCGATGCCAACCGTGAGCGCATTGGCGTGGCCATGGGCTCGGGTATTGGCGGTTTGACCAATATCGAAGAAACCAGCCGTACCTTGCACGAATCCGGCCCTCGTCGAATTTCACCTTTCTTCGTCCCGGGCTCGATCATCAATATGATTTCCGGCTTCCTGTCCATCCATCTGGGTGCCCAGGGGCCTAACTACGCCATTTCCACGGCGTGCACCACGGGCACTCACTGCATCGGCATGGCGGCGCGCAATATCGCCTATGACGAGGCTGACGTGATGATCGCCGGTGGCGCCGAAATGGCTGCCTGTGGCCTCGGCATGGGTGGCTTCGGCGCGTCCCGTGCGCTGTCGACGCGCAATGACGAGCCGACCCGCGCCAGTCGTCCGTGGGACAAGGGCCGTGATGGCTTTGTACTGTCCGACGGTGCCGGTGCCCTGGTCCTCGAAGAGCTGGAGCACGCCAAGGCCCGTGGCGCGACGATCTATGCCGAACTGATCGGTTTTGGCATGAGTGGCGATGCGTACCACATGACCTCGCCCCCTGCCGACGGTGCGGGCGCCGCGCGTTGCATCAGCAATGCCCTGCGCGACGCGAAGATCAACGTCGATCAAGTGCAGTACATCAACGCCCACGGCACCTCGACGCCGACGGGCGACCTGGCGGAAGCCCAGGCCATCAAGTCGGTATTCGGCGAGCACGCCTACAAGCTGGCGGTCAGCTCCACCAAGTCCATGACCGGTCACCTGTTGGGTGCGGCAGGTGCGGTCGAAGCGATTTTCAGCGTGCTGGCAATCAAGGATCAGGTCGCGCCGCCGACCATCAACCTTGATGAACCAGATGAGGGCTGCGACCTGAACTTCGTGCCTCACGAGCCGCAGAAAATGCCGATCGACGTGGTGTTGTCCAACTCGTTCGGCTTTGGCGGTACCAACGGTTCCCTGGTGTTCCGCCGGTTCGCCGAGTGATGCACAGCTGGGTCGACGGTCAGCCAGCGGACGCCGTGCCGCTGAAAGATCGCGGCCTGGCCTACGGCGATGGTCTGTTTGAAACCATCGCAGTCAAGGCCGGGCAGCCCGTGCTGCTTGATCGTCACCTGCAACGCCTCGACGAGGGTTGCAGGCGCCTGGCGCTTGCCGCAGACCAGGAACTGGTCCGCAGCGAAGTGCTGGCCTTTGCCGCAGCCCTGGGCGATGGCGTACTCAAGTTGATCCTCACCCGTGGCGATAGCCAGCGGGGTTATGGCATCAACGCTGGCGCCTCGGTGCGCCGTATTCTGCAAGGCAGCCCGCCTGCCACCTATCCCCAGGCTCATGGTTCTTCAGGCGTTCGCCTGTTCCCATGCGCTACCCGTTTGTCCGAGCAGCCTTTGCTCGCAGGTCTCAAGCACCTAAACCGCCTCGAACAGGTCATGGCTCGCGCCGAGTGGCAAGATCCCGATCACGTGGAAGGATTGATGCTGGATATGTCCGGGCGCGTCATCGAAGGCGTGTTCAGCAACCTGTTCCTGGTGCATGACGGCCAGTTGCTGACGGCCGACCTGAGCCGTTGCGGCGTGGCCGGCGTCATGCGTGCCGAGCTGTTGGCCAGGGCCGAGGGGTTGGGCATTGTCACCACCGTTGCCGATATCAGCCTTGCGCAGTTGCAGCAGGCTGATGAAGTGTTCGTCTGCAACAGCGTATATGGCATTTGGCCGGTGCTTGGATGTGGGCCAATGAGCTGGTCGGCTGGGCCGCTCACCCGTAAACTGCAGGGCATTGTTCGCGCGCTATTGGGTGTTTGATTTGAGACGTAAAATTGTATTGCTGCTGGAGATCGGTCTGGTCCTGGCGGGTTTGCTGCTGGGCTTTTCGGCCTGGAAGCTGGACTCGGCCTTGAAGCAGCCGCTAAATCTGTCCCAGGAGCAATTGCTGGATGTAGCGGCTGGTGCGACCCCTACCGGTACTTTCAATCGTCTGGAAAACGACGGTGTACTTGAGGATGCCTTCTGGCTGCGCCTTTACTGGCGCTTCAATCTTGAGGGTCAGCCACTGCACAGTGGCGAGTACCGCATGACGCCAGGCCTGACGGCCCAGGGCCTGATCGGCCTGTGGCAACGCGGTGAAGTGGTGCAGTACAGCCTGACGCTGGTGGAGGGCTGGAACTTCCGCCAGGTGCGCAGTGCGCTGGCCAAGCACGAAAAGATCGAGCAGACCCTGACGGGCTTGAGTGACCGCGAGGTGATGGCAAAAATCGGCCATCCCGACGTCTTCCCGGAAGGGCGGTTCTTCCCTGATACCTACCGTTTCGTGCGCGGCATGACCGATGTCGAGTTCTTGAAGAAAGCCTACAACCGCCTGGACGATGTACTTGAGCAGGAATGGAGCCGACGTGCCCCGGATGCGCCCTATACCGACCCCTACCAGGCGCTGATCATGGCATCGCTGGTCGAGAAGGAAACCGGCGTGCCTGAAGAGCGTGGGCAGATTGCCGGGGTGTTTGTGCGGCGCCTGAAGATCGGCATGCTGCTGCAGACCGACCCCACCGTGATCTACGGCATGGGCGAGCGCTACAACGGCAAGTTGACGCGCGCGCACCTGAAAGAAGCCACGCCCTATAACACCTACATGATCAGCGGCTTGCCACCGACGCCGATTGCCATGGTCGGCCGCGAAGCGATCCATGCCGCGTTGAATCCGGTACCGGGCAGCAGCCTGTATTTCGTGGCGCGGGGCGATGGCAGCCATATTTTCTCCGATAGCCTGGATGCCCATAATGCGGCGGTGCGCGAGTACCAACTCAAGCGTCGCGCCGATTATCGCTCCAGCCCTGCGCCGGCCACACCTGCGACCGTTGAGCCTGTCGCGCCTGAAGCTGCGCCCGCGCAAAGCCCGCAATGACTCTGATTAAGGACTGCCTGTGACTGGCTTGTTTATTACCCTGGAAGGCCCGGAAGGCGCCGGCAAGAGTACCAACCGTGAATACCTGGCCGAGCGCTTGCGGGCCGCAGGGATCGAGGTGCTGCTGACCCGCGAGCCCGGCGGCACGCCCCTGGCGGAGAAGATCCGCGAGGTGTTGCTGGCCACTGGCGACGAGGTCATGAACCCGGACACCGAGTTGTTGCTGGTGTTTGCCGCGCGTGCCCAGCACCTGGCCGAAGTGATCCGGCCGGCGCTGGCCCGTGGTGCGGTGGTGATCTGCGACCGCTTTACCGATTCCACCTACGCCTACCAAGGCGCCGGCCGTGGCTTGTCCCTGGAGCGCATCGCGACCCTGGAGACCTTTGTCCAGGGCGATCTGCGCCCGCACCTGACCCTGGTCTTCGACCTGCCGGTGGACGTCGGCCTGGCGCGGGCCAGCGCCCGTGGTCGCCTGGACCGCTTCGAGCTGGAAGGCCGGGCATTTTTTGAAGCGGTGCGCGCGGCGTACCTCCAGCGTGCCGAAGCTGCACCGTCGCGCTATTGCTTGCTGGATGCCGCGCAACCGCTGGAGCAAGTGCAACAGGCCATCGATGCGCTGCTCCCGAAACTGTTGGAGCTTTACCGTGGCTGAAGCCTATCCGTGGCAGGACAGCCTATGGCAGCAATTGGCCGGACGTGCCCAGCATGCCCATGCCTATCTGCTCCATGGGCCGGCAGGCATCGGCAAGCGCGCCTTGGCCGAGCGCTTGATGGCTCGCCTGCTGTGTCAGCAGCCAGCAGGGCTTGAGGCGTGCGGGCAATGCAAATCGTGCCTGCTGCTCAAGGCCGGCAGCCATCCGGACAACTACGTGCTGGAGCCTGAAGAGGCCGACAAGGCGATCAAGGTTGACCAGGTGCGTGACCTAGTGAGCTTCGTGGTGCAGACCGCGCAGATGGGCGGGCGCAAGGTGGTGCTGATCGAGCCGGTGGAGTCGATGAACATCAACGCCGCGAACGCCTTGCTCAAGAGCCTTGAGGAGCCCTCGGGCGACACCGTGCTGCTGCTGGTCAGTCACCAGTCCAGCCGTTTGCTGCCGACGATTCGCAGTCGTTGCGTGCAACAGGCCTGCCCGCTGCCGAGCGAGTCCATGAGTTTGCAATGGCTGGGCCAGGCCTTGCCGGAGTGCAGTGAGCAGGAACGGGTTGAATTGCTGACCCTGGCGGCCGGCTCACCCTTGGCGGCGGTCAGCCTGCAGGCCCAGGGCGTACGCGAGCAGCGTGCGCTGGTGGTCGACGGGGTGAAGAAGCTACTCAAGCAAGAACAGTCTGCCACGCAACTGGCCGAGGGCTGGAAAGACGTGCCGCTGTTGCTGCTGTTTGACTGGTTCTGTGATTGGTCCAGCTTGATCCTGCGCTATCAACTGACTCAGGATGAGAGCGGCCTGGGCTTGATGGACATGCGCAAGGTCGTGCAGTACCTGGCGCAGAAGAGCGCCCAGGACAAGGTTTTGAACATTCAGGACTGGATCCTCGCCCAGCGCCAGAAGGTCCTGGGCAAGGCCAACCTGAACCGGGTGCTGTTGCTTGAGGCACTGTTGGTGCAGTGGGTCGGGTTACTCGGCCGACGTTGATATTCTCGGGGCTGACGGATGTCTCGTTGGCCAGACACTTCCTGTGACGCAAGTTGTAACTTCTTATGCTCGTAGATTCCCATTGCCACCTTGATCGCCTCGACCTCGCCGCCCACGGCGGCTCCCTGGATGCCGCCCTCGACGCCGCACGCCAGCGTGGCGTCGGGCATTTCCTGTGCATCGGCGTCAGCGCCGAGAACGCTGCCGACGTCAAGGCCCTGGCTGAGCGCTATGCCGACGTGGATTGCTCGGTAGGCATCCATCCCCTGGACCTCAAGCCTGGCGAAGCCCCGGCCCTCGACTGGCTGCTGGGCGAACTCAATCACCCGCGAGTGGTGGCCATTGGCGAGACCGGCCTGGATTACCACTACGAGCCGCAAGCCGCCGATTTGCAGCAGGCCTCGTTCCGCCTGCACCTGCAAGCGGCGCAGCAGACCGGTAAACCAGTGATCGTCCATACCCGTGGCGCCCGTGCCGACACCCTGGCCTTGCTGCGCGAGGCGGCGCTGCCCCAGGCGGGCGTGTTGCATTGTTTTACCGAAGACTGGGAGATGGCCAAGGCGGCGCTCGACCTGGGGTTCTATATTTCCCTGTCGGGGATTGTCACCTTCCGCAATGCTGATGCCCTGCGGGATGTGGCGCGCCAGGTGCCGGCGGATCGTTTGCTGGTGGAAACCGACTCACCTTACCTCGCGCCGATCCCCCATCGCGGCAAACCGAACCTCCCGGAATACGTGCGGGATGTGGCGGATTACCTGGCGATGTTGCGCGGCGAGTCTGTCGAGCGTTTTGCCGAGCAGACCACCGAGAACTTCAAGCGCCTGTTCCCGTTGGCGCACGTTCTCTGAATCCAAGGCAAAAAAAACCCGGGTTCTGGGGGGTGAATCCGGGTTAAGACCATTAGGAGTAAATAAAGGTACGCGGTCCATTGGTACCCCTATCGGTGTTTCACTTGGGGGAGATGTCACACCGACAGATGAAGTATTGATCAGTATCCCGTGCAGTCCAGCCGCATCTGATCGTTTTTTAAACAGATTTGGAATACGTGCGCTTCGCTTGAGTTCTCATTGAGCGGCAATACATTGCGCGAACCAGTGTTTTATTTCTGACCCATATCGCTTGATTCGTTGGCGGGCTGTAAGTTTAGTGTATGGGTTGTTCATATAGACGTTGCCCAACGACCGCCCAGTCGGGATAATCCCTCGCACCGGGTAAAACGTTCCGTCATCGGGGCATTCAACCCTCCCAATACTGACCTCTGCAGACCTCTTTCTATGCACAAAGAACCCCGTAAGGTCCGTGAGTTTCGCCGCCGTGAGCAGGAAATTCTCGACACCGCGCTCAAATTGTTCCTCGAACAGGGTGAAGACAGCGTCACCGTCGAGATGATTGCGGATGCCGTGGGTATCGGCAAAGGCACAATCTACAAGCACTTCAAGTCCAAGGCCGAGATCTACTTGCGCCTGATGCTCGATTACGAGCGCGATTTGAACGAGCTGCTGCACTCGGCCGATGTCGACAAAGACAAGGAAGCGCTGTCCCGGGCTTACTTTGAGTTCCGCATGCGTGACCCGCAGCGCTACCGCCTGTTCGACCGCCTCGAAGAAAAGGTGGTCAAGGGCCACCAAGTGCCGGAAATGGTCGAGGAGTTGCACAAGATCCGTGCTTCGAACTTCGAGCGCCTGACCCTGCTGATCAAGGGTCGGATCAGTGAAGGCAAGCTGGAAGATGTGCCGCCTTACTTCCACTACTGCGCCGCCTGGGCGTTGGTGCATGGTGCCGTGGCGCTGTACCACTCGCCATTCTGGAGCAATGTGCTGGAAGACCAGGAAGGCTTCTTCCAGTTCCTGATGGACATCGGCGTACGCATGGGCAACAAGCGCAAGCACAGCACCGACCTGCCGAACCCCGAGACGCCTGCCACATAAGGCATTCATCCGGACAATGGCCGGTTGATTTACTGCCGTATGTAGTAACCCAGGAATATACTCAGGCAAGGACCTTGCTAAAATCTGATTTATGAGTCAGGTTTTAGCGCGCCCGAATTATCCGCTGCCGGAGTGATCCATGATCGTTGATCGTCAAGGCAGGCGTTTTCGCAATTTGCGGATCAGCCTGACCTCAGCCTGCAATTACGCCTGTACCTACTGCGTGCCCAACGGCAAGCGGTTGGTGGCTGCGCAGGATGAGCTCTCGGCCGAGGCCATGGCCCGTGGGGTGGCCTACCTGATCGAGGCTGCGGGCATCGATCGTCTGCGCATCACCGGCGGCGAGCCGCTGGTCAGTCCCAAGCTCGAAACCTTTATGCAGGCCGTCGGGCAGATGGGCTTGAGCGATATCAGCTTGACCACCAATGGCCAGTTACTAGCACGCAAGTTGCCATTACTGGTCGATGCCGGTATTCGTCGTATCAATGTTTCCCTCGACACCCTCGATGCCGCTGCCTTTCGCGGGATCGCCAGGGGGGGAGACCTGGCCACGGTCCTCGATGGCATGGACCAGGCGCGTGCGGCGGGAATCAAGATCAAGGTCAATATGGTGCCGTTGCGCGGGCAGAACCTCGACCAGGTCATGCCCCTGCTGGAGTATTGCCTGGAGCGCGGCTATGAACTGCGTTTCATCGAGTTGATGCGCATGGGCCACCTTGCCAGTGACTCCAACGCGTTCCTGCAACAGTTCGTCAGCCTGCAGCAACTGTTGAGCCTGATTGGCGAACATCACGAATACCTGCAGGCTGACGCCCCGGTAGATGCCACGGCCGTGCGCTATGAAATTCCCGGTCAGGGCTTCTTCGGCGTGATCGCCAATGAAAGCGTGCCGTTTTGCCGTACCTGTTCGCGCCTGCGCCTCTCCTCGACCGGCTGGTTGCACGGCTGCCTGTCGTCGAGCAACCGCCACTATGTCGGCGACCTGTTGGACAAGCCGCGCCACCAGGCCCTGCCGGCGTTGCAGCGCCTGCTGGTCAAGGCCTTGGGCGACAAGCAGGAAGTGGCGTTTTCCGGCGGGGCGACCGTGATGAAGATCATTGGCGGGTAGCCAGGCAAGCTGGCGCAAAATCTGCATCTGGTGCCCATTCGCCGGTTTTCCGTCACCGGCTCCTGGAGGATAGGATGCGTAGTCTGGTTTTGTTGCTGGCGTCGTTCGCGCTGGGTGGCTGCATGACAGTCAGCGATATGGCCGAAGGCACTCGCTATCAGATGAGCGATGCCGGTTTGCTGGATCACAGCGACACCCGTCGATCCAACTCGGTTCGCATACAGCCCGATTCGTTTGTATTCATCGCCCAGGGCGCGTTCACGCCGCCGGGCAGCGCCTATCCGCGTCCCAATGTGGTGGCCGAGGAAGCCTTCAATGGCTTTATCGAATACTTCCCCATGGTCCGCCGCGCCCGCGCCCCGCAAGGGCTGGAGCAGGCCATGGCCGAAGCCCGCGAGGTAGGCGCCCATTACCTGTTGTATACGCGGTTCGCCAAGGCCGATGATCGCATCGGCAATGCAGATGAGTGGGCCGATCAGGAAGCCCTGGACCGACTGGGCGTCGACAGCGGGGTCATCCAGATCATGTTGATCGAGACCAGCACCCAATATTTGATCGATACTGCACGGATTCGCAGTCGTGGCGGTTTACTGACGTTCCATGACAACAAACCCGAAGATCTGCTTGGCCCACCGCTGCGCCAGTACGCCCGCAGCCTGTTGGGCATGAGCGACCAGTAATTCAGAGGAGAACAGCATGACGGATTCGGCCAAGGCCAATGATTTGTTGGCGCAGTTGCCCAAGGGCAAGGGACCGGCTCCGGTTCATCTGTGGAACCCGGATTTCTGTGGCGATATCGACATGCGCATCGCCCGTGATGGCACCTGGTATTACCTGGGCACGCCTATCGGGCGCAAACCGATGGTCAAGCTGTTCTCCAACATCATCCGTCGCGATGGCGATGATTACTTCTTGATCACGCCGGTGGAAAAGGTCGGGATCAAGGTGGACGACGCGCCCTTTGTGGCCGTGTCGCTGGAGGTCGAGGGCGATGGCGAGAACCAGCTCCTGCGGTTTACCTCCAATGTCGAAGACCTGATCGAAGCCGGCCCGGCGCATCCGTTGCGGGTGGTGATTGATCCAGACACTCAGGAGCCTTCGCCCTACGTGCTGGTGCGCAACAACCTTGAGGCGCTGGTCCACCGCAACGTGTTCTACCAGTTGGTGGAACTGGCAGTAACACGCCGGATCGACGGCGAGAGTTGGCTGGGCGTCTGGAGTGGCGGGGTGTTCTTCCCGGTAGGCCTGGAGCCCAGGGACTGATACCGGCAAGCCGGCTCCTACATAGGTTTGGAATGTTTGTAGGAACTGGCTTGCCAGCGATGACGGCCTGCCTAGCGCTAGATCATCACCAGGTACACCGCTATCGCCGGCAAACCGTCTATTACGCGTCTTCGAGCTTGCGCGCCGCGTCCACGCCGGATGCTGTCAGTTTGATCGGCATGTGCAATGCGTGTTCGCCGGCCTCGTTACAGGTCACATGGCCTTCCTTGATCAGCCCGCGGTCCTGAAGGATCGCCAGGGTACTGGCCACGACTTTTTCGCCCCGGTAGTTATCCAGCACCTCCTTGCCCAAGCCATTCGGGTGCGCGTGCAGCAAGCGGGTGAGGACTTCTTTCTCAAGGTTTTTATCGACGTTCATGCATACCTCTTCAGGGTCAGTGGTGGGGTAGTGTTCGTCTGTCGGCCAGTGGCTCAAGGCTGTTTTGGCGCGCCGGGCAGGTTGTCATCGTTGCCGCTTGGGGTGGCATTCTTGCCGGGGCCGATCTTGCCGTTCTCGACATCGGTGCCCAGGCCCTGGCGGTTGCCGTCATTGCCTCGGGTGCGTGGGTCGGCACCGTCCTGGATGATGGCTCCGCCATTGGTATCGAGCCCGGTGCCCATGGAGTTCTCGGTTTCTTGGGTGGCGGGGTTGGGCGGGCTGCCAATAGGGTCGGTCTTGCCGGTGGAAGGGTCGGTTGCCGCAACACTGGCCAGGGACACGGCGGACAGCAAGCCAGCGAACGCGAGGGCAGTCACTTTGGAAGTATTCATGGTGGAGCCTCCATAGGAATAAAGTCCTTACCTTAGGTTGGTCAGCCCACTCTTATTGTTGGTGCCTGGATCACGACGAACGGTGCTAGGTCACCTGTAAGATTTTGTGTTTCGACACCCGACGCCAAATCAGGCGCAGCACTGTGATCAGCCAGTTGAGCAAGGCGATGCCCAATACACTGGCGAGCAGGGTTGGCACGCCATGCTCGACAATCAGCTTGCCCGCCAGCAGCGGAAACCCGAACACCCCGATAAAGTACGACAGGCTGAACAGCAGCAAGGCTTGGGGCGTGCTGGCAGTTGGCGCTTCGTTGGCGGCCAGGCCGTTGATCACTGAATAGGTCAGGCCGTAACCCACTCCCAAGGTGATAGCCGCCAGCAAGTAGCTGAAGCTGTCATGCACGCCGAAGCTGAACATCAGGATCGACACCAGCATCAATCCGGATAACACACAGGCCGACCAGTACGCATCCCGCTTGACCACCACGCTGGCAATCAACAATCGACTGGTGATCGCCGCGCCCATGAAGCCCAGGAAAAACAGCGAGTAATCCAGCCCCTGACTTGCCGCGTAGCTGGTCTGGAAACTCGACAGCCCGCCAAACACACAGCCGCCCAGGCCAACCATGATGATCGCGAATGCCGCCTTCGACCCCAGTACGCGCCGGGTGCTGGCCCAGGAGATTTTCGAGACGGTGCCAGTCCCCAGCAAGTTGGGTTGCTGCTTGAGATAGCTGCCCAGGCGCCAGAACATCAGCACGCCCACCAGGCTGGCGAGAGCTGCAATATAAAATGCGCTTTCCAGAGGCAGGCCCATGGCGCTGGCCGCCCGCCCCAACAGGGGGCCCGAACCGATGCCGGTCATCATGCTCCCCGACAGCCAGGCGAAATACTTGGCCCTGTGGCTGGGCGCCACCAGCATCGCCACGATGATCGGCCCCAGGGTGTAGAACACGCCCCAGCCCAGCCCGAGGGTCAGGCCGAACAGCATCAGGCCCTGGCCAAAACCCGGCGTCAGGGCAAAGCCCAGGCAGGCCACCACCAGCAGGGTCCCCAGGCAGGCAATTGAGCGCGCGGCACCCAGGGCATCGGCCAGGTGCCCGGATGCAATCACCGCGATAAACGTACTGAGCATCGCCATGGAAATCACGCTGCCGGCGTCGTGTTCATTGCCGCCTCTGGAATCGATCAGCAGCGACAACAAAAACGTCGAGCCATACGACAGTGACAGCAGGTAGCTGGCAAGGCAGAACAGGGCGAAGAGCGTTCCGCCAACTGGAGCAGTGGGGCGCATGGGCAAGCCTTGGGGTTTGTTGGATTTATGGCGGACTTTTTACCACGGGCCACCCCGTGCTTTGTTCTGTGGTTACTGGCGTCAGCATTGCTGCGCAGCGGAGTAATCGCGTGCATAAATCCCTGCAAGCGGTCATCAAAGCGCCTTAGTATGTGTCCTTTCTTTTTTAGCCGCAGGCCTGTTCATGACCATCGAGATCCGTCCCGCCGTACCCAGCGATGCTGCGCAGATCCTGACCTTTATTACTGAACTGGCCGAGTACGAAAAAGCCCGCCACGAAGTGATCGCCAGCGTGGTGGATATCGAGCGCAGCCTGTTCAGCGAAGGTGCCACCGCCCATGGCCTGATCTGCCTGCGCGATGGCTTGCCGATTGGTTTTGCGGTGTTCTTCTTCAGCTACTCCACTTGGCTTGGCAGCAACTGCCTGTATCTGGAAGACCTGTACATCAACCCGGAGCAGCGCGGGGGTGGGGCGGGCAAGAAGTTGCTGCGCCACCTGGCGAAGATCGCCTACGACAATGGCTGTGGGCGCTTTGAGTGGAGCGTGCTGGACTGGAACGAACCGGCCATTGCGTTCTACAAATCCATCGGCGCCCAACCCCAGGAAGAGTGGGTGCGCTACCGCATGGAAGGCGATGCGTTGCGTGAGTTTGCCCAAGGCTGAGATCGGCCCTGTTATGAGGCCCGGCATTTGCCATAATGGCCGCCGCTTTCGCATTTTCAGATAGGCTCCGACATGCAGGAAAACCCACCGACGCCCGCCAAAGACTCCGCGCCCACGGGCACCCAGACCCTGTTGCGCGGGCTGGGCGTGGTGCAGGCGGTGGCGTCCGGGGCGCGGGATCTCAAGGAGATTGCCCGGCGCATCGGCACCACTCGCAGCACCACGCATCGCCTGGCCAGTTGCCTGGTGGACGAACGCTACCTGCGGGTAGTGCCGCAAGTCGGCTACCTGCTGGGCCCCAAGCTGATCGAGTTGGGCTTCCAGGCCCGGGAAGAACTGCCGCTGGTGACGCTGGCGATGCCTTATCTGGATGAGCTGTCGGCGCTGACCGGCGACACCATCCACCTGGCGATCCGTGAATACGACGATGTGCTGTACCTGCACAAGAATCCTGGGCGCAACGGCCCGGAAATGCGCTCGCGGGTCGGCCACCGCATGCCCCTGGCACGTACCGGGATCGGCAAGGCCTTGTTGCTCGATGATTCGCAAGAGGAATGGCAGCGCCTGTATCAGGCCAGCTTGCCGGTAGGCGGGAAAAACCTGCACTGGCCGCAGCACCCGGAACAATCCTGGGAGCAATTCGAGCAACGCATGCGCGAATATGTCGCGGGCGGCTATGCGTTCGACCTGGAAGACAACGAGCCGTCGATCCGCTGTGTGGCCGCGCCCGTGCGCGATGCCAGCCGGCGGATTGTCGCCGGCATCAGCATCGCCAGTACGGTGCCCTACATGCCGCTGGAAAAAATGGCCGAACTGATTCCTGTGGTCAAACAGGTCGCAGCACGGCTGTCAGCGGAGTTGGGGGCGAAGGCCTGATCAAGCCTTCAGGGTGGTCATGTCGATCACGAAGCGGTACTTCACGTCGCCAGCAATCATGCGTGTATAGGCTTCGTTGATCTGGCGGATATCGAGCATTTCGATGTCGCAGGTAATGCCATGCTCGGCGCAGAAATCCAGGACTTCCTGGGTTTCGGCAATGCCGCCGATCAGTGAGCCGGCCAGCACTTTACGGCCTAGCACCAGCTTGGCAGCGTTGACCGGAGGGTCTACCGGCTCGATCAAACCCACCAGGATATGCACGCCGTCAAAGCGCAGGGTATCGAGGTAGGGGTTGAGGTCGTGCTGCACCGGGATGGTGTCCAGCAGGAAATCGAAATGCCCGGCGGCGGCTTTCATCTGCTCGGCATCGGTGGACACGATCACGTGATCGGCGCCCTGGCGCCGGCCTTCTTCTGCCTTGCTCGCGGAGCGGGTGAACAGCGTCACTTCAGCGCCCATGGCCTTGGCGAACTTGATGCCCATATGGCCCAGGCCGCCCATGCCGAGAATCCCGACCTTGTCGCCGGCCTTGACGCCATAGTGCTTGAGCGGCGAGTAGGTAGTGATGCCTGCGCAGAGGATCGGTGCGGCGCTGGCCAGGTCGAGCTTGGCCGGAATCTTCACCACGAAGTGCTCGCTGACCACGATGCTATCGGAGTAGCCGCCCATGGTGTTGCTGCCATCCACGCGATCCGGGGTGGCATAGGTCATGGTCGGGCCTTCGAGGCAGTATTGCTCCAGGTCCGATTTGCAGGCTTCGCAGTGGCGGCACGAGTCCACCATGCAGCCCACGCCGACCAGGTCGCCGACTTTATGCGCGCTGACGCTGGCGCCGACGGCCGTGACCTTGCCGACAATCTCATGGCCCGGCATCAGCGGGTAGACGGCGATGCCCCATTCGTTGCGAGCCTGGTGGATGTCGGAGTGGCAGACGCCGCAGTACAGAATCTCGATTGCCACGTCATCGGCCCGCGGGCTGCGGCGTTCGAAAGACATGGGGGCGAGGGGAGTGGTGGCCGACTGGGCGGCGTAACCGATGGCGGTGTACATGGTGAAAACCTCGCAAAAGCTTGGACGGGAAAGGTGGCGAATTCTGCGCGTGGACCCGGTGGGCGAACATGGCAAATGCTCCGAGTCTCATGCCTATTCGTCCGGGAGTGCCCCTGGATTGGATTCATTGGCCGCCAGACCTGCGATGATGTTCTCATCCCTTTTTCGCGAAGTTTTTGCCATGTTGTTGACTCGCCATCTTGATGCCAACGCCACGCTGGTTTCCTTGATTGAGGGGCTGACGCCCCGCGATGGTTTTTCCCCGACTCACCTGGCGGGTGTGAAGGTGTTGCGCGCCAGTTGCGACGTAGCACGCGGCCCGCAGATCTACGAACCGAGCCTGATGTTCGTGGCTCAGGGCAGCAAGGTCGCCTACCTGGGCCCCAGGACGCTGGAGTACGGCGCCGGGCATTACCTGATCCAGGCAATGCCGGTGCCGTTCGAGTGCGAGACGTTTGCCATGGCCGCTGATGCCCCGCTGTATGGGGTGACTGTGGGTATTGATCGGGTGGTGTTGGGCGAATTGGTGATGGCCATGGGCATGCAGGCCGGGCCACCGCCGACGGCGCAGACGTTGGAGTCGATGAGCTCGGTGGTACTGGATGACGCGATGCGCGGTTGCGTCGAGCGCCTGTTGCAGTGCCTGCACGATCCATTGGAGGCCCGGATCATGGGGCCGGCGCGGGTCCGGGAATTATTGTTCACCGCACTGCGTGGGCCTCAGGCCGACGTACTGCGCGCCCTGGTGGAGCAGCAGGGGCAGTTCTCGCGGATTGCCACGTCCTTGAACCACCTGCATGCCCATTACGCCGAGCCACTGAACATCGAGACCCTGGCCGGTTATGCGCATATGAGTGCGTCGACGTTCCATGAGCACTTCAAACGTTGCACCTTGTTGTCGCCGGTGCAGTACCTCAAGCGTCTGCGCCTGCTCAAGGCCCAACAGCTGTTGCTGGTGGAAGGCATGGGCGTGGCGCAGGCGGCGCACAACGTGGGGTATCAGAGTACGTCGCAGTTCAGTCGGGAATATAAACGCTATTTCGAGCGTAACCCGGGTGAAGAACGCGCCGCATAAATCTCGGAGATGCCTCTATCTAAATGTGGGGGCTTGCTCGCGAAGGCGGTGTGTCAGGTTAATAATTCTTAACTGACACACCGCCTTCGCGAGCAAGCCCGCTCCCACATTAGATTTGTGTCGGCCATAAAAAAGGCTCTCCAGTGGAGAGCCTCATGTTCAAGCAGATGGCTTACATATTCGGGTAAGTCGGCCCGCCCGCGCCTTCCGGTGTCACCCAGGTGATGTTCTGCGAAGGGTCCTTGATATCACAAGTCTTGCAGTGCACGCAGTTCTGGGCGTTGATCTGGAAGCGCTTCGCGCCGTCTTCCTGGGTGATGACTTCGTACACGCCGGCCGGGCAGTAACGCTGCGCCGGTTCATCGTAAAGCGGCAGGTTGGTGCCGATCGGGATGCTCGGGTCCTTGAGTTTCAAGTGGCACGGCTGTTCTTCTTCATGGTTGGTGCTGGAGAGGAACACCGAGCTCAGCTTGTCGAAGCTCAACTTGCCGTCGGGTTTTGGGTAGTCGATCTTTTGGCTGTCCTTGGCCAGCTTGAGGCAGGCGTAGTCCGGCTTGGTGTCATGCAGGGTGAACGGCATTTTGCCGCCGAGGATGTTCTGGTCGAACCAGTTGAAGCCAGCACCGATGATCGGGCCGAACTTGTGCATCGCCGGGCCGAAGTTGCGGGTGGCGAACAGTTCTTCGTAGAGCCAACTGGCTTTGAAGCTGTCGACGTAGGCGGTCAGTTCATCGCCGCCTTCAGACTCGGCGAACAGGCGATCAGCCACGGCGTCGGCGGCGAGCATGCCGGACTTCATTGCGGTATGGCTGCCCTTGATCTTGGCCACGTTCATGGTGCCCAGGTCACAACCGATCAAGGCGCCGCCCTTGAATATCATCTTCGGCAGCGAGTTGATGCCGCCCTTGGCCAGGGCGCGCGCGCCGTAGCTGATGCGCTTGCCGCCTTCCAGGTACTGGGCCAGCACCGGGTGATGCTTGAGGCGCTGGAACTCATCGAACGGCGACAGGAAGGTGTTGCTGTAGGACAGGTCGACGATCAGGCCTACGACCACCTGGTTGTTTTCCAGGTGATAGAGGAAAGAGCCACCGGTGTTCTCGTTGCTCATGATGTCGAGCGGCCAGCCGGCGGTGTGGACCACCAGGCCTGGCTGATGCTTGGCCGGGTCGATTTCCCAGATTTCCTTGAGGCCGATGCCGTAGTGCTGCACGTCGGCGTCGCTGTCCAGGTTGAAGCGCTGGATCAGTTGCTTGCCCAGGTGCCCACGGCAGCCTTCGGCGAACAGCGTGTACTTGCCGCGCAGTTCCATGCCGGGGGTGTACAGGCCGTCTTTTGGCTGGCCTTCACGGTCCACGCCAAGGTCGCCGGTGATGATCCCGCGCACTACGCCGTTTTCGTCGAACAACACTTCCTGGGCGGCGAAGCCTGGGTAGATTTCCACGCCCAGGTTCTCGGCCTGCTGGGCCAGCCAGCGGCACAGGTTGCCCAGGGAGATGATGTAGTTGCCTTCGTTGTGCATGGTCTTGGGCACAAAGAAGTCTGGAACCTTGGTGGAACTGTCGCTGCTGCGCAGTACATAGATGTCGTCGCGCACGACTGGGGTATTGAGCGGGGCGCCCAGCTCTTTCCAGTCTGGGAACAATTCATTCAGGGCGCGTGGCTCAAACACGGCACCGGACAGGATGTGTGCGCCGACTTCGGAGCCTTTTTCGACCACGCAGACGCTGATTTCCTTACCGGCTTCGGCGGCCTTCTGCTTCAGTCGGCAGGCGGCAGACAGGCCCGACGGCCCTGCGCCGACGATGACCACGTCGAATTCCATGTATTCGCGTTCCACAGGCTATCTCCTACTCAAGGCTCAACAGTTTTTTTTCTAATGGGTGGAGGTTCGGTGTTTTATCTGTCGTCTTCTGCGCCAATTTCTTACAAAAGGGCAGGGGACGACCCACCTTTCTCTCTAGGTGGCGCATTATATCTACACCACTCTCAGCGTCCAATACAAACGTTTGTTTGAATTGCCCGCGAGCTAGGTAAATCAAAGCAACGCGGCTTATATCTGACCATTTTGCTGTATTGACCGGAAAAGGTGTTCCGGTCAATATACGGTCGGTTTTGCGCTTCTCGTAGGCGGACTGCCGGTTTCAAGGCCACGTCCAAAGACAAGGCACTGCTTGGGCAGGTTGACGCGCACGTAATGCTGGCGCGCAGTTTACACGTTGCGACGATGAATGACTTGTCAGTCACCGCTGACGAACGGTCTTTATTATTGAGTACGTGCAACGTTACCTGTCATGACGGCCTGCGTTTTTAGAGGTGCCCTTGTGCGCCGTTGAGCATCTACCGCCAGGTTTATCCGGGCGGCTTCCTTTTCACCGGAGAGTAACGAGGAATCCATGAAGGTTCTTGTAGCTGTCAAACGCGTTGTCGATTACAACGTGAAAGTTCGCGTCAAGGCGGACAATTCCGGCGTCGATCTGGCTAACGTCAAAATGTCGATGAACCCTTTCTGCGAAATCGCCGTGGAAGAAGCCGTACGCCTGAAAGAAAAAGGCGTTGTGACTGAAATCGTCGTCGTTTCCGTAGGGCCATCCACTGCTCAAGAGCAGCTGCGTACTGCTCTGGCGCTGGGTGCTGATCGCGCCGTACTCGTCGAATCCGCTGAAGAACTGACCTCGCTGGCCGTTGCCAAGCTGCTCAAGGCCGTTGTCGACAAGGAACAGCCGCAACTGGTGATCCTTGGCAAACAGGCCATCGACAGCGACAACAACCAGACTGGCCAGATGCTGGCTGCACTGACCGGTTACGGCCAGGGCACCTTCGCTTCCAAAGTCGAAGTCAGCGGCGACAGCGTTGCCGT
>Ga0265296_1002684_pt1 | contig 17517 bp, 13 predicted proteins | sample MunlanPumphouse1_FD_189073 | JGI IMG/M metagenome (GOLD analysis project Ga0265296, IMG submission 189073) | Groundwater microbial communities from a municipal landfill in Southern Ontario, Canada - Pumphouse #1 | ecosystem: Environmental > Aquatic > Deep subsurface > Groundwater | place...
GAAATAAGATTGGATGCACGAAAAACTCCTAACGCTGCGCCATGGTGGTCGAAACTTTCATGACGGTTGCTGCGTTTTTTTATCTCTGCTCAAAATCAACATCACGACCAAGCCCGCCACTCCCAGATTAATAAACGTATCCGCAAAATTAAACACCGGCCAAAAGCGAAAATCAATAAAATCAACCACGTGGCCAAAGATCAGCCGGTCAATGAGGTTCCCCAGCGCGGCGCCAAAAATTGCGCCTAAAATCACCTGCAGCAATCGGTCGCGGGCACTGAAGCGGCAATGAAAATAAAATACCACCGCCAGCACCAGCACCCCCACCCCCAGTAAAAACCAGTTGGCGCCGCGCAATATCCCAAACGCCGCCCCCGTATTTTGCACATAAGTCAAATGCAGGACATTTTTTATGATCGGAATTGATTGGTTGGGATGGAGGGTGGCCGCCACCCAACGTTTCGAAATTTGGTCCAATAGAAAAATTAATATGGCCGGCACATAAAAGAAGATGTTCATTAAATTATTTTAACAGCGCTTTTCCTTCCGCCAAATACTGGTTGACCGTCGCCACTATTTGCGCAATGTGGTAGCCAATAAACGGCAGGTCAATCATTTTGGCCAGCAAATACAAAACCAGCGCCACCAAAAGCGACATCCCCACCGCCAGGCCAAAACCACGCGCAATCCCTGCCGCAAAGTTAAAAAAGATAAACTTAATAGGGTGCCTAAACATCCCCGCATATTCATGAAAGCTGGCCCGTTCCATATGCGCCGCCAGTTTCTCGATATTGTGGCTTAGCTTATGGATTAGCTTGGTTTCTTCTTCCGGCAAATTAGTTTCTTGCATATTTATCTCCTAAACCTTGGCCCGTATTTTAATTAAATCCCTACGTTCCTTCTTGCCACGATACCAGATATTTTACCTGGGCCGGCGTCAATTTATCAATTGCAATCCCCATCGATTTTAATTTTGCCGTCGCTACCCAATTTTCAATTTCGTCCGGGACGTCATAAACTTTGGGCATCAATTTTCTCTTGTTTTTAATCGCATATTCGGTGGCCAACGCCTGGGTCGAAAAGCTCATATCCATAACCGAAGCCGGGTGCCCTTCTGCCGCCCCCAGGTTGACCAGGCGCCCTTCCGCCAAAACGTTAACACTGCGCCCGTTTTGCAAAACGTACCGGTCCACAAAATTACGCACATTCTTGATTTCTTTTTTGGCCATTTTCTTCAGGCCCTTCAGGTCAAGCTCAATATCAAAATGGCCGGAATTGCAGACAATGGCACCATCTTTCATTTTACTAAAATGCTCGGGACGGATTACATGCATGTTCCCGGTCAACGTGCAGAATAAATCACCAATGGGGGCCGCCTCCGCCATGGTCATGACCCGAAAACCATCCATCGCCGCTTCAATGGCTTTGACCGGGTTAACTTCGGTCACAATGACATTTGATCCCATGCCTTTGCAGCGCATGGAAAACCCCTTTCCGCACCATCCATAGCCAGCCACTACAACGTTTTTGCCCGCTAACAGAAAATCGGTAGCGCGGATGATGCCGTCAACTGTACTCTGACCAGTGCCGTAGCGGTTATCGAAAAGGTTTTTGGTCAATGCATCATTCACCGCAAATACCGGAAATTTCAGCGCCCCGTCCCGCTCCATGGCTTTGAGGCGAATGACGCCGGTGGTGGTTTCTTCCATACTGCCGATAATTTGCGCGGCAATTTTGGGGTATTTGGAAGAAATTAACGTAACTAAGTCGCATCCATCATCCATCGTAACCACCGGAGAGTGTTCTACGGCCGCAACCAGATGCTTGTAATAAGTTTGGTTATCTTCACCTTTAATAGCATAAACCGAAATCCCATAATCTGCCACTAAAGACGCCGCCACATCATCCTGGGTGGAAAGCGGATTGGACGCGCACAAAACAATATCCGCCCCGCCGGCCTTAAGCGCCCGCACCAAATTGGCGGTCTCGGCGGTAACGTGTAGACACGCGCTCATTTTTTTACCCTTTAAAATTTGGTTTTTCGCAAACTTTTCTTTTACCTGGGACAAAACCGGCATATCATGCTCGGCCCACTCGATGCGCAATTTACCTTTTTTCGCTAACCCTTTATCTTTGATGTCGCACTTTACCATTGTTTTTATCCTTTCTTTTCGCGCACAAAATCTGTCCACCGATTTTAAAACTTGCCGCCCGCCACGGCCTTCACACATCTCTCACAAAGCTCTGGATGATCCGCATTCTCGCCAACACTTTCTCTAAAATTCCAGCAGCGAACGCATTTTTTGCCGGGGGCCTGGCGGACAACAAAACTCAGGCCTTTTATTTTTTCGGATTGAATCGCCGTCGGCGGTGCCGCCGCTTCTTCCAACAACACCACCTCGGAACAAATAAAAACCAATGACAGCATATTATATACGGATTTTAAAAATTTGTAAGTATTTTCGGCCGCATAGATTTCAACCTCGGCTTCAACTGATCCAGCGATCCCCTTGTTTTGGCGGGAGATTTCAAGTACGCGGTAGACCTCGGCGCGGATTTCGAGCAAACGATCCCAACGTTCTTCCAGCGCTTTATCAAAATATGCCTCCGGTACTTCCGGAAAAGCAGAAAGCAACACGCTGGGTTGCGGTTTTTCTGCCGGCGGCAAAGTTCCGGTCCGTGGCACCCGGTAGCGCAGTAAATCTTCCGACAAAAACGGCGTGATGGGGGCCAATAACCCAATTAATGCCGACAAGATAGTGTGCACGGCAAATTGCGCAGATTGGCGCGCGGCGGAATTTTTTGCGTCGCAGTACAGGCGATCTTTGGACAAATCGAGATAAAACGCACTCAAATCTTTGACGCAAAAATCGTAAACCGAGTGGTACACCACGTGGAATTCAAATTCGTCGTAGGCCGATTCAACCCTGGCAATCAACTTTGCCAAACGCAAAAGAATCCAGCGGTCAATTTCCAGAAGCGTGGCGGCTGATTGGGCCTCGGACGGCGGCACATAATCGCCAAGATTACTCAACAAAAATCGGCAGGTGTTGCGGATTTTGTTATAGGCGTCAAAAATCTGCTGCAAAATATTGTCCGACGCACTCATGTCATCGCGAAAATCAGCCGAGGCCACCCAGAGGCGCAAAACATCGGCGCCGTATTTTTTTACCACGGCTTGGGGGTTGACCACATTGCCCAGTGACTTACTCATCTTTTTGCCTTTTTCGTCCACCGTAAACCCGTGAGTCAATACCGCCTTATAGGGTGCAGTGCCAAACGCCGCCACTGCGGTTAACAGCGAGGTCTGGAACCAGCCGCGGTGCTGGTCGCTGCCCTCTAAATACAAATCTGCCGGCCAGTCGTATTGCGGATTATCTTTGATGACCGCAAAATGGCTGGCGCCGGATTCAAACCAGACGTCTAATATGTCGGTTTCTTTCTTGAATGCGGAGCCGCCGCAATCACAAGTTGTGCCCGCCGGCAAAATTTCAGCCGCCTCTTTGGCAAACCAGGCATTGCTCCCCTCCACCGCAAAAAGCTGGCGGATGGATTGGTTAAAAACTCCGGTGACGTGGACCTTGCCGCATTTTTTACAATAAAAAGCCGGGATCGGCACTCCCCAAGAACGCTGGCGCGAAATACACCAATCGGGGCGCGACTCCACCATGCCGCGGATGCGGTTTTCACCCCACCCCGGGAACCAATTAACTCCAGTAATCTGTTGCAGAGCACGGGCACGCAATTCATCTTTATCCACAGAAATAAACCATTGTTCGGTAGCGCGAAAAATCACCGGTTTTTTACACCGCCAGCAATGCGGGTACGGGTGTTTGATAAATTCCAGGCAAAGCAAACTGCCGTTTTCTTTCATTAACTCTGTAATTATTTTGTTTGAAGCATCATAATGCGTGCCCGCCAAGCCGCCCGCCTCCGCCGTAAAATATCCTTTGGCATCCACCGGCATGATAATCGGGAGCTTATATTTGAGGCCAACTTTATAATCCTCTTCGCCATGTCCCGGGGCAATGTGCACGCACCCGGTCCCCTGCTCCAGCGTTACGTAGGTATCCAATACTACAATTGACTCTCGCGCCGCTCCCGTCGGTAAGGTTGCAAACGGATGCGCGCAGATAATTCCCTCAAGATACTTCCCCTTGGTCTTGGCTATGATTTTGTAATTTTCTCCGCCGATCTTTTTAACAAATGAATCAACTAACGCCTCCGCCAAAATATAGACCTCTTCTTGTGCAACCCCGGACGCTGGATCTTGGACTTTGGTCATCGGACTTTTGACTCTCATAAGCACATATTCATACTCCGGATGCAGCGCCACCGCCACATTGGCCGGCAGGGTCCAGGGCGTGGTAGTCCAGATAACAAAATAGACAGCATTATTATTTAAAGCATCCGCCAAAGGTTTAAGTTTGGCGTCAGAAAAATTAGCCTTGTGCACTTTAAATTTTACGTAAATCGAGGGTGATTTTTCGTCTGCGTATTCGATTTCAGCTTCGGCCAGGGCAGTTTCACAATGCGGGCACCAGTGAATGGGCTTCAGTCCCCGGTAAACAAAACCCTTCTCCGCCAAAATCCCAAACAGCTCTACAGTCCGGGCCTCATAACCAAAGTTGATGGTCAGGTAAGGATTTTCCCATTCGCCCAAAACGCCCAATTTTTTGAATTCAGTGCGCTGCAGATCAACGTATTTCAAGGCATAATCACGGCAAAGCTTGCGAAATTCTACCTTCCACTTGTCGCCGTGTTCTGCCTGCAGGTCTTTCAACTGCCCACCCAACTCTTTGATCAGCTGGCTCTCGATTGGCAGGCCATGGCAATCCCATCCCGGCAAATAAGGCGCAAAGTAACCGCACATGGATTTATATTTGATGACGATATCTTTTAGTATCTTGTTGAGTGCATGGCCCAGGTGGATGTCGCCGTTGGGATACGGAGGGCCATCGTGGAGGATAAATTTTTTCTCCGGCGCGTTCTCTGTGCCGCGGTTTTTCTCCAGCATTTTTTGGTAAATCTGGTTATCTTCCCAAAAAGCCAGCAGGTCCGGCTCAATTTGCGCAAACTTGGGCCGGATGGGAAAATCGGTCTTTGGTAAGTTTAATGTTTCTTTATAGTTCATTTTCTAATTCTCAACCATCGCTACGCCAACACGCTCCCCGCCGAGGTAAAAGTGGATTTTATCACGTAGCAGTGGCCACCGGCAAGTAAACCGCAAACGTGGTGCCCTGGCCAACAATGGAGGAAACGTCAATCGTGCCCTTATGCTCCTCAACCAGCTTTTGGGTGATGGCCAAACCCAAACCTGTTCCAATATCCTTGGTAGTATAAAATGGGTTAAAAATATCTTTGATGCGCTCTTTGGGGATACCGATACCTGAATCGGTAACCTTCATTACCACGCGCGCTCCCAGGTCTTCCAGTTTGATATTTAAGGTGCCGCCGCGCCGCATGGCTTGGATGGAATTATTGACCAGGTTTAGCAGGATTTGCATCAAACAGTTCTTGTCGCCCATCACCAGCGGGAGGGCCTCCGGGATTTCTTTTTTTACCTCAACCGAATTTTTGCGGACTTCGTAGGCCACCACCGCCAAAACACCCTCCACCACTTCTTTTAAATTGATAGGAGAAAGCTTAAGCGCATGCTGTTTGGAATACTCCAGCAGGCCATCCACTATCCCCTTCATGCGCAATACTTCTTCCGGCAGCATCTTGATCGTGGTTTCTTTAAAATCCTTGTCATCCCACTTTTGCGGCATGAGTTGGGAAACGGTTTGCATAAACGCCAGCGGGTTTTTTAACTCGTGGACAATTCCCGCCGCCATGGTCCCCAACGCCGCCATTTTTTCGGTCTTAAGCAGCATCTCGCGGCTTTTTACCTGCTCGTCGTAAAGGATCGCATTTTCCAGCGCCACCGAGGCCTGGTTGGAAAGCGTGCGGAGCAGGTCCAAGTCCTCATTGGAAAACGCGTCCTGCGATTTTTTCTCGCCGAGCGACAGCACGCCAATTAGCTTGCGGCCCATGTGCTTCCCCTTGGAAAAAGTCGGCACCAAAACCGCGGCTTTGAATTTATCCATATCTTCCCTAATCTGGAGAAGCCGATTTTTTTCTTCTTCGGTCAACTCCGCTGCCCCCAACTGGGAAATAATTTCATCTTTGACAATTATATCTTGCGTATTTTTCAGCATCTCAATCAGGATATAATTATCACTGATTGAGACACCTTGTAATTCAACCACATTTTTTACCGCCGCCATGACCACGTAGCGCTGGGTCTTTTCGCTTAAAACCATCGCCAGCCCGCCTTCCAGCCGCATGGTCTTAACCGCAATGCGGGTGATCAAATCTACCAATCGGTCCATCGTGGTTAAATGCACCATTGCGCCCGAGATATCGCGCAGCGCCTTCTGGTAGTCAAACTTTTTCTTGAAAAATATCTTGTCGGTCGCCAGGGTGATAAATTCTTCCAGCGGCTTAAAACCAACCGCAATTGCTATCGCGGCCAAAAGGATTAACGCCCATTGCGGCACCGTTACGTAGCTTTGAAGGAAAATTTGGGCGCTAAACACAATCCCTGCATACACCGCCGCGAGACAAAATATCAGCGCTGAATAGATGATGCTTTTGCGGATGATGACTTCGATGTCCATGAGGCGGTGCTTAACAATAGCATAGGCTATAATTACAAGCCATGTAGAAGAAAGTAAAAACGCCATAGGATAAAAACCTGGGAAGTAATTGGGCAACCAATCAATAAATCCAAAAAAACCAATTCCAAATGCAGTTAATAAATAGCTTAACCTCCTTTTTTCCATTCCCATTGATTTTTCCCTGGATGACCATAATTGAAATACAATTTTTGAAAACAAATAAACATAAAATACTACATTTAATAAATTGAATGTATTTGCCGTTGGGTATTTACCCCAATAATATTCAGCAATACCTGAATAAAAATTGTTCCGCAAAAGCATAAAAACAAGAATAAACGAACAAAAAAGCAGAATAAAATTTGACGTTCTTTCTTTCTTGCCTAAAATTTTAAGCACAAACAAATTCGCGAAAAATGGAATAAAAATTATTCCTAAAGTACCAAATTTTGCGTAGGCTAAAGCGATGCCCAAATCGTCAGAAAAATACATCAAAGAATAACCAATATTCCAAACAAAAATTGCTACGGTAAAAAGAAAGAACAAGACGTTTTCGGGTTTTTTTGCGTTTTTCAAAAAGACAAACAAACCCAAAGAAATATTCATGACCCCATTCAACAAACTAAACAAAGCAAAAAAAAGCATTTCATTTTTCCTTAATTGAAGATAACGCCCGAAAAACCTCCCCAGGAATAGGAATTATTTTATTGTTACTATTAAGAAAAATTATTTTGTTCGCTGCTTCGGCGATTGTTTTTCCCTCAAAATCAACAAATATATATTCGAGATGTGCCTTTAATTTCTTGAGAGAGGAACAACCAACAAAAACATAAATTTCGTCGTGCAATCTAATCTCTTTATAAATCCTCAAAGAGCTTTCTAGAACAATTAATTTTATACCCTCATCCCTAAATAATGCCGAAAACCCCTCAACATTCTCTAAAAAGAAGTTTTCCTTTGCAATCACTACCCAACGGTGATAAGAAAGATAAAACACATTTCCATAGCAAGACGTGTCTGATAAGCTAGCCCTAAACGTTTCTTTATGATAACGACTTGAATCCCTCATTATAATAACTCACTTCCCAAACTCACTGCCCTGTCAAACCAAAATTATTTTCCACAGCATAGCCAACAAGCTTAGCAAAATTTTCTTCGTCCATTGGGGGACAAATTAAGCCCGCCTTTTTTCTTATCGCATCCAAATTATCATGATTATAATAGATCGGATCAGTTATTACATAAGGAGTAAAAATTCTGCCAACCGTTTTATAATATAATTTCTCGATTAAATTTTTGTCTTTGGGCTCTTCGTTTACCAATACATATTCTTTAATATTTAGGGCCTTCAGCATAAGCTTTGTATGGACTGAATTTGGTATATCAATGTCGTTAACCAAATGATAGCTTATATTATCATCATTATTAATACAAGTGGCCAAAATTAGCTTTGCCGCATAATCCACTGGGACGACATTCATTCCTGATTTAAAGTTAATTGCAATCCTCATTGGGAGACTCAAGGGGAAAGTAAACATATCTTTCAGCTTCTTGTTATACTTAAGTTTTTGTTTTAAGAAAAAGAGTGCCCATCCATAAAAAATATCATACTTGCAAATACTGCCAATAGGCTGCTCAATGAGCCTTCCCCCAATTCCTGTTAGCCTAAAAATTCGGTATCTAAGTCCTATTTCATTAGCAAAAGCTTTAATATAAAGCTCTGCTTTTAGCTTTGACTCCTCATAGGGATTCCTAAATTCATTAGTATCGTTAATGTAATCAGGGAAAACTTCCCCGAGTGTAAATCCAGCAGAATACGCCGATCCAGCATATATAAACTCCCGCAAAGATAACGTTTTAACTAATTGCAATAATCTTTTGGTCCCTTCAACATTAGTATCAAAAATTCTTGCCTTTATTATCGGCGTATCCCGAAAATCAGACAATGCAGCTAAATGAAAAAAATAATCAATTTTTTTAGACTTCAATAATCCGTAATCATCGGATAACATTCCGAGATTTTCATCATTCAAATCGAATGACATAGGAATAATGCAGCTAGAAATTCTACTTCTTAAATCAATAGGGCTTTTATCCTTTAGCCCAATATAGTCATATCCATCAGGGACAAGGATATTCTCTACATATTTACCGACAGAGGATCGTCCATATCTTCTCCCAAGGACAAAAACCTCAAGATCATCCAAACAGTTTAAATTCTGTTTTAGAATTTCAAAAAGCAAATTCCTGCCTAATAAACCTGTAGCTCCTGTTATTACAAAACGCATAAAAACAAACTCAATTTCAATTATAATCTATAACTTACTTGCAACAAAAATATTATACAACCTTAAAAAGCTCTTTTGTAGTAGCCTTTGACCTTTTTAATCAAAACGATCAACTAACCATTGTTTTCCCCTCGACCGTGGCGAAAATAACCGCTCTTGCTACGCTCAGCTCACCCTAATTCATAATCACCCTAATGATGGAGCAAGGCCACGAAGCCGTCAATCCAAAAACACAATATTGCAACCAGAAAATTTATAAAAATTATTGTATTTCAAGAATTAACCTGTTATCATTCAATTCATATTAACATAGTTAATTTATCCACATGTTTTTAAATCCATATGTACTTCCCAATCTATTTTGCCTGTTGTCCCTAGCTTGCATGGGAGTCTTTATTTTTGCAAAAAATCGCTGCGAAACAAATTTTACGTTTTTACTATTAATCGTAAGCACCATGCTTTGGCAAGCCGGGACATCACTAGTATTATGCTCAAATACAAGCGAAATGGCTTTTTTCTGGACAAAAATATCTTATATCGGAGTCACGCTGATTCCCGTGACCATGTTTCATTTTGTTACTTCAATCCTAAGCATAAAGAGTTTAAAGCATTATGTTATTGCTACATATTTAATTGCTTTGTTCTTGTTTTTGCCTCTCGTTCGCTTCAACTTTTTTCTCGAAGGAGTACATAGGTTTCATTGGGGCTATTGGTTTAAAGCTACAGAACTGCATCCGATTTTTATTGTTGGATATTCATCTTTGTTTTTTTTAAATTTACTACTTCTATTTCGAGCATTTTTAAAGGAAATTGGCCCAAACAAAGAAAGAATTCGATATCTACTATTAGCATTATTTATCTCCTTTGGCGGAGCAATAGATTATTTTACCGACTACGGTATTAAAATTTATCCTCTTGGGTTCCTATTTGTTTTGATTTGTTTAGCTATTATCGTCTACGCCATCCTTCGCCACCGGCTCATGGACATACATGTTGTCATCAAAAAAGGGATGGTTTACTCCACCATTATTGCCATTTTCACCGCGGTTTATGTGTCGGCCGTTTACATCATTACCCGCACGTTTGAAAGTTTGCTCAAGTTAGAGTCACTGGGCATTGCCGCAGTGCTTATTTTCATGTTTGCACTGGCCTTCCACCCCTTAAAGACCAAAATCAACGAAATTATTGACAAGCTTTTCTTTAAAAGTACTTATGAATACCATGTGGCCTTGTCCAAGGCTTGCAAAAAGGTGGCTACCGCCACCAGCCTGGAGGAGCTAAAAACCATGGTTTCAAAGGAAATCCGGGATACCTTAAAAGTAGGCAGCGCCAAATTACAAATGTTTGAGTAACCATTATGCAACTTGAGACATTAAAGAAAAACAGTGCCCTATATAACTACCTTAACAAAAAGAAAGATGCACTGGTGGCGGATGAAATCACGCGCGAGCTGGAAAGCATCCCCGACAAGAAATCAGAAAATTACCAGGCGCTCCTGCAGGTCAAAGCCGAGCTCGACACCTTGGGTTGTTATCTCTGCCTGCCGCTCTTTACCCAAAACGGGCTTATCGGCATCCTCAACCTTAGCCCAAAATTATCTGATGATATGTTCACCAACGAAGACATTAACCTCCTCACTACCTTAGCCCAACAGTTAGCCGTCTCGCTTGAAAACGCCCTCCTCCAGGAAGAGCGCTTGAAAATACAAAAACAGCTCCTGATGGCCGACAAACTAACTGCGCTGGGCACCATGATGGCCGGGTTAGTGCATGAAATTAAAAATCCCATTGCGTCAATTCAAAGCTTGACGCAGGTACTCCCCGAAAACATGGGCGACCCGGAATTTTTGAAAAGTTACGCCGAGATGGTTCCCAAGCAGATAGACCGCATCAAAAAAATAGTGGAAAACATTTTAAATTACAGCAAGACGCCCAAACTAAAAAAAGAAAGCACCGACATCAATAAGATAATTGAAGAAACGGTGGAGCTTTTTGCCCACACCTGCCGGAAGAAAAACATTGAATTTGTAAAAGATTTATTTCCTCTCCCCTCCACCCAGGCCGACCCCGAGCAATTGAGCCAGGTGTTCATCAACCTGGTGCTTAATTCAACCCAGGCCATGCCCACCGGCGGGACCATTTTAATCCGCACGCGGCCAACCGATAAGGCAATCAAAATTGAGTTTCGCGACGGGGGGCTGGGAATACCGGAAGAGCATTTAAAAAATATTTTTGACCCGTTTTTTACGATGAAGCGGGAAGGAACGGGGCTGGGGTTGTGGGTTTCTTATCAGATTATTAAAGAACACCGCGGGATGATTGACGTGGAAAGTGAGATTAACAAGGGAACGCTCTTTACGATTAGCTTGCCGGTTTTACATTAATAAACATTCCCGTACACTGCCTCGGCCGAAATATACGAAGAAGCGCCCCCGGTAATTGAAACTTCCACCGTTGAAGTTGAAGTGCCCGGCGCCGCCAGCGCTGCGTAATACGGCGCCCACGACTTAAAAGTTCCGGAACCGGAATAAGGATAAGAAGAAACGGCCTCGCAATTTACCCCCGGCAGGGTTTGGCTGCCGTAAGCCCCTCCCAATTCATAAGTGCCGCGCAGGTTGATAGTTGAATAATAATATCCGGCGTTATCTGCATTTTCGGCAATCAGGCCATCGAGATAATTAGCGATAATCCAGGAGTTAAAAATTTGCGCAAAAGTGCGGCCGGAAGCATTTTCAACATTGGCGGTGCCGGTTTGGTTATTAGTTTCGAGCGTGCGGATTGCTGCGGCCCCGTAGCGTTCGGCCAGGTAAAGCACAAACAGGTAAGACGACCCGTAACCGTAGCTCGGACCCCAGATGGTAAGCGGCGAAGTGTTGGTAGCATTTTCGTAAGTATAAACTTTTGAATAGCAAAAATAATCCGCGGCGGGCAGGCCGTAACCCGCCACTTGTTCGGAATACACCGACAACCCTTCATTTAGCCAAGTATCCTCGGTCACGCCCTGGATCAAAGTTTTGTTGTTAAAATTCACCATGTGCTGGAATTCGTGCATCATGGTTGGAGCCATGACCGGCAGCGCCAGGTATTGGGAAGTACCGTTCAAAAACAGCATTTCACGCTGGTTACTGTTGGTGGTTGAATACTCCTGCAAACTGTCAAAATAGCCGTAGAGACTGCTTCCCAAATCCAAAAACAATAGGGTAATTTTTGCGTCGTTGTCGATCCCGGGATTTGGCTCTTCACCAAAATATGTATGCATTTTGTCATAGACATTGTTGTCAAATTCATTGATCAGCTGGCTGACGGAATCGGCGGAAATGGATAATCCCTGCTCAACATAAACGTAGCAATGGTCGCCAATACCGGCAACTTCAGCTGTGGCAGTGTCATACCCAGTGGTATCAAAATTATAAACGTAAAATTCCTGGGTAGCACCAATGGATATGTCGCAAGCCGAAACTTTGTAAGCTTGATGCAAATCGTCTGACGGGTGGCGCGGGCGACCCAGGCGTTGAAAATTTTCTCTCTCGCGCTGGCGCATGATTTCTGAAAGCCGTTCCTGCCGCTCGGTCTTTTGCCGCAGGCGGGAGAGTAAATCCGCACTCATGGTTTGGATTGCGGCGGAAGATATCCCCAGGGAGCGCTGCGTGACGCCCTCTGCTGTGGTTACGGTAGCTTCATACGTAAAAGTGCGCAGGGTTGAAGACACGCTGGGCGGCTGGCTGGAAAAAATTAAAATTGCTTCATTGGAAGTAACAAATGCGGCAAACGATATGCTGCCGGTATCGGCGGCAAAATTTACCTGGCTAACTTCCCAGGAAATTGGTGCGGTGGGTTCGGTTGTCCCGCCGCCGCCACCTCCGCCACCCCCGCCGCCTGCACTCTGTTGACCGCAACCGACAGCAAAAAAACAGAAAAACAAAAAAATGAATGGCAGAAACAATTTTACGCTTTTTAAAAAGCAATGCTTCCTCACGCTCGGCCATATACGCTCTTCCGCTCGGGCCCGAAACTCGGGCCGATGTAATCGGCCCTCAAACAGTCGGTCCCTCGCTCCAGAGGTATATGTGCCTCGCGGAGACACCGTCCCCTTACTTAAAGCAAATAAGCTTAAATTATTTCCCGACAGCATAACGTTCAACCTTTAGTGTTTTCCTGACATAGCGCGAAGTGTTTTTAATTAACGATCCGTAAGCGGTGATGGTTTGACCTTGGAGGTCAGTCAAGTGCAGGCGGGAATCTCCCACCAGGTGGAAAGGGGTGCCGGACTTATCCTGCAAGACAATTTCAACAAACGGTTCGTTGCCGACAGCGCGGACGGAGCCGGTGATGCGGATCATGGAAACGGGCGGCGCGGACACGGCCCGCGTGGCCGCCGGAGCAGTTGTCTTAACGGAAGAGATTGCGTCGGACGTAGCCATGGGTTTGGGCGAAAAAGAAAAACCCAGCACCATGGTCAACAGACAAAACAGGGAAAATATTGATAATAATAAACGATGACTTTGCATAAAATATCCTTGTCAATATCTTCGTGTATTATACAACTTAAAATTCAAAACCCAATTATATTCTATTACCCAAGCAATTTTCTTGCCACTTACTCTCCCTCACAAAAGCGTCGAAAACAACTACATCTGCAAATAAATCGACACCCCAGACCTTCCCGGGCCCTCTTGCATCTTCCATGCTATAATTTCCCCCATGCTCACCAAAACCGACCCGGATATGATCAAAAGTTACCTCGAAGACACCTCCGTCATGCCAGGAGCCAGCGCGGACGCAGTAATTATTCCAGAAAATCAGGCAGAAGTTGTCCAAGCGCTGAAAGAGGCATCTGCGACCAAAACTCCCATCACCATTTCGGCGGGAAAAACCGGCACCACCGGCGGCTGTGTGCCGCTTAAGGGAAAAGTTTTGTCTCTTGAAAAACTCAACCGCATCATCAATATCGATAAAAAAAATCTAGTCGCCACGGTTGAGGCCGGCGTGGTCCTGGAAAATTTGCAAAAAGAGCTGACTCGCCAAAACCTAACCTACCTCCCCGACCCCACCGAGGCCACTTGTTTTATTGGCGGCAACATTGCCACCAACGCCTCCGGTGCGCGCACATTCAAATACGGCCCCACCCGCAACTATGTCCAACGGCTGAAAGTTGTACTGTCATCCGGCGATATACTAGATATTCCCCGCGGAAAATACTTCGCACAGGGCAGAAAATTTCAGCTGGCTTTGCCTGCCGCGGATTGCCGGTTGGACTTTGAACTTCCTTCTTACGATATGCCCATGATTAAAAACGCCGCCGGTTACTATGTATACGATAACATGGATCTAATCGACCTTTTCATTGGCGCTGAAGGGACGCTGGGAGTAATTGTTGAAGCAGATTTAACTCTGGCAGTTAAATCAGAAAAAATATTCGGCGGGATGGTATATTTTACAATGCGCAAAAATTGCCTTGATTTTGTGGATGAGGCGCGCGCATTATCGCGCGCCGCGATGACGCCCGGTGCGGCGGACACGGCCGGCGCCGCCCTGACAAAACTATGCGCGGTTTCACTGGAATATTTTGATAAATACACGCTGGATTTGATCCGGCCGCGGCATCCGGAAATCCCAAAAGACACGGCAGCCGCAATCTTTTTTGAGCAAGAGTCAACGGAGCGGACAGAAGATGAACTTCTTCAGCAATGGAGCGATTTAATTGAAAAACACGGCGCCAACCTTGACCAATGCCGCATTGCCTTAACCGAAACCGAAGATAAAGAATTGCGCGAAATCCGCCACTCGGTCCCTGAAACCGTAAACGAGATTTTTAAACGCACCGGTTTTCAAAAGCTGGCAACAGACATTGCCGTCCCGGCGGAAAGTTTTGATGAAATGCTGCAATACTATGATGAGATATTGGAGGGCGGCGCGGCCGTTGAATCCGCCGGCGCAGCCACCGGTTCCGCGGGCGTGGCGCCGGCTGGCAACATCCAACATTTAGCTTTTGGTCACATTGGCAACTACCATCTTCACGTCAACCAGCTCCCCAAAAGCGTGGAAGAAAAAGAATTAGCGCTAAAAAACATCAAATTATTTATCCAAAAAGCAATCCGGCTGGAAGGCACAGTTTCGGCCGAGCATGGGATTGGAAAAATCAAAAAGCCCTATTTAAAAATGATGTACGGTGAAGCAGGCATCAAAGAAATGGCCAAAGTGAAAAAGGCGCTCGATCCGGCGTTGATACTCAACCTGGATAATGTGATCGAAGCGCAATATCTAAGATAATTCTATCCCAGATAATCCATAGTTAAACTAAACCGCGACCGAATCTACTACCAAAACGTAAATCGCCTCTGATCCACCGGCACATAAGGTTTCTGTAGTAATTTTATTTGTATCGGTTTGAATTCCCAAAATTGGCGCCCATTTATTTGGGGTAATTGCCGTAACCGCATAGAGAAAATCATCTCCATAAGCAAAATCATCCAGCCGTGCAACCTGGCGAACATCCCACCATCCTTGGCGATCCAATATTTTTCTTAAAAACTGCCGATTTACTGGAGAAAACCTAAATTCGCGTCGCGCCGCTGGATCTTTTTCTTTTGCCACACGCAATTGCCCAAGGAAGCCAGCATATTCAAATCCAGGGATATCTCGTTCATTATACGCCGCATTACCAATTAATGTGGTCAGATCCTCAGTTGACCCCAATAAGCGCAACGTTGATCCCAAATGTTCTCCATCAAAAAGATGGGAAACGGCCATTTTTTCCCTTTCTAAAGCAGAAAAACCAAATCGGTGCCTGAGATCAAGCAAATCCGCCGCCGCTTTTTCTTCGCCTAATTTGTCATGGGAAACAAACTGGAAGCTCATTGGACATCCAGTAACTTTTCCTGCAAAGGCGCCAATCACGCTTTCCATCACGCCTCCGGTCAATCCACCAAAATGCAGCAATCCGCACGCAATCGCCCAAGCAAACATTGAATCCCCATCTGTAGGTTTAAGAATATTTCGGCTTAACATATCGGACGCCATCCAGTTTTCAAAAGTATGTTTATGTCTGGATCGGCCCAATGCCCCTGCCAACAACTTATCCGCAGTTATGCCAAACTGATTAGTTGCCGCCGCCACCAATTCTGGCGCAGTTGAATCGATCGTCAAGCCCGCATTGGCTAACTGCCAAGGAACAAACAATCGATTTAAATACAGATCATCGGTTAAAGGACGCACGCCACTCCGCAGACTCTCCCCGGCGCCAACTGCAGCCAACAAACTCAATGCTCCCGAATAACCTGGATACCATTGAGCCGGATCTACAAAACGGCTTTCCCATCCTTCTCCTCCCTGAAAATCTCCTTTGGTTGGATCAAAAGGCCTAACCAGGTTAGTAACCTCAAGCGGATCAACTAAAATATCTACCCTAGAACCATATCCAGTACCTACTTCTTCGTTCATGTAAAGTGCCGCCGCTCGCCCCATTGAATCTCTTCCCCCTCCTTCGCCTCCCCGAATAATACCCCGCATATTTGCTAGGCTTAAAGCCGCACGCATTGTTTGGGTAGCCGCACCGTCCGCTTCATCCTTTTGGCCGGTTCCTAAATATGAATGCGCCGCCACCGCCGCCGCTATGCTCGCAATTAATAAATCAGGCATCATTTCTACGTCCCCAATCCTACGAATGGGGTTAGCAATGGGGACGAGGTGTACCTCTTGTATACGAAATTTACTTTCTCCAGCCGTAAATTCCCTGCCAATTAATATTTTTCTCAAAGTAACTTCAGGCAATAATTCTCGATCGTATAATCCTCTGGCGCGACGATATTGCGCCAAACCACTTCTCAACATTTTTACGGTTGGAGGAAAGCCATGCAAAGTTCTACCGTTTGACTCAATTACTGGCATATCTATCGCTCCCTACTATTTATATGTTTTCTTCGTCAGTTTCACAATAAAATTTCATTACTTAAGTAAATAATTATTTGCGCCGAATAGAAAAGTCTGTTATCCCCTCCATTTAATAAATCCTAAGCACTTAAGCCAAAAGAAATTAATTGAAGCGCTGATATCGGCTGCAAAAACGCTCCTCCAACCAAACCGCCGTCAATATTTGGCATGCTCATCAAAGCATCAACATTATCCGGTTTAACGCTGCCGCCGTATAAAATGCGCGTATTCAAGGCGGCCTCTGGCGAAACATGCTGGTGCAACAATTCCCTTATGTAAAAACAAGCTGCTTCAGCATCTTCGGGTTTAGCGGTTACCCCCGTTCCAATTGCCCAAACCGGCTCATAGGCAATTACTCCTTTTTTAGACTTAAATAGCGACGGATTTACAGTTAAAACCGGCATAAGCTGTGTGCCGATAACCGCTTCTAGGTTGCCTCCCTGTCTTTCTTCCAGTGTTTCACCAACGCATACGATGGGGATTAGCCGACCTCTAAGCGCTGCCTCAACTTTTTGGGCTACCATTTGCGGGGTTTCACCGGGTAATTGACCTTGGAATACTGCGCCGCTCCTTCGCTCCGAATGCCCCAAAATTGCAAAACGTGCCCCGGCCGCATAACATTGTTCAGCCGATATTTCT
>Ga0265296_1002685_pt1 | contig 17506 bp, 14 predicted proteins | sample MunlanPumphouse1_FD_189073 | JGI IMG/M metagenome (GOLD analysis project Ga0265296, IMG submission 189073) | Groundwater microbial communities from a municipal landfill in Southern Ontario, Canada - Pumphouse #1 | ecosystem: Environmental > Aquatic > Deep subsurface > Groundwater | place...
TACACTTCTTTCAGATAACATTCTTCGCAGTAGACACGCTCGGGGGCATCGCTTGGAAATGATGTCTGGATTTCCTTGCCGCAGTTTTGGCAAGTGGTTCTACGCAGCATGAGAGGATTTTTTGCCCGAAGTCTGGCTATGTATCGGCAGTCCAAACACATTCTGGGAATGGGAATTCTGCGCTCCCAATAGATCGAAAGCTCCTGTGGGACTACTTTGTAGTGCGCATGACATTGTTCGCAGCACAGGGTCTGATTGGCGATCTCAGAGGGAATGTCGTCTATCGTATCGGGAATCTTTGAACATGGTTCACCGCGCTTTCCTATGTCGCGCGCCTGCCAGCGATAATGCAATCTCTTTGCCTGTTCTTCATCGAGAGGAAAATACTCTTGTGCAACCGTTTCGTTATACGCAAATGGTGAGAGTGATGTCGGGAAAAACTCACCGTATTCCCCGCCATTTTTCATCTGCTCGATGATCCTTGGAACCATTTTTTCGTATTCGTCTTTCGTGTATTCCTTATTGAGAATGCAATAGTGTTTCCGTCGAATGCCGACACATCCGAAGAGGTGCTTGCTAGAGGTGATGTAAAACGAATACAGCACATGCTGCGAGTCAGACGCTCGCAGACAGAATTGCACGTCATACGACCCCGACCCCGATGTCGTCTCATACACCAATTCACTGTCGCGGCCGCCGCTATATTCATCCATGGAGTCGCGGTGGAGTTTCACATCCCATAAATACCGGCTGTCTGCGCATTTTTGTGAGCTGAAACAAGCAATGCAATTCTTGCAGTTCGTCAGGTTGTCACCGGTGACATTCTCGCAGTTCGTGATCATGAGGTTCCGTCGAATCGCTTTCTTCCGTATGTCGCGATACATCTTTTGCGCCAATTGCACCATTTTCCAGGAACCGAAATCGAATCCCTTCAGTTTTGCTTCGTATTGCTCTCTTGTAAGTTGTTCATTGAGGAAACAGTAACGCTTATTTCGCAAATTGCAGCACATGAAGCAATTTGAGCATGAACGGCAATCGAGAAGGAATGCCGAAGACGAGCATTCGATACAGAAGAAGAGATAACGGCTGTCCTGACATTGCTGGCATTCAACACACTCGTACAAGTACGCGCACTTGGTCACCTGCATACAATCCACGCAGTCGTTGGAGGTGTTTCCACGATAGGAATACATCAGATTCTGCGACCGGTGGGTACGAGCGCACATGTAGCAATCTTTGCACTCTCGCATGTCGTTATTGAATTCGCAGTTTTCCGAGAGCTCCACCCGAAGCGAAGGCAGAGGAGTCTCCATGACTAATTGCTTGAATTGTGTAAAGAATGGAGTTCCAAAATCGTATGGCCGCCCGTACGAGAGGGCATCGAACATGTCGCTATACCAGTGATTTTTCTCGCAGACTTTGTGTGGATTGTTAGGGGAGAGTACGGAAATGATGTCTTTTCCGGTCACATCGCAGCGCCGGCGGTACAGATGGCGCTCATTACGGAAGCTCATTCTCCGTTGCTGTCTGCACTCGGGGCAGAGCGTCGGTGCAGGGATCAGCTCCTTTTTCCCGTTGAATGACGGAGAAATTTTTTCAAGCAATGCCAAGTCATCGTCCGTGACCTCAAAGCTTGATCGGCAGTGACGGCAACTCTTTTGCATCGCACAGTAGTATATCTCCTTGGCTCTCAGTTGTATTTTCACCGACCATCACACTGCGAGACGTCTCATATCTCCTCGTTGTCTTGATATATTTGTCTGGAGCTCCTTATGGGAGCTTATCACGAATATTGTCGGTCTTTCACAGAAAGGAACGATCCACTACTATCGTTATTGCGAACAATCCTTTGGTTCCTTTAACTTCCTTGGTTCGTCTGTTTCCTCTCTCTGCGGGTGTCGTATAGTGGTTATTATGCCAGCCTTCCAAGCTGGAGATGGCGGTTCGATTCCGCTCACCCGCTCCAGCCTTCGCTCCTCTGCGGAGGAGCTACGGCCGGCAGGCCATTTTTTTGTAAACGACATTGCGAAGGCTGCCGGACGAAGCGCTGAAGCGCGTAGTCTGGCTGGCAGGTATGATGAGTGTATGTGGTATTTCGTCTACATACTCAAGTCTGCAGATGGCGACCAATACGTCGGGCACACGACGGATCTGAATGGACGATTGAAAGAGCATAACGAAGGCTCAGTCATAGCGACAAAAAATGGAAAACCATGGCAGATAGAATGGTTCTGTGGATTTCGCGATGAAAAGCGAGCAATTGTATTTGAGAAACACATGAAAACCGGTTCAGGAAGCGCTTTTCGATTTAAACATTTTTTGCCGAAGAAATGATTGCCTATGCAACCATCAACGATATCAATGAAATTGATGTGCTTTTTGGAAAAGAATCAACGTTTGCAAATCTTCATTACAAGTACGATTGCGAAACCATTGAAATGCTCAAAAGAAATTTCTTACGTCCTGACAGCCACTACACAATTGCCAAAGAGAACGATCAATTTGCTGCATTCTGTGCGACTGACAGCGATTGGTGGGAGCCACGATATTTCTTCCTACGAGAAATTTTTGTGATGCCTGCCTACCAGGGACAGAAAATCGGAGAAGTACTGATAAAAGAAAGTATCAATCATGGAAAGAAGAACGAAGCTCTTGGTATTGTTACAGAAACTGCCTTTGAGAATGTTCCTATGCAAAAACTCTGTGAGAAATTAGGATTCCGGAAATGGGTGAATCCTCAATGGATAGAGGGAATAACATATAAATTGCACTTTTAAGAACTCCTAACCGGAACTTCGGACTGGTTCTTGATAAGCTCCGCTAGGGAGCTCCAAAACCTCAAAGAGATCGATCAATCACGTTTTTGAGCCGCTCGTCACTTACCTTTGCCCAGGGATGACACGAAAGGATGCGCTTGATTGCCAACCAGACCGCTACCGGGAACGAGCGCGTGCGGAAGACAGAGATCGCGTACTGCGAACATGTCGGATGATGGCGGCAGAAGCCATGGGGATACAGAGGCTTCAGGAGCCCGTGATCGGGCGAGAGCGTCCGTTGGTACAGGCGGATCAGGACAACGGAAGCGGTTGCGGGGATATTGGAAACAGTAGCCAGTGCTTTGCGGATCGCCGAATGCATGCGGTAGGATGACTGATCATACGCTGTTCCTCGTCAATATGCAGATCACCTACAATGACGTCATCACGCTCCTCACCATCCTCGCTCTCGTGATGGTGATCGTGCTCCTGTACCACCTCATCTTCGTGTCGGTATCGCTCCGCCGGATCGTGGGGCGGTGGGATGAGCTGAGCAAGGAGGTCGAAGCGCTCATCCTCAAGCCCATCGGCGCCGTGGAGTACGTGCTCGACTGGTTCGCCTCGGTCGTGGAGGGCATGCGCGAGCAGCGGGAGAGGAAGAAGGGGAAGAAGAAGTAGGGATTAGGGTTAGGGTTAGGGTTGGGGCTACACTGACGCACGATGTTGCCGATGTCCGACCCGGAGAATCTCCTTGGCAAAGACGTGAAAGACGTGCCCATGTCCCTGCAGCGCATCATCGAGTCACGGCATCTGGGGGAGCGCATCTGGATCGGTCCGAAAGAAGCGGCGGCGGTTTCCGATGAGGACATGCGCGTGTACCGCGCGGCGCAGCAAATCCTGATGCGCCTGTGCATCGAAGCGCCACTCAAGCACAAATCAGGCCATCCGGGTGGGCCGCTTTCCGCGTTCACGTTCTCGTACGAAGTGCTCCGGAGCCGTGACCCCAAAGTTGATGAGCCCTACCGCATGAGTGCGGGGCATCTCTCCCTCCTGATGTACCACCTGCAGTGGCTCTTCGGTCGTGACGGCGGCGATCCCAGGCTGCAGTCACCGCAGGCGATCATGGATGCGTTCCGTACGATCCCCGGTCTGCCCGGGCACATCGAGGCGGGGGTGGGGGATATCCCCTTCGGGACGGGGCCGCTGGGGAAGGGCGTCTCCGAGGCGCTCGGCGTCGCGTTCGCGCGGAAATATCTGAAGAAAGAAGGGAAAGTGGATGTGCTCCTCGCGGATGGCGACAGTCAGGAGGGGCAGGTGATGGAGGCATTCCGTCTCGCTCCGCAGCTCAAGCTCGATCACCTGATTGTCCACGGAGACTGGAACGACATCCAGCTTGCGGGCATCCCGTCGAGAATCATGGTGACGGATCTCGCGTCCGCGGCGGCCGCTCTGGGGTGGGTGGTGATCGAAGTGCAGCAGGGGAATGACCTCCGGCAGGTGCGTGCTGCGCTCGAGCGGGCGGATGCGCTCGTCGGGAAGGGAAGGCCGATTTTCCTCTGTTACTACACCACGATGGGTGCGGGCGTGCCGCTCATGGAGGAAGGGTCCAATACGGGGAGGAAGAATTATCACGGCGCACCGCTGTCCGAGGCGGAGGCGAAAGTCGCGCTCGATTCACTGAAGCTCCCGCCGCTCTCCGATCTTACGAAGGAGGTGGAGGCGCTGCGCTCCGGGCATCGCAGGCGATTCGAGGAAGCCCGTGTCTTGCGAAGGAGCGCCCGTTTGCCATTCTCGCTTCCTCCCGCCTACAAGCGGGCGATCACGAAGGAGCCGGGCGCCGCGCGCAAGGATTTCGGGGCGGTGCACATCAAGGCGCTCATGGACGTAGACCCCCGGATTCTCGTTCTCCATGCGGATCTCGCGGATTCCGGAGGGTTCGGCGCGGTAACGAAAGCCTTCCCCGGGCGCGTCGTCAATGTCGGCGTCGCCGAAGCCAACATGTACATGATGGCCGCGGGGATGCGGCAGGCTGGGCTCCTCCCGGTGACGTACACGTTCGCGGCGTTCGGGACGAACGAGGCCCGCGCGAACGCTCGGCTCATCGACATCAATGCTGGGCATGTGCCTCTCGGCGTGCTCCACGACTGCACGCATGCGGGCTTGAGTGTCGGGGAGGACGGAGAGACGCACCAGGAACGCAACTACGTGAACATCCCCTTCGACCATACGCAGGTCTGGGTGGCGGGGGACTCCAATCAGGCCGGCGCCATGGCCGAGCGCGCGATGGAAATCATCGCGGCCGGGACGGAGAGCGTCTACGTCTTCTCCGGCAGGATGAATCATCCCCAGCTCATGAACGAGCAGGGGGAGCCCCTCTACGATCCCGCGTACAAGTTTGACGGGCGCGCGACGGTCGTGCGCGGGCGCGGGGATGCGCATGACGATGCCACGATCTTGAGCTTCGGCGCGGCACTCCACGAAGCGGTGAAGGCGGCGGACATCCTCCGGGGGAAGCGCCGGTCCATCCGGGTGCTCAATATGGCATCCATTCGTCCTCTCGATGCGAGCGCGGTCCTGCAGGCCGCGCTGGAGACACGGCACCTCATCGTCGTCGAGGATCACAATACCGAGGGCGGGCTCGCCACACAGATCGCCGATCTCGTGGCGGACCTCGCGGTTCCCTGTACCCTCCGGCGCATCGGTATCCGCCACTACTTCCCCTCAGGGACAGCGGAACAGCTGATGGTCCTCGCAGGTCTCGACGCCGGGGAAATCGCGAACGTCGTCGAGGATCAGTTTGCCTTCCGGCTGGCCGGAGGAGAGGAGTCATTCGTCGCCTGCATCTATGCGCTCGCCGAGCGGCTCTCGCATACGCGGTTTGTCGTGGCTGCCGCATCGTTCATGGAAAAGCTCAGGACGGATGAACCATACCTTGCGGCGCTGCGTGAGCTCTGGAAGGCCCGGACGATCAGCCGGAAAGATCTTCCGGCGAATGCCGCTCTCCGGGAGATGCTGCCGATGGAGAGTTCGTTTGAGGATCTCAATCCTCTCACCGGTACCAAGAGTGAAGCAAAGCGCGATATCGGTATCGTCTGATGATAAACAGTTCACAATGAACTATTAACTATTAACTTTTAACTTCCGATGCGCACCATTCCATCCGGCGGGAAACTCGCGAAGGAAATCGCGGCGTTGCGGGGAGCCATTGTGAAGGCTGAGACAAGGTGGTCGCGCTCGATGCAGACGAGATGGCAGCTTGCGCTCTCGTTCCTCAAAGGGGCGCTGTCCGCTCTCGGTGCGCTGGCGGTTCTGGTGCTCGTCACGCCGCTCGTTGTGTGGTTCCTCCGTGAAATTCAGTGGCCTCCGATCATCGAGGACATCGTTTCGAAGGTCATTCTTCAGATCGAACAAGTGAACCGCCAGTCACCACCAGGGGCTGCCGGTCAATGAAGACGGAGACGTAGAAGCGCTTGATCATCTCCGCGGATGCTTCGAGGAGATCGGCAATGATGGCGGTGAGTCGGCGGATCTTCCTGTAGAGCTCGCTTAAGAGGTAAGCCGAGCCGCGCCTGCGGGACCGCGCGAGATGTATTGCCTGCTTCTCGATGGCAGCGATTTCCTTCTCCAGGTGCGAAATGAGCTTCTGCTGCATTACCCCCGGTGCCGGGACATTGGCGATGGCCTGATCCCGCGCGGAAGTTCCGGTTTGAGCGGCGCTGGACGTCGTAGTGCCACCGCCCGCACCCAGGTCGCCGGACTTGTCTTCACGAACGCGGCTGGCCACGTTGCCCATGAGATCGATGATTTCCACGATCTCCTTCAGCGCATGCGGCTGGAACACTCTGAGCGGTGCGCTTCCCGGCCGTTCCATTGTCAAGGAGGCCTGGTGCTCGATGTTCTTCATCGAAGTGTCCATTATAGCTATATTTTCTCTTATTTCTGAGAAAAAGTCAACTTCGAGTCTTCGGGAAAGTTGGTGATGGATTATATGATTCTCTGCTGGAGAAACTGTTTCTTCGCTCTGCCTGTTACGCCGCCTCACTCCGCCCCGCTGTGCGGGGCACCTCTCTCCCAAAAGGGAGAGAGGAACCTGAGGAATGACATAAAAAGGATCTCAGTCGATCAAAGCAGAGCTCCCTTCTCCCCTCAGGGAGAAGGGCTGGGGATGAGGCGCGAGAGGAGGTGAGCAGCGAAGTTGCTTCTCATCGTGCAGCCACAGCATTGCTCCAGCAAAGAATCATGTGGAAATGGCGCGGGCGAGCATCTTCGCTGGTATCCTTACGATATGCCAGCTGACACCATTTTTCATAAGATTCTGCGTCGGGAGATTCCCGCGCAGATCGTCTACGAGGACGACGATGTTCTGGCCTTCAAGGATATTCATCCGAAGGCGACCACACATCTTCTCTTCATCGCGAAGAAGGATCAGGACTTCGTCTCATCCATTGATGACCTTACCGAGAAGACTGCCTATGTCCCGCTTCTCCTCATCCGCAAAGCGCAAGCGTTCGCAAAGAAGTATGGAATTGACGGATACCAACTACGGTTCCACGTCGGGCGGGGCGGGGGACAGGAGGTATTCTATCTCCACCTGCATTTTTTGAGCGAGCAGAAGTTGGCTGATTAGCTATTGTCCTGTGACAGTTGGCGGTTAACCGTGCGTAATCCTATGGAGACGATTGCAGATGAGAGTCGGTCATCCTTGGCGGAACGGAGCATCGAGGAAACGTGCCAGCAATTGCGGGAGAGCATCGCGTGGGAAAGAAGGCGCTATAAACAGGCAATGGTTTCCGGTTCATGTTGCCTCGCGGGTATCGTGACGTTGCTTGCGCTGCCTGCAATTCCCCGCGATCAGCAGCAAGCAGCTTTTGTTGCTGGTTTCATTTCTTTTGTTGGATTGAGTGGCATCACGCAGGTGCTCGGTGCTTCTTGGGAAAGACTCATGGCGATGAATGAGAAAACAAAAACCTTACTCGAGGAGATCTTGCATCAGCAGCCGCCTCTCCTGCAGAGACACTATGCAGAGACAGCGGGACTCGATTGGCGGGCATTCTCTCAGGAACCAACTGCCAAAAGCCAATAGCTACGAGCCTTTACGCTGAGAACCCCGCCTTCTCCGCCTCTTCTGCCGTTTTGAAGAACACGCGGTTCTCCTCGGCGATTTTTTTCGCAGATGCGGAATCGACGGGGTAGAATTTTTTGCCGGATTTGGAGGCGACGAATGCCCGTATATCCGGGGCAGGCGATCCTTCGGCAGGCGCTTCGGGAGATTCTGCCTTCTCCGATTTTTCCGCCTTCGGAGCGGCAGCAGCTTCCCGCGCTTTCTTCTGGGCTTCCTGCTCCTCCTTCAGCCGCTTGAGGGTCGCTGCATCGATGGGCTTGAGTGCTTTGATGGAGAGGCCGATCCGGCGTTCGTCGATATCGGTGTTGATCACCTGCGCTTCCACCTTCTGCCCGATCTTCAGCACCTGCGCCGGATCCTGAATTCTCTCGTGCGAGATCTCCGTGACATGGACGAGGCCGGAAATGTCTTTCTCGAGGCTCAGGAACGCGCCGTAGTCCGCGAAGCGCACGATGGTGCCTTCCACCTTCTTTCCCACCGGATAGCGCTCCGCGATCTCCTCCCACGGGTCTTTCGTCAGCTGCTTGATGGAGAGCGAGAGTTTCTCGCCGTCGATGCCGATGATCTTCACTTTCACGCGGTCGCCGATGGAGGCGAATTCCGCCGGGTTCTTCACGTGACCCCAGGCGATCTCGGAGATGTGCACGAGCCCCTCGAGGCCGTCGAATGCCACGAAGATGCCGAATTTCACGATGCCGCTCACGATCCCTTCCTTCGTGGAGCCGATGGTCAGGTTCTCGAGAGCTTTCGACCGTTCCTCGGCCATCGCCTCGCGCTCACTGACGACGATCTTTCCGGCCGCCTCATCCAGCGTGATGATTTTCACGGTGAACGTGTGGCCGATGAACTTCGAGAGGCGATGGATGATCTCGGCGCTGTCGGCGTTATTCACGCGCGGGTAGTTGGCGGGAGCGAGCTGGCTTACCGGCAGGAACGTGCGGATGCCGTCGATGTTCGCGAGCAGGCCGCCCTTGTTGGCTTCCTGCGCCGTGAATTTCATCGTCTTGTCCTCCGAGACCAGCTTGTGGAAGCGGTCCCAGGCCTTCTGCTGGCTCGCCATGCGCAGGCTCAGGACGACCATCCCTTCGTCGTTCTCCTCCTCGAGGATGAGCGCCGTCACGGGATCGCCCGTGTTGAGTTCGCGGTAGGTGTTGAGGGAATCGCGGAGTTCCCGGCCGGAGACGATGCCGGTCGCAACACCGCTCAGATCCACCAGCATTTTGTTCTTTCCCTTATAGATCACTGTTCCCTCGATGAGTTCACCGGGCCTCGGCCGCAAAATCGGCGGTGACTCTCTAAGGAGTTCCTGCATCGGGTGGGTTGTCTTTGTCATGGAGAAAAAGGGGTGCAAGGGAAAGGGTCAGGGCCCGGGGACGCTCTTGCACGAGCAGCGTTATCGAGCAAAAATACTTTATCTTTTGGGCTAACTAAAGTCAAATAAAAGTGGCGCACGCCCCCCATTGGTTCTCAATAAATATCGCCAACAGGTTTTCCTTCCATGATTAGAACAGCGCGGACGTATCCGGACTCAAGTCCTCGACGTGCGAGAATTTCTGCTTCTGTGACGTCATGGGGTTGTAGATCGTATAGTAGAGTTGCACGAGTTCGTCCGTCTTCAGGCGGCGCATGGTGATGCCCACGTTCTCGAGGCCGGACTGGATCAGCGTGATGCGGTCTCTCAGGATCTTGCTGTAGGCCCGGAACTCGCGGTTGCGTTGCAGCGCCTTCGCCCGCGTATCGTCGATGTTCAGCCAGTCCATGAAGCGCGAGAGAAGGCCGCGCTTCGCCTTCGCCGGCGCGTCGACCGGCACGATAACAAAGAAGGTCTTCTGCATGATGTCCGCGATCTCCACGAGCTTCTCCATGAAGTTCGCGTAGTCGTACGTCTGTTCCTTGAGGAGGAGGCTCGACTGCTCCTGGGCGCGGTTCTGGATTCCCTTGATGTACGGGTCGATGTTGAGCCGTGTCGAACGGATGAGGATCTGGATGGGGAAGATGAGCGTGTTGATGAATCCCTGGTAGCCCGAGATGATGCCCTGCTGTTCGACTTCACTCTTCAGATTGAAGTTGAGCGCGTTCACTCTCAGCACGGCGCGGAGGCCGCCGTTCTTCAGGATCACCGTGTCTTCCCGGATCTCCGCGATGGGCAGGTACCGTTGGGTGGAGGCCGACGCCGGTTTCTTCTTCGACCGGACCGTGTCCTTGATGGCGGCGTTCGCTCCGGTGCCGGTGGCTGGCAGGGTGGCTATCTCGTCCATGGTTCACTGCGGTGGGGACTGTGCGATGAGGTGTTCGTATGCCTTCAGGTCTTGCGTGATGTTATCGATCGAGAGCGCGGGGTCCAGCCCCTGGTCGGGTGTGGGGGTTGGGGTTGGGGTTAGGGTTGGGGTTAGGGCCTCGAGCGTCTCCGGGCGCTGTTCCTGATGCGAAGCGAAACGGTTCATCTCTTCCTGACGCTTCTGCATCTGTAGAGTCACTTCCGCGAGCCGCGCGGCGTTCACGGCCGCTTTTGCGTTCGCGTTCGACCACTCCTTCTCCCACTGTCTCGTGATGAGGTTGATGGAGAGACCCGGATGCGGGCTCCAGTAGCGTACGTTGTTCTTGTTCATCCCTTCGATCATCAGGAGGATGATGTTGAAGAGCGACAGGTCGTTGATCTTCAGGAACGCGAAGCATGCGGCGATGAATCCCGGTATCCAGCACATCACGAGGACCGGGATATTCGTCACTCCCGATTTTGTCACCATGGCGTAGAGGACGTAGCTGATTCCCATGCCGAGACCCGTGATGATGAGCTGCTTGAGCGTCACCGGGCCGATGATGCGGTCCTCCACGTAGATGTTCTGCGGGATTTTCACGGCTTCAATGGCCATGGATATTGGTGTGAGGAAATCTCACAATTATAGCAGAAATGGCTGCTTAAAGCCAGTATTGAATGGGAGGGCAGTGAAGGCAGTGAGGGCATTGAGGATCATAGCCAAATTGTGTGGAGAAAATAATTTTGTCCAAAAGATGCTTACATCCACCAGAGCGGGTATCTACCCGCGGTTGAACGATAATGGCTTATTCTTGCCGACCGCAGGTAGATACCTGCTCTGTATCATTTATATTTTTCTTGTCTCACATGCTTGGATTAAAGTTTCTCCACACAATTTGGCATTGATCCGGCATTGAGGGCAGTTAGGGCATTGCCTCACTGCCTTCACTGCCTTCACTGCCTTTTATGCCTTCACTGCCCTTTCCGCCTTATTTCTCCGCAATGAGCATCCGCTTCTCCTGCGGCTTCTTCGCCGGTTCGTCGTGCAGCAGCAGCAGCTCGTCCTTGTCTTTCCCGACGACGCAGATCGTATCGCCCTTCTTGAACATGCCCTTGAGGATGCTCTCGGCGATCTGGTCCTCGAGCCGATCCTGGATGGTGCGGCGAACAGGCCTGGCGCCGTACTCCGGGTCAAAGCCGAGGGTCGCGAGAATACCGATGGCCTTCGTGTCCACTCTGAGGCCGAAACCCTGCTCCCTGAGCCGCTCCGCAAGCTGGCCGATGTGGATCTGGACGATCTTGCGGATGGATTCCTGCGAGAGCGCGTTGAAGATGATGATCTGGTCCACGCGGTTCAGGAATTCCGGCCGGAACGTGTCTTTGAGTTCGCGGAGCACTTCCTGGCGCTTCTCTTCGTAGATCTGCTCTTCGTGACGGGCGTCGTCCCCGAGCTTGAAGCCGATCTTCCCTGCTTCCTTCGTGAGCTTCTCGGCACCGATGTTGCTCGTCATCACGATGATCGCGTTGCGGAAATCCACGGTCTTCCCCTGTCCGTCCGTGAGCTCCCCGTCCTCCATGATCTGCAGGAGGATGTTGAAGAACTCGGGGTGTGCCTTCTCGATCTCATCGAAGAGGACGACCGAGTACGGCTTCCGGCGCACGGCTTCCGTGAGCTGGCCGCCTTCCTCGTACCCGATGTACCCCGCGGTCGTTCCCGTGAGGCGCGACACGTTGTGACGCTCCATGAATTCGGACATGTCGATCTTGATGAGCGCGTCCTCGCGCTGGAAGATCTCCCTCGCCAGCGCTTTCACGAGTTCGGTCTTTCCGACTCCCGTGGGTCCCATGAAGAGGAACGAGCCGATCGGCCGGCGGGTGTCCGCGATTCCCACGCGGCTCCGGCGGATGGCGCGGGCGACTTTCTGCAGCGCCTCGTCCTGGCCGACGATGTGTTTCCGGAGGATCGTCTCGAGCGCATTCAGGCGTTTGCTCTCCGATTTCATGAGGCGGGAGACGGGAATACCCGTCATGCGCGCGATCACGGACTGGATATCTTCCTCGGTGATCTCCACGGGGGACCGGAGGTCACCGTCGGTCTGGGAGAGGAGTGTGCTCTTCTCCTCCTGGAGCTCTTCCTCCTCCTTCCGGAGCCGCAGGGCGTGCTGGTACTTCTGCTCCCGGACGGCGAGCTGCTTCTTCCCCTCGATGTTCTTCAGTGCCTGCTCGATTTCCTTCAGACGCGGGGGATGTTCGTCGCGGTGCTGGATGCTCTTGCCTGCCGCGGCTTCGTCGAGGACGTCAATGGCCTTGTCCGGCAGGAACCGCTCGGTGATGTAGCGCTTGCTCAGCTTCACCGCGCTCTCGATCGCATCATCGCTGATCCGGAGGCGGTGGAAGGTCTCGTACGTCTTCCTGAGCCCGCGGAGGATGGCGATCGAATCTTCCATACTCGGTTCCTCCACGAGGATGGACTGGAACCGGCGCTCCAGAGCCCGGTCTTTCTCGATCGTCTTGCGGTATTCGTCCGTCGTGGTCGCGCCGATGACCTGCAGCCCTCCGCGGCTCAGGGCGGGCTTCAGGATGTTGGCGGCGTCGAGGGAACCTTCCGCCGAACCGGAGCCGACGACGGTGTGGAGCTCGTCGATGAAGAGGATGATTTCCCCCTTGCTCTCTGTGGCCTCCTTGATGATGTCGTCGAAGCGCTGCTCGAACTCACCGCGGTATTTGGTGCCGGCGATGATCGATCCCATATTGAGCTGCAGGACGCGCTTGCCCTGGAGGGTGGAGGGGACATTGCCGATAGCGATCCTCTGCGCGAGTCCTTCCGCGATGGCGGTTTTCCCCACGCCGGATTCCCCGATGAGCACGGGGTTGTTCTTCGTCTTCCGGTTGAGGATGTGGATGACCCGCTCGATCTCCTTGTCACGGCCGATGATCGGATCCAGCTTCCCATCCTGCGCTTTCTTCGTGATGTTCTCCGTGAAGTAGTCGAGCACGGGGGTCTTGCTCTTGCCTTCCGCACGTTTCCTCTTCAGATTCTCCGGTTCCCCCATCTGGCCCTGCATGCCCGCGAGCGCGCCCTGGAGGCCGTGGAAGAAGGACTCGAGGGAGGACTCGAGGCTCTTGTGCTGGGAGCGGAACTGGTTGATCTGTCCGAACATCTCCTCGATGTGCACCTTGAGGTCATCCGGGTTGATCTGCATGCTCTCGAGGATGCTCGTGGCGGCGTTCTTGCCCGTGCCGATGACGGAATAGAGCAGATGTTCCGTTCCGATGTTCGCGTGGCGGAACTTGTGGGCGATGAGCACGCTCTGTTCGATCGCCGTGTTGAGCGAGAGGGAGAGACCGTGCTTCACGTTCTGGCTCTCCGTCTCGATTCCCTTGTTTGCTTTCAGGAGGATGCGCACGTTCTCGTGCGTGACTCCGGCGCCCGTCAGAATGGAGAATCCGAGGGACTTGGGAATCCCGAGGAGACCTAAGAGCAAGTGCTCCGTTCCGATGTACTGCGATTTCATGGTTTTCGCCTCCTGCTCCGCGAGCTGGAGCGCGAGCTTGGCATTAGGCGTGAACCGGTCAAATGGATGCATGATCTTGGGGGAGGAGGCGGCTAGCCCCGCGAAGCGCGAAGCGCGGAGTGGGGTCAAAAGGATGCATACGGAGAGTAGGGAAGAGATTAGCACTCGATATTTCTGAGTGCCAGCTTTGTCAGGTGATCGTTAATTCTAACATGAAATGGCTCATGGAAGGTACAAAACGCGATTGATTATTTCTTTGACTTGAGTGTGGTTACAGGAGGTAATGCGTAATTGACATCATTTTCCCCCGCAGCCGGGACGCCGCGTCCCGGAAAAACGGCGGCTGGCGCCGCCGGCTGCGATACCGTATCGCAGCTGCGGTTTGTCCATCACGAAAACGCCGCGGCTTGAAAAGCCGCTGCTGTTAGGTTGTGTATCGCGAGGCAGAATTCGCTCGTTATTTCCTCTTCCTCATCAGATAGAAATCCTGGATGAAGATCGTGATGACCGCCGTCACCGGGACGGCGAGGATGATGCCGAGGACCGGATGCAGCGTACCGGGGAAGCTCACTCCCACGAGCATGCCGAACATGATGGAGATGGGGGAGAGCCCGACGGCGTGCTTCATCACGAGCGGAACCAGAAGGTTGTTCTCGCAGAGCTGGATGACGTAGTACACCGCCGCGATCACGAGGGACCAGAGGAGTCCGAACTGCGTCAGGCCGATGAAGATCGCCGGCACCGCACCGATGATCGGGCCGGCATAGGGGATGAACTCGGCGAAGCCGGCGAAGATCGCGAGGGTCACCGAGTAGGGCATCCCGAGGATCTCGAGGGCGATGAAGGTGATGAGTCCGATGGAGAGGCACAGGATCATCTGGCCTTGGAACCACTGGTACATCTTCTGGTAGATGGCTTCTGCTTTCGCGTCGTAATATCCGCGGTAGTTGCGTGGCAGGAGAGCGCGGACAAAATCCGCGATCTTCTCCCGCTCCAGCTGGATGAAAAAGGCGAGGAAGAGGATGAGGATGAAGTTCACGGTGAAGTTCACCACTGATCCTGCGATTTGCACGGCGAAGGTGATGGAGGACTGCGCGACGGCGGAGAGGTTCTGGCCGAACTGGAACAGCGCCGATGCGCGGTCCTTGATGCCCATGTTCTGGAGCGCCTCCTGCATGAGGGCGGTGAGCCGCTCGTTCATTGAGTTCGAGAGGAACGAGAGATGGACCTGCGGATCCAGGAGGAAGGCATCGGCGCTCCGGTTGATGAAGCGCGCGAGATCCTGGATTTGTGTGGCGACGATCGGAATGAGCGATGCGATGAGGAAGACCGCGATGGAGAGGAAGAGCAGGTAGATGATGATCACCGCGATGCTCCGTGGAATGCCCCAGCGCTCCAGCCTGCGGACGTGTGAGTCCATCACGATTGCGATGAAGAATGCGAGCAGGAGGATCAGGAGCTTGTCCCGGATGAGGAAGAGGGTCCACATCGTGAGGAGCACGCCGACGAGCGAGAGAGTCACTTTCGCCGCAGTCCAGGCCGTGACAGAGAGAAAGATCACGCTTCGTGCCTTGTCGCCCGAGGGGGGATCGGAGATCCTGGAAGCCTTTGCGTCCCTCTGCATCGCCTGCATCCGCGCTTTCGCCAGTGCCCAGAGGGACTGCGCTTTCGCGCTCAGGATCTGGATGGACTTGAAGGAATCGGAGGAGGGTTTCTTGGGCATAGAGCGGGGATTATTGGGTGACGCTCCAGACGAGCGTGTCGAGGATGATGTAGGCGAGGAGAGAGACCGCGAGTCCGGTGATCGCCGCGGCGATGCCTTTCTTCGCCGCGTCGGAGCTCCCGCCTGGGATGGCGGGGCCGATCATGTACCGGAAGCCGTTGATCATGAGCATGATGACCGAGAGCGTCCCGGCGGCGCCGATCACGATGAAGGGGAGAGCGATGATGTAGTCCTTGATACATGTGAAGCCTATGCCGGAAGCGGCGCCGAACCCGCCCGTCGTGAAAATGCTCGCGCAGGTAGCCGGTTGCGGCATGCTCGCAGGCGGCTGAGAGACCGTTGCCGCTGCGTACGACATCGGAACGAGCAGTGCACGGAGAGAGGCGAACATCGGCAGGATTATGCGCCCTCGGCCTGGTTGTCGTAAATCCCCTTCAGCATTGATTACATTGTTACATTGTTACATTGTTACATTGCTGCAGGCAACAACCGTGCGTTTCTCTGAATCACATGATTCTTTGGCGGAGAAAGTAGGATGACAGGGATGAAGGCTATAGCAGAGGTGGCATGGGCATCGTGCCCATGGTTTGGCAGACTCCTTTTCCACCCAGCCAATCCCGCCGATGGGACAGGTACGCTCCTTTGCGTTCGATTGCTTTTCCCTGAAACGGTTGGCTTGATCCTTGCGCTTGAGTACTCTCTCAATTTGCCACTCTCTGGACAACCACGGGCACGATGCCCGTGCCACACCTCCTTTCTCCAGCAAAGAATCATGTGATCCGTTTCGCTTGCGAGCCATGTAGCCATGTAACCATGTAACATTTGGAATGATCATTGCTTCCTCCCATGCCCTTTATCTGGACAACGACTCCCCGGCCCATCGTCGCCCTCGCTCCCATGGCGGGGGTCACGGATGCGCCGTTCCGTCGCATGCTCAAGGGCATCGCTCCGGACGTTCTGCTCTACAGCGAATTCGTCAGCACCAATGCGCTGTCCTTCGGTTCGAGGAAGACGATGGCGATGCTCGCGTTCGATCCGGAGGTCGAGCGTCCGCTCATCGTGCAGGTGTTCGGCGCCGATCCGAAGAAATTCCTGGAAGCATGCAGAATCATCGGGCAGCTCGGTGCGGACGGCATTGACATCAACATGGGATGCCCTGCGGGGAAGATCATCTCCTCCTGCTACGGCGCGGCGCTCATCCAAAAGCCGGAGCTGGCCGCCGAACTCGTCGCTTCTGCAGTTCGGGCGGTTTCCATTCCGGTCAGCGTCAAGACGCGGTTGGGTTGGGACTGCGCGGAGACGCTCATTCCCTTTTGCAAGCGGCTCATCGAAGCCGGTGCATCCGCTCTGGCCGTCCACGGTCGCACGTATCGCGACAAGTTCTCGGGGAAGGCCGACTGGGAGCCGATCTATAAATTAAAAAAAGAAGTCAGCGTTCCGGTTATCGGGAACGGCGACATAACATCTGCTGCCGATGCCGTTTCAAAAATCGGCAATCTGGACGGAGTGATGGTCGGTAGGGCAGCGATAGGGAATCCGTGGTTGATGCGTGACGTTTGTTACGCGTTACGTGTTTCTATCCATGGAAGATCTTGCCCAACCGCACGAAGCATCGTGCTCCCTTTCAATAAGAAAAGCCCTAGCACATCGGGAGCGGAATGCTTTCCGCGTTTGGCGAGCAAGGAGTCTTCTGCTCCGGTTGTTCATTCTCTTTCATTTCAGGAGAAGATTCCCTTCATCCTCGAACATTGCGAACTCGCCGTTCGGCTCAAGGGAGAACGCCGCGGCATACTGGAAATGCGCAAGCACCTCGCGCATTACATCCGGGGATTCGACGGCGCGAAGGAGCTGAGGGTGAGGCTGATGAAGGCGGAGAGGCTGGAGGAAGTAAAAGGAGTCCTTGAGAAATTGTTCAATGGCTAACACCTGATGTTGTTGCCGTGGTGTTCTATCGTCAAGAAAGCTGCATGGTTGCATGGCTACATGGTTAAAAACGCCGAATATCGGGCTTAATGGAAGATTTTGGGGGCTACTTTCCTCGTAAGAGCTCCTGAATCAGTTTCTGTTTTCGGTCGATTCTGAGTCCGGAATGGACATGGATTTTCTTCTTGATATGCGTGAAAGAACCTTCAA
>Ga0265296_1002686_pt1 | contig 17506 bp, 10 predicted proteins | sample MunlanPumphouse1_FD_189073 | JGI IMG/M metagenome (GOLD analysis project Ga0265296, IMG submission 189073) | Groundwater microbial communities from a municipal landfill in Southern Ontario, Canada - Pumphouse #1 | ecosystem: Environmental > Aquatic > Deep subsurface > Groundwater | place...
CGTCACCCAGGGAAACCGCATCGAGGAGTTTGATTTCGAGTCCGCCGAGCACAAGCAGCTCAAGGGCAATATCTATCTGGCCAAAGTAACCCGCGTTGAGCCGTCACTGCAGGCGGCGTTCATCGAATATGGCGGCAATCGCCACGGGTTCCTGGCGTTCAGCGAAATCCACCCCGATTATTACCAGATTCCGAAGGAAGACCGCGAAGCGCTGCTGCGCGAAGAGGCCGAACATGCCGCCGCCGCCGCGCAGCGCGCCGAGGAAGACCTCGACGAGCTGGAAGGCGATGTCGCCGACGTCGAATATCATGACGACGACGACAATGGCGACAGCCGCCACGACCGCGACGATGATGATCGTGACGAACGCAACGATGGCGACGACGATGACCGCGACGATCAGGGCGACGCCGACAATGGCGACGGCGAAGAGGGCGGCGAAGGATCCGAAGAAGGCCGTGACGGCCGTAACGATCGCGGCGACCGCAAGGGTCGGGGCCGCGGACGCGGCAATGGCCGCAAGGGCGGTGGCCGCGGCCGCAGCAGCCGCCGCGACGAGGACGACAGCGAAAACCGCATGTCGCTGCGCCGCCGCTACAAGATCCAGGACGTCATCCGTCGCCGCCAGGTGATGCTGGTTCAGGTCGTCAAGGAAGAACGCGGCAACAAGGGCGCCGCGCTGACCACCTATCTGTCGCTGGCCGGCCGTTATTGCGTGTTGATGCCCAACACGATGCACGGCGGCGGGATCAGCCGCAAGATTTCGAACGGCGCCGATCGCCGCAAACTGAAGGCGATGATCGACGAACTCGCGTTGCCGCCGACGATGGGCTGTATCGTCCGCACCGCGGGGATGAGCCGCACCAAGGTCGAGATCAAGCGCGACTTCGACTATCTCGCCCGCCTGTGGGACGAGATTCGCGAAAAGACGCTCGAATCGAGCGCCCCGGCGCTGGTCCATTCGGACAGCGACCTGGTCAAGCGCGCGATCCGCGACATTTACCACAAGGATATCGAGGAAGTGCTCGTCGAAGGCGACGAGGGCTATAAGGCCGCCAAGCAGTTCATGAAGCTGCTGATGCCCAGCCACGCGCGGCGCGTGAAGCAATATGCCGATCCAGTGTCGCTGTATCAGCGGTACGGCGTCGAGGACCAGCTGGCGGGGATGCTCAATCCGGTCGTCCAGTTGAAATCGGGCGGCTATCTGGTGATCAACCCCACCGAAGCCTTGGTGTCGATCGACATCAACTCGGGCCGGTCGACGCGCGAGCATAATATCGAGCAGACCGCGGTCAGCACCAATCTGGAAGCGGCGGCCGAAATCGCCCGTCAGCTGCGCCTGCGCGACATGGCCGGGCTGGTCGTGATCGATTTCATCGACATGGATCATGGTTCGAACGTCCGCAAGGTCGAGCGCGCGATGAAGGACGCGCTGAAGAACGACCGCGCGCGCATCCAAGTCGGCCGCATTTCGGGCTTTGGCCTGATGGAAATGAGCCGCCAGCGGCTGCGCACCGGCGTGCTCGAAGCCTCGACGCGCCCCTGCCCGCATTGCGAAGGCACCGGGCTGGTTCGTACCGCATCGTCGGCTGGTCTCAGCGCGCTGCGCCTGATCGAAGAAGAAGCCGCGCGCGGCAAGGGTAGCCGCATCACCCTGCGCGCGAGCCAGGAAGCGACCTTCTACCTCCTCAACGAAAAGCGCCGCGAGCTGCGCGACATCGAGGAGCTGTACGGCGTAATCGTCGAAATCCTGCCCGACGGCGAGACCGAGGGCGCGCGGATGGCGGTCGAAGTCACCGGCCCGCCGCCGACGCAGCGCCGCAGCTTTGCCCCGATCGCGCCGATCGAGGACGAGGATGACGACGATTATCCCGAAGACGAGGATGCGGAAGCGGCCGAAGAAGAAGCCGAAGCCCGTCCCGCACGCCAGCGTGAGCGCGCACCCGAGGGCGGCGAGAGCGACGCCGACGGCGAGGGCCGTAAGCGCCGCCGCCGTCGTCGCCGTGGTCGCCGCGGCCGCCGCGACGAGGAAGGCAATGAAATCGTCGAAGGCAATGACGACGGCGAAACCGAGCGCGACGACGCTGCGGAAGGTGCCGAGGAGGGCGACGCCGCACCGGCGGAAACCGCCAGCGATGCCGAGGCCGAAGCCGTCGATCCCGACGCCAAGCCACGCCGCCGCCGTGGTGGCCGTGGTCGCAAACCCAAGGTCGATGCCGCCGAGGCAGCCGATGACACCGCCGCAGAAGCTGTCGAAGCACCGATAGCGGAGGACATCGCCGAACCGGTCGTCGAAGCCGAACCGGTTGCCGAGGAAAAGCCGAAGCGCAAACGCGCGCCGCGCAAGACCAAGGCGGCAGTCGAAGCCGAAGCCGCAGAAGCTGCGGTCGAAACGGCGCCGGAAGCGATCGAGGCAGCACCCGTTGCCGAAGCCGAACCGGAAGCCGAACCCGCCAAACCCGCGCCGAAAAAGCGGGCCAGCCGCGCCAAAAAGGCCGTCGCGGCCGACGCGGCACCGGAAGCGGCGACGACGGGCGAAGCGGAAACCGAAGCCGCCAACGGCGACGAGGGCGGCATCGGTCCTGACGGCGAACCGCGCCGCGGCTGGTGGCAGCGTACCTTCGGCTGATCGCAGCAGAATAGGTCTCATCATGGCTTCCTCCGGCGAAGGTCGGGGGAAGCCATGATCGTTTTCAGACAAAGTCTCGCCTTGCCTCCACGCACGCTGACCCCCACAAAGTCTGTATGGCTTCAGTCGATGTTCAGATGCGCAGCGCGAGGGTGGGCAAGATGATGCCCCCCCCTCCCCAATCGATCCTTCGGACAAGCGCCTGGCGGCCGCTGCTCCGTATCGCGCTTACCCTTCTCGCGATGCTGGCCGTCGCCACGCGCCCGGCAATGGCGCAATCAATCCTGCGCGACGCCGAAACCGAAGCGCTGTTTCAGGACATGATGGATCCGCTGCTCGTTGCGGCAGGGCTGCAACCCGGCCAGGTCCGTGTCCACCTGCTCGGCGACCGTAGCATCAACGCATTCGTCGCGGGCAGCCAGGACATCTATGTCTTTGCCGGGCTGATCGAGGCCGCCGACACCGCCGAAGAGGTGCAGGGCGTGCTTGCGCACGAGCTGGGCCATGTCATCGGCGGTCATGCGATTCGCGTCAACGACGGCGCCAAGACCGCCACCGGCATCTCGCTGCTCAGCCTGCTCCTCGGCGCCGCGGCGATCGCGGCGGGGGCGGGCGAGGCGGGCATGGGCGTCATGATGGCGGGGCAGCAGGCCGCACTCGGCAAATTTCTCGCGTTCAGCCGCGTGCAGGAATCGACCGCCGACGCCGCGGGCGCGCAATATCTGTCGACCGCCGGGATCAGCGGCCGCGGCAGCCTCGCCTTTTTTAAGAAATTGCAGAATCTGGAATTCCGCTACGCGGTCAAGCAGGACGATGATCAGGCCTATGGCCGCACCCACCCGATGTCGGGCGATCGCATTCAGGCGCTGCGCGAAGTCTATGTCATCGATCCGGCATGGGCCAAGCCCGCCGACCCGGTCATTGAAAAGCGCTTTCAACGCATCAAGGCGAAGCTGTCGGGCTTTATGACCGATCCCGATCGCACGCTGCGCAAATTCCCCGAAACCAACACCAGCATCCCCGCCCGCTACGCTCGCGCCTATGCCTGGCACCGCAGCGCCTATCCACAAAAGGCGCTGGCCGAGGTCGAAGCATTGCTCGCCACCGATCGCAACGATCCCTATTTCCTGGAGCTCGAAGGTCAGGTGCTGCTCGAATCTGGGCGCCCCAAGGAAGCGATCCCGGCGCTGCGCAAGGCGGTGACCATCTCGCGGTCGCAGCCGCTGATCAGCGCGACGCTGGGCCATGCGCTGATCGCGACCGAAGATCCGGCGAATTTTGCCGAGGCCGAAGAGGTGCTGAAAACCGCGGTCGCGCTCGACAACCAGAACCCTTTTGCCTGGTACCAGCTCGGGATCGTCTATGCGAACAAGGGCGATCAGGCGCGCGCCGCGCTCGCCTCGGCGGAACGCTATACCCTGCAGGGTGGACAGGCATCGCTCGCGCTGCGTAATGCCGAACTCGCGATGCAGGGCTTGTCCGAAGGCACGCCCGACTGGATCCGTGCACAGGATATTGCGCTGGTCGCGCGCGCCGAGGTGGAACGCGAGCGCAAACGGCGCTAGATTCGAACGAGTACAGGGGCGCATCGTCGATCATGATGCGCAAGGGCAACAAGTGACTGATAAGAAAGACGATTATTACCAGCCATGGCTGCGCGACCCCGCGCCGACGCCGGGTGCCGCCCCGCTGCCGCCCGCGGCTCCGGCCGAAGGATTGGCGAAACCGCGCGACATTCCGCCGGTCGGGATCGACGTATCGCGCTATGCCGCCGAAGATAAGCCAGCGCGCAAGCCGGTCGTCACATCGGATCGGATGAAGGCGGGCGCCGCCGGGATATGGCATGCATTGCGCGATGGCGCCGAGGCCTTTGCCGACTGGACGATCCGGTTTGGCGACCGGGCCGACATTCCGGCGCGCGTCGAGGCGATGGAAATTCCCCGGCGCGCGGGCGAACTGACCGCCAAAACCGGCGCCTTGACCGCCCGGGCGGCGCGCGCGATCGGGCGCGGATCGGCGCAAGCGGGTCGTGCTACGGCCAGAGCCAGCAGCGCCGCATGGGACAAGCTGGCACTCGGCGACAAGGCACGGAAGCTGTCGAGCGACGCGGGGCGCGGCCTCGGCGAAGTCGCCGACCGAACCAAGGCGGGTGTCGGCAATATCGCCAAGGCAGGCAGCGAAAGCATTCGCGGCAGCATCGGCGAAGCCGCGACGAAGCTTCGCCCAAGCCCGCGCGAAGAGCTGGCGCCGCCGCCGTCGGGGCTCGAACAATTGCTCGCGCGCGAGGAAGCCGCGGCGCGCGCCAAAGACCCATCGGCGCCTGACCTGCCGTTGTTTGCGAGCGACGCCGCCCGAGCCGCCGCCCCCGCCGCGCGCGTCGAGGCCATAGCCGAGGGCGACGACCGCTCGCCACTGATCGCAGCGCCACCGAAAAAGCCCGTGGCCGCCAAGCCGATGGCCGCGCCGCGCTTGCCGCAAATCAAGGGGATGGGGATGGACGGCGGATCGACGCGTATCTGGGGCATCGCGCTCGGCGGGCTGCTGTTGCTCGCCGCGGCGTTCTGGATCGGCGGGCACATGGGCGGCGGGATGAGCAAGAGCGAGGTCGAGACCATCGTCGCCGATTATATCAAGGCGAACCCGCAAATCATTCCCGAAGCACTCGAGGCGCAGCGCAACGGCGAAATCGCCAAAGCGATCGGCGCGATCCGCCCGGCACTGGAGAAACCCTATGCCGGGGCATGGGCGGGCAATGCCGACGGCGATGTCACTTTGGTGGTGTTCACCGACTATGCCTGCGGCTTCTGCCGCGCCAGCGTCCCGGACGTTGATCGGCTGATCCGCGAGGACAAACGCCTGAAGGTGGTGTTCCGCGAACTGCCGATCATCGCGCCGCAGAGCCGCGACGCCGCGCTGATGACACTCGCTGCGGCGCGGCAGGGCAAATATGACGCGTTCCACCACGCGATGTTCGCCGCCAGCTCGCTCGACAAGGCGGCGATCGCCGCCGCCGCCGCCAAGGTCGGCGTCGTCACCGACGGCACCGCCGATGCGACCGCGAACGAAGCGCTGTTCCAGCGCGAACTCGACAGCAATCTGGCGATCGCCACCCAGTTGCAGCTGAACGCGACCCCGACGTGGATCGTCGGCGACCAGCTGTTCCAGGGGCAGATCGGTTATGACGCGCTGAAACAGGCGGTCGCCAAGGCGCGCGCGGCGAAGAGCTGACCCGGTGACCTTCGACCCTGCCCGGCAAGCGATCGCGCGCGGTGTCGCCAATCCGCAGATGATGGCGGCGGCGCTCGCGCTCTACGAAGGGCGGCTGCACGAGGCCGAACCGTTGCTGAAGGCGCAGCTGAAGCGCGATCCGTTCGATGTCGCCGCGATTCGCATGCTCGCCGAACTGGCGGCGCGGATCGAGCGCTATCGCGACGCGGAAAATCTGTTGCGGCGCGCGCTGGAGATCGCGCCGGATTTTGTGGCGGCGCGGTCGAATCTGGCGACCGTACTGCATCGGCAGGGCCGCTCGGTCGAAGCCGTCGAGGAGCTCGACCGACTGCAACAGATTGATCCCGACAATTTGATGAATGCCAATCTGAAAGCCGCGGTGCTCGGCCGCGTCGGCGAGTTCGATGAGGCGCTCGCGCTGTACGAGCAGGTTCTGCAAGGCTTTGCGAAACAACCCAAAATCTGGATGTCTTATGGACATATGCTCAAGACTGTCGGTCGGCAAGCCGATGCGGTCACGGCCTATCGCCGCGCGCTGTCGCTGGCGCCGACGCTGGGCGAAGTATGGTGGAGCCTCGCCAACCTCAAGACGGTCGCATTCGACGATGCCGACGTCGCCGCGATGCTGGCGGCGCTGGGCCAGCCCGACATCAGCGCCGCCGACCGCTTTCACCTGCATTTCGCGCTCGGCAAGGCGTATGAGGATCGCCGCGAGCCCGACGCGGCGTTTCGTCATTATGACGAGGGCAATGCACTCCGAAAGACGCAGATCCAGTATGACGCAGATCAGACCCGCGCCGCGGTCGATCACGCCAAGACACTTTATACCGCGGCGTTTTTCGAGACGCGGAGCGATTTTGGCGCCACCGCGCCTGATCCCGTCTTTATCATCGGCATGCCGCGCGCCGGTTCGACGCTGATCGAACAGATATTAGCGAGCCATTCGATGGTCGAGGGAACGATGGAGCTTCCCGACATCCCCCAATTGTTCGCCAAGGCGCGCAACGATGGCGGGATTGCGAAGCTGACCGCCGCGGACGCAAAGGCGCTGGGCGAACAATTTTTGCGCGACACGCAGGTGCAGCGCAAAAGTGATAAGCCCTTTTACATCGACAAACTGCCCAACAATTGGTTGCATGTCGGTTTCATCCACCTGATCCTGCCGAATGCCAAAATCATCGACGCCCGCCGCCATCCGATGGATTGTTGTTTTTCCAACTTCAAACAGCATTTCGCGCGCGGTCAGGCGTTCAGCTACAGCCTGACCGACATGGGGCGCTATTATGCCGATTATGTCGATCTGCTTGGCCATTTCGACCAAGTTTTGCCCGGACGGATTCACCGTGTCATTCACGAACGGCTGATCGAAAATCTGGAAGCCGAAGTTCGCGCGTTGCTCGATTATCTGGGGCTGCCGTTCGAGGAAGCCTGTCTGCATTTCTATGCCAACGACCGCGCCGTGCGTACCGCCAGTTCGGAACAGGTCCGGCGGCCGATCAACAGCGACGGCGTCGGGCAGTGGCGCGCGATGGAGCCGCATTTGCAGCCGCTGAAAGATGCGTTGGGCTTGGCCTTCACGCAATATCCGGCGGCGCGCTGAACCGATTGTGGCAATTTTGTCATAGTCGCGCCGAAACCGTTCGCTCGGTGACCGGATGATCGCGGCGTCGATTGACGAGGCGAGTAAATAGTAGGAGCTTTGCTCATCGCTGCGCTGCACCATTGGTGGCGCGGCTCATGAGGGGGGTCTCTATGTCTCGTTTTTCTTGCCGCGCTTTGCTCTTAGCATCCTTGTCGGGCAGCTTCCTGTCATCGACACCGCTGTTCGCGCAGGAGGCGCCGAATAGCGGCATCGACGATGAAATCGTCGTGACGGCGCAAAAGCGCGAAGAAAATCTGCAAAATGTGCCGATCAGCATCCAGGCGCTCAGCACGCGCAAGCTCGATCAGCTGAACGTCACCAATTTCGAAGATTTCTCGAAACTGTTGCCCAGCGTGTCGTTCCAGTCGAGCCAGCCGGGGGTGACGACGGTCTATATGCGCGGCGTCGCAAGCGGCGGCGACGGCAACCACTCGGGTTCGCTGCCGAGCGTCGGCGTCTATCTGGACGAACAGCCGGTGACGACGATCGGCGGTACGCTCGACGTGCATGTCTATGACATCGCGCGAATCGAATCGCTCGCCGGGCCGCAGGGAACGCTGTACGGTGCGTCGTCGCAGGCGGGCACCATCCGTATCATCACCAACAAGCCGAGCACCGCGGGTTTCGAGGGCCGGGTCGACGGCGAGATTAACAGCGTCAAAAGCGGCGGCGTCGGTGGCCGGGTCCAAGGTATGATCAATGCACCGATCAGCGACATGGCGGCGCTGCGCGTGGTTGGCTGGTATCAGCGCAACGCGGGCTATATCGACAATGTCGCGGGGACCCGCAGCTTTCTGCCGACCCCGGGCGGGATCACGGTCAACAATGCGGCGTTCGTCGAAAAGGATTTCAACGACGCCAAGGTTTATGGCGGGCGCGCCGCGCTGAAGGTTGATCTGGACGACAACTGGACGGTGACGCCGACCCTTTTGTACCAGAAGCAGACCAGCAGCGGCGTATTCTCGCAGGATCCGCGGGTCGGTGACCTTCAGACTCAACGCTTCAACCCCGACCAGCGCCGCGACAAGTTCATCCAGGCGGCGCTGACGATCGAGGGCAAGCTGGGCAATTTTGACGTCACCTATGCTGGCGCCTACCTCGACCGCAAGACCTATCAGGCCAACGACTATACCGATTATTCCGAGGCATATGACGCGCTTTACTCCTCTTACGGCGGCCTCGCCGGTTACTTCTACTTCGAAGACAGCGCCGGGAACGACATCGACCCGCGCCAGTACATCATCGGCACCGACCATTTCCGCAAGATGAGTCAGGAACTGCGCATCGCATCGCCGCAGGACGAGCGCTTTCGCGTCGTCGCCGGGCTGTTTTACCAGCGCCAGAGCAACGAGATTCATCAGGATTACAAGGTCGATGGACTGGCACCGGCCCTGTCAGTCAACGGGCTGCCGGGGACGCTCTGGCTGACCGAGCAGAAGCGCGTCGACAAGGATTATGCGGCATTTGGGGAGGCCAGTTTCGACATCCTGCCGAACCTGACCCTGACCGGGGGCGGGCGCTACTATAAGTTCGACAACAGCCTGATCGGCTTCTTCGGCTTTGGGCGTAACCCGGCCGGCGCGCCGTTTAACGCCGCGGGCAGCTCGCGTACCGGGGTGGCGGGATGTTACACGACGACCGGCGCGATCCTGCGCGACAATCCGGGCGGAACTTTGCTTCCGGCGGCTGTATCCGGCGGCCCCTGCACCAATCTGGCCGATTTTGTCGGCGGCGGACTGGTGCCCAAACGTACCAAGGATAACGGGTTCACGCACAAGTTGAACCTGACGTGGAAACCCAGTGAAGATCTGATGACCTATGCCACATGGTCGCGCGGGTTCCGGCCGGGCGGTATCAACCGGCGCGCGACAATTGCACCCTATGACGCCGACTTCCTGACCAATTACGAGCTGGGCATCAAATCGACCCTCGCCGACGGGCGGGTACGGCTCAACGCGGCGATTTACCAGCAGCATTGGAAAAGCTTCCAATTCTCGTTCCTTGGCGAGAATAGTTTTACCGAAATCCACAATGGTCCCAACGCCCGCATTCGCGGTGTCGAAGCCGATATCAACATCCGCGCGACCGAGGGGCTGACGATCACCGCGGCGGCATCCTATACGAACGCCAAGACGCGCAACAATCTGTGCGCGATCGATGATCCGACCTTTACCTGTACCGACCCCGGCAATTCGGTCGCTGCGCCGGCGGGTACACGCCTGCCGGTCACGCCGAAATTCAACGGCAATGCAACGATGCGTTATGCCTTCCCTGTCGGTTCGGGCGAAATGCATTTCCAATCGGTGATCGCCCATCGCGGATCGGCCAGCGCCGACATCCGGGTTGCCCAAGCCACCGAGCTGGGACGGATCAGAGGATCGACGACGGTCGATTTTGCCGTGGGTTATGATTTCGGCCAGTTCAGCCTCGAAGCGTTCCTCGAAAATGCCTTTGACGAACGCGCCGAACTCGCACGCTATTCGAATTGCGGCCAATGTAACGGACGGGTTCAGATTTTGGTGAACCAGCCGCGAACGATCGGGCTGCGGGCCGGAACCAAGTTCTAGTTTGTTGAACCAGACACCGATCAACGACGAAAGGCCGGGCCAAAAGCTCGGCCTTTTGATGTGCGTCGCGCTCGGCATGGGCAATATGATCGGGGCGGGGGTGTTCCTGCTCCCGCGCGATCTGGCGCCGCTGGGCTGGAATGCGGTCATTGGCTGGGGGGTGTCGATTGCCGGAACCCTGTGTCTGGCGATCGCCTTTGCCCGGCTGGCCAAGCGGCTGCCTACGGGCTGCGCGACCTATACCTATGCCGCCGCCGCCTTCGGTCCCGGCACCGGCTTTATCGTCGCATGGAGTTACTGGATCAGTTGCTGGACGGTTGTCGCAACACTGGCGGTCGCGGCGATCAGCAATTTGTCGATCCTGATGCCGTCGCTGGGCAATGCCGGGGTCGGGACGGCGCTGATCGCGATCGGTTTCATCTGGATTTTCACGCTGGTCAATCTAATGGGGGTGCGCCGCGCGGGCGGGGCGCAATTGCTGACCCTCGGGCTCAAGCTGATCCCTGTCGTCGGCGCGGTGCTCGTCGCGCTGTGGTTGTGGGGAACCGGCGACGCGCCGACCCCGACGATGGTCGGCACCAAGCCGGTCAGCCTCGACAATATCGGCACCGCCGCGACGCTGACCCTGTTCGCGCTGCTCGGCTTCGAGAGCGCCTGCGTCGTCGGCGACCGGGTGCGCGACCCCGAACGGACGGTGCCGCGCGCGACGCTGATCGCCGCGGCGGCGACCGGACTGCTCTATCTGCTATCGTGTACGACGGTCACCTTGCTACTACCGCTGGCAACGCTCGAGGGGTCGAACGCCGCCTATGCGACCTTTTTCGGCACGCTGGTCAGCCCGTCGGCTGGGCAGGCGGTTGCGCTGTTCGCCGCGGTTGCCGCGCTCGGCGCGCTCAACGGCTTTGTGCTGCTGCAAGGCGAGATCCCGCGCGATCTGGCGCATCGCGGGCTGCTGCCCGCGGCTTTTGCAAAAGATAACCGCTTTGCGGTGCCATGGGTGACCCAGATCGTCTCGAGTGCGCTCGCCAGCGTGGTCGTCTATGCCAATTATTCGCGCGGCTTGGCCGAATTGTTCAAATTCATGGTGCTGGTGACGACATCGACCGCGATCATCTTTTACATCGTCGGCGCGCTCGCGGCGCTCAAGCTCGAGCATGAAGGCGCGATCAAGGCGTCGCCGGCCTTTGTGACGCTCACTATCCTTGGCTTCCTCTACAGCTGCTGGGCCTTTTACGGTGCCGGGTTGAACGCTAGCCTGTGGAGCATCGGGCTGACCGCAGCCGGGCTTCCGATCTATCTCGCGATGCGGCGATCAGGCCCAGCGGGGCGCGAAGAAGCCTCGGTCGCGTAGAATGACCTGCGCCGCGTTGTGACCCGGCGCGCCGGTGACGCCGCCGCCCGGATGGGTACCGGCGCCACACATATAGAGTCCCTTGAGCGGCCCGCGATACGCGCCATTGCCCAGCACCGGGCGCGCCGACCACAGCTGGTCGAGGCTCATATTGCCGTGCATGATGTCGCCGCCGACCAGCCCGAATTTGCGCTCAAGCCCCTTGGGGCTGAGGATCTGGCGACCGACGATGGAAGCGCGGAAGCCGGGGGCGTGCGCCTCGACGGTGTCGATGATGCAGTCGGCGGCGGCCCCTTCCTCGGCATCCCAATCGCGCGCGCTTCCGTCAGGATTGGCGGGAAGCTCGGGCGCGAACTGCTGGCAGAACAGGCTCGCGACATGCTGGCCCAGGGGGGCGAGGCTGTCGTCGATCGTCGAGGGAATGAGCATTTCGACGATCGGCTTTTTCGACCAGCCATATTGCTTCGCGTCGAGGAACGCGCGGTCCATATAGTCGAGCGTCGGGGCCAGGATGATCCCCGACTGGTGATGCTCGCCGGGTTCCGGCAGGCAGGTGAATTTGGGCAGCTCGCTGAGTGCGACGTTAATGCGGAACGTCCCGCTGCCCGCCTTGAACGCCTTGATCCGGCGCTTGAACTCGGGCGCGATGTCGCCTTCGTCGAACATCCGCTCGTAGAGCAGTTTCGGCCCGACATTGGCGATGACGCGCGCCGCGGCGATTTCTTCGCCGCCGACCAGCTTGACCCCGACCGCCTTGCCGCCATCGACGAGCACCCGCGACACGGGCGCTTCGAGGCTGATCTCGACACCGAGCTGGGTGCAGACCTTGGCCATCATCTGGGTGATCGCGCCCATGCCGCCGATGCTGTGGCCCCACGCGCCCTTCTTGCCGTTCACTTCGCCGAAGACGTGGTGGAGCAGGACATAGGCGCTGCCCGGGGTATCTGGGCTGGCGTAATTGCCGACCACCGCGTCGAAACCAAACGCCGCCTTGACCGCCTCGCTTTCGAACCAGCTGTCGAGGAAGGTGCGCGCCGATTTGGTGAAGAGTTCGAGCACGTCGCGCTGCTGCGACAGGCTGAGCTTGGTGAGCCCTCGCCCCTGCCGCGCCGCGTCGAGCAAGGTCTTGAACCCGTCGCCGACATTTGGTGGCGATTTGAGCGCGAGGTCGCGCAGCACATCTGCGACGCCTTCGAGCATGTCATAATATTTGGGCAGGCGCGCCGCGTCGTGGGCGGAAAAGCGCGCAAATTCCTTTTGCGTGCGTTCGAGCCCGCCGCCGAGTTTGAGGTAACCGCCGTCTTCCTGCGGCAGGAAGTTGCTGATCGGGCGTTCGATGACGCGGTAGCCATGATCGGCGAGCTTCATGTCGGCGATAACCTTGGGCTGAAGCAGGCTGACCGTGTAGCTCGCGACCGAATTGCGGAAACCCGGCGCGAACTCCTCGGTTACCGCGGCGCCGCCAACGACGTCGCGCGCCTCGACGATGCGGACTTTCAGCCCCGCCTTTGCGAGATAGAAAGCGCAGACAAGGCCGTTGTGGCCGGCGCCGATGATGAGGGCGTCATATTGCTTGGTCATGCTTTGCTCCATCCCGCACGCGGGGCTTGTTCCAGGCGGGCTTCGGGGATCAGGTCGCGCATCCGCGAACAGAAATGCTTGAGGCACACTTCCTTGTCGCTGAGCGGCCCCATAGTGAAACTCTGCGACGCCATGCCCTGCTGGACGCGGGTGATCAGCAGCGTGTCCTCGGCGTTGACCTGACGATTGATCCGCCAGTTGAGGTAGCGCGCGGCGCGCATCTCGCGGCGGTCATCGGGCAGAACATAGGAAATTTCGCGGATCAGGCAGCTGGTCGGCCCTGTCGGCAGCCACTGCATGAAATCGACCTGGTCGGGGTAAATGTCGAACGCGACATTGGGCCACAGCTTGAAATAGAGCCAGTGGCGCTGCTTGTCCGCGGGCAGGTGCGGGACCGGCGGCAGCAAGCGCTGGTACATGCGTTCGGACCAATTGATCGACGGCCGGTCGATCAGATCGCCCCACATGCGGTCGACATGATCGGTTGCTTCGACCCCATAGCTTTTGCCGAACAGGCGGGTCAGGCCCGGGTGCGCGACGGCGATGTGGAGGCCGTCGGAATAATTGTCGCCGACATTTTTCCAGTTCACCTCGCGCGGGCGCAGCGTGACGCGGCCGAGCGCGCCGAGCTCTTCGAAGCGGTAGGGCGCGACCTGCGCTTCGTAGGGCGCCATCATGTCGGCGACCGGGGGACCGCCGTCGTCGGTGAGGCGGACGAACCAAAAGCCGCGCCATTGTTCGAGATCGACCGGCACCAGCGATGCCTTGTCCTTGTCGAGCGTCGGGTAGCTCGCCGAATCGGGAACGCCGGTCAGGCGGCCGTCGAGTTCGTAGGTCCAGGCGTGATAGGGGCAAACGAGCTTTTTCGCGCAGCCCGCCGCGCCATCGACGAGGCGCGAGCCGCGGTGACGGCAGACGTTGGTGAAGGCGCGGACGACGCGGTCGGCGCCGCGGACGACGAGGACGCTTTCGCCGCAATAATCGATGCTGTGCCAGTCGCCGACGTTCGGGATGTCGCTGTCGTGGCAGACGACCTGCCAGCTGGGGCGGAAGATGCGCGCCATTTCGGCGGCGTAGAAGTCGGGGTCGCTGTAGGTCCACGCCGGGAGCGACCAGCCGTCGAGTTCGTCGATGTTGTCGAAAGTGCCGCGCAGCGTTGCCATGAATCGATCCTTGTTGTACAAGCGTATAACAAGATGCAGCCCGCTCGCCAAGCCTTTACGCGCGAAAGCGCCGATGCCCGCCGGGCGGACCTGATCGAGGCAACCGCAGCGTGCTTGGCGGAGCATGGGCTGGCGGGGACCAATGTCCGGGCAATCTGCGCGAAAGCAGGGGTGTCACCGGGACTGCTGCGCCATTATTTCGGCGGCATCGACGATCTGGTCGCCGAGACCTATCAGGCGACCAGCGACCGGATGGACGCGATTTTCGCGGCGGCGGTTGAAAATGCCGGGGGCGATCCGCGCGCGCGGCTGACCACCTATCTGACCGCCAGCTTCCGCCCACCGGTGACCGATCCCGAACTGCTGGGGGCGTGGACGGCGTTCTGGGCGCTGGCGCGGAGCGACGCGCGGATGGCGGCAATTCACGCGGAAAGTTACGCCGGGTACCGCACGCGACTGGGCGAGCTGCTCACCGCGTGCGGCGCCGCCGATAGCGAGCGCCTCGCGATCATGCTGACCGCGATGGTCGACGGACTGTGGCTGGAACTATCGCTCGACGCGGGCAGCTTCGGCGCCGCGGCGGCGGTGGCGATGATCGAGCGCGCGGTGGCGGCGCTGGTTTAGTCCGTCGCCCCCGCCTGCGCGGGGGCGACGATGTATCACTTCGACAAATCGCGCAGCAGGCTGTCCCAATGCGCCAGCGCGGGGGCGATCGCAGCGACCGGGACGCGTTCGTTGAGCCCGTGCGCGAAGCTGTCGCTCGCTTTCGAGAACAGCCCCGCGACGCCGTAGCTCGGCACCCCGACCTTGCGGAAATGATAGCTGTCGGTGGCGCCGCCGCTCATCGACGGGACGATCGGCAGGCCGGGCGCGCGCGCATGCACCGCTTTGGTGACCGCCGCGACGACATCGGGACGCAGCGGCGAAGCGTCGCTGGCGCTGGCGTCGGGATCGGTGTTCACCTTGATCGCGGGATCGGCGATCACCCGTTCCAGTTCGGCGCGTACCGTTTCGACCGCGACGCCGGGAAAGATGCGGCAGTTGATGTTCGCGGTCGCGCGCTGCGGCAGCGCATTTTCGGCATGGCCGCCCTTGACCAAGGTCGGCACGCAGGTGGTGCCGATCTGGCCGATATATTCGGGGTCGGCGCGGATCGTCGCGATCGCCCTGGCGTCGGCGGGGTTGGCGGCGAAAGCCTTGAGCGCCGCACCGATGTCGCCGCCGACCTGGTCAGCGACGATCGGCATGCCTACCCGGGTCAGTTCATTCTGTTGCGGCGCGAAGCGATAGGCGCCGACCTTGGCCAGCGCGGTCGACAGCTGGACGATCGCATTGACGTCCGCAGGCCGCGAGCTGTGGCCACCGGGGTTGGTGACTTCGAGGACGAAGTCGGCATAGGTTTTTTCGCCCGCCTGCAGCCCGTAATATTTGGGCTTGCCGTCTTCGCCGATCGTACCGCCGCCGCCGTCGCCGTTGAGCGCGAATTCGGCGTTCTTGTATTTGGCGGCGAGCGCGCGCGTCGTCGTCATCGAGGTTTCCTCGTCGCCCGAGAGCAGGAGGATGATCGAGCGTTTCGGCTTGAAGCCCTCTTTCTTGAGCTGCGCCATCGCGGCGACCATCATCGACACGTCGAACTTGTTGTCTTCGGACCCACGGCCGAAAATATAGCCTCCTTCCTCGACCGGCACGAACGGGTCGCGAGTCCAGTCCTTTGCGTCAGCCTCGACCACATCCATATGGCCGAGCAGGACGATCGGTTTTTTCTGCGTCGTTCCGGCGAGGGTCGCGGCGAAGGTGGCAGTTTCGCCCATCGGGGTGATTTCGATATCGCTGTCGGCATAGCCCGCGGCTTTCAGCACCCCGGCGTAATAGGCCGCCAGTTCGGGCATCTTGCCGCGCCCCTCGACGGTCGGGATCGCGATGCTGTCTTTCAGGATCTGCTTGGCCGCGGCGGGATCGGCGGGCTTGGCGTGGACGGGCGCGGCGGCGAGCATGGCGGCGGCGAGAGCGAGCGGGGCGGTAAGGTTGCGCATGGCAACGGGTTATGGCGCGTGCTGCGGGTTGCGCAAGGGGAGCCAGAATGTTTCGCGCAGAGATCACAGAGGACGCAGAGATTTGGGTTCACGCGGAGCCGCGGAGGGATTGCCCTAAATCCGTTCGTGCTGAGCCTGTCGAAGCAGCGTTCTTCTTTGCGCCGCCAGAAGAAAGAACGGCCCTTCGACAAGCTCAGGGCAAACGAAACTGGGATACTCCCTCCGCATCTCCGCGTGAACCCTTTTTCACGCCGCCCTTTTCACCTTCGGCGCTGCCGTCTTCGGTTTGAACCGGCACAGGTCGGCAACCGGGCAGCGCCAGCATTCGGGGGTGCGGGCCTTGCAGATGTAGCGGCCGTGGAGGATCAGCCAGTGGTGCGCGCCGACGCGGAAGGGGGCGGGGGTGCCTTTCTCCAGCGCCTTTTCGACCGCGAGCACGGTCTTGCCCGGCGCCAGCCCGGTGCGGTTGCCGACGCGGAAGATATGGGTGTCGACGGCGAAGGTTTCGGCGCCGAATGCACAGTTCATCACGACATTGGCGGTCTTGCGTCCGACCCCCGGCAATTCGACGAGCGTATCGCGGTCGGCGGGGACTTCGCCGCCATGGTCGCGGACGAGGATTACGGAGAGGGCGATGACGTTTTTCGCCTTGCCGTTGAACAGCCCGATCGTCTTGATATGCTCTTTCAGCCCCGCCTCACCCAATTCGACCATCTGCTGCGGCGTCGTCACCGCCTGAAACAAGCGCCGCGTCGCCTTGTTCACCCCGACATCGGTCGCCTGCGCCGACAGCACGACGGCGACGAGCAGCTGGTAGGTGTTGCCATAGGCCAGCTCGGTCTCCGGCGCCGGGTTGAGTTCGGCAAGGCGACGGTAGAATTCGAAAATATCGGCGCGTTTCATCCGGTGGATCCCCAACCGCACCCGAACGGTGCGGCGCGGCCCCTGCCCTAGCGCGGGCGAGGCGACGATTCCAAGCCGCCATGTTTGACTCGGGTTAAGGAGAGGCGCAGCCTTCGCGCTCCCGATGCCGAGTCGCGCTGCGACAGGCGTTGGCGGGGCGTCGACACCGGGGACCGGACAAGAGGGCCAGGGGGGTTCTCGTTCCGGCGTTGGAGGACCAGACCATGTCCAAATTGTTGAAAACGGCCGCTTTGGCCGTCGTGATGTCGTGCGCCATTGCCGCACCCGGATCGGCGCAAAATTATCCGCTGGCCCCGGGCAATTATACCGAAGTCGCGATGATCGACGTCGCCGACGGCGGCGGCATGCAATATGCGACCTATCTGGCGAACGAATGGCGCAAGGCGCA
>Ga0265296_1002687_pt1 | contig 17501 bp, 16 predicted proteins | sample MunlanPumphouse1_FD_189073 | JGI IMG/M metagenome (GOLD analysis project Ga0265296, IMG submission 189073) | Groundwater microbial communities from a municipal landfill in Southern Ontario, Canada - Pumphouse #1 | ecosystem: Environmental > Aquatic > Deep subsurface > Groundwater | place...
ATTTCTTGACGGTTATGGCGCAGCCGAGCGAGCAGTACGCGCAGTGCGACGGCTCGTCGTCGGTGTCGACGCACGCCCGGCCGGGGAACGGGTATTTCACCGTGAGCGCGCCCGTCGGACAGGAGTCGACGCAGTTCCCGCAGCTCACGCAGCTCGTCTCGACGAGCGGGTCGTTCAGCGCGGGGCGCATCTCCGTGCGGAATCCGCGGCCGACGAGACCGAGCGCCGATATCGGCAGCACGCGCGTGCACGTCCTGATGCAGCGCGAGCAGAGGATGCACTTGTTGGGATCGTAGACGATGTACGGATGCCGCTCGTCGACCTTGTGCTTGCGGGCGTGCCCTTTATAGCGGTTCATGTCGATGCCGTATTCCTCGGCGTAGATGCGGAGGAAGCAGGTGTCGAATCTGAGACAGCCGCACGAGAGGCAGCGGTCGCACTCGTGGGCGTTGTCCTCGAACTCGAAGCCGGTTGCGACCTCGGCGAAGGAGCCGCGGCGTTTCTCGACATCGATCTGGTGCACCTCGTGGCGCGGGCTTTCCTTGACCTCGCCGAGCTCCGCTTTGCCGGGCTTCGCCCAGAATTCCTTCTTCACGACGAAGGGGCGCGGCGGCGCGTTCTCGCTCTTCAGGTACGAATCGATCGCCCGCGCGGCGCGCTGCCCGTCGGCGATGGCGTCGATGACGACCGTCGGGCCGTCGTCAGCGGCGTCGCCGCCCGAGAAAACGCCCTTCACGTTCGTCGCGAGCGTCTCGGGATCGATGACGAAGGTGTTCCATTTCGTGAGACCGATCTTGGTTCCGCCGAGCTCCGTGAGCCCCTCGAGAGCGGTCGCCTGCCCGATCGCGGAAACGGCCATGTGGCAGGGGAGCTCGAACTCGGAGCCCTCGAGCGGAATCGGCCTGCGGCGCCCCGATTTGTCCGGCTCGCCGAGCTTCATCCTGATGCAGCGGAGCGCCTTGAGCTTGCCGTTTTCCTTGACGATGCCGATGGGGGCCGCGAGCTCCATGATCTCGATCCCCTCGGCGATGCAGTCCTCGATCTCCATCCTGTCGGCGGGCATCTCGTCCTTCGTGCGGCGGTAGAGAATGATCACCTTGTCCGCGCCGAGCCGCCACGAGGTCCGCGCGACGTCCATCGCCGTGTTGCCGCCGCCCACGACGACTACTGTGCCCGCAAGCGGCGTCGGTCTCGCGGCCTGCTCGGGGAGAAAGTCGGCGCCCTGGACGACGCCCTGGGTGTCGAATTCCCCTTCGACCTTCATCGGATTGCCCGCCCAGGCTCCGGGGCCGAGAAACACGGCGTCGTATTTTCTCATGAGATCGTCGAGCGCGACGTCTTTGCCGACCCGCGCGTTGTATTTGATCTCTCCACCCGCGCGGCAGATGAACTCGACCTCGCGGTCGATCACGTCGTCGGGAAGGCGGTAGACGGGAATACCGTAGCGGAGCATCCCGCCGGAGCGGGGCATCGCCTCGTACATGACCGGTTTGTGCCCCTTGCGCCCGAGGAACCAGGCGGCCGTGAGGCCCACCGGGCCCGCGCCGACGATAGCGATCGACTTCCCGGTCGGCGCCTCGCACGCGGGAGCGCCGTCATAGACGCCCGGCTGGTCGGTGACGAAGCGCTTGATCGCGTTGATTCCGACCGCCTTGTCGATGTCCACGCGGCGGCAGACGACCTCGCATTTGCGGACGCAGACGCGGCCGCAGATTGCGGGGAGCGGGTTCGTTTCTCTAATAAGGTCGACGGCCTGCCGGTAGAGCCCCATCGCCGAGAGCGCGATGTAGCCCTGGGCGTCGACGTGCGCGGGGCAGCCTTCCACGCACGGGGACACGCAGTCGGCGTAATGATTCGATACGAGGAGCTCGAGCGCGGTTTTCCGCGATTCGACGATGCGGTCGTTCCTCGTCGTCACTTCCATCCCCGGGGCAACGCGCGTCGCGCAGGCGGGGACGAGGTTCGGCCTGCCCTTGATCTCGACGACGCAGAGGAAGCACGAGGCGTACGGTTCGAGCTCCGGCGAATGGCACAGGGTTGGGATCGCGTCGAGCTCGTGTTCGCGCACCACGTCGAGGATTGTCTTATCGGGCGCCGCTTCGATCTCCGTGCCGTTGATCTTTATTTTTACGTTTTCCATCTAGCCCTTCCCTCACTTCTTATATACAGCGCTGAACGTGCAGACCGTGACGCACTTGCCGCACTTCGCGCAGATAGACGTATCGATCGTGTGCGCCGACTTCCGCTCGCCCTTGATCGCGTCGACCGGGCAGCTTTTTGTGCACACGGTGCAGCCGGTGCATTTTTCCGGGTCGATGCAGAAATCGACGAGCGCGGTGCAGCTCGCCGCGGGGCAGCGCTTGTCCCTGATATGGGCCTCGTACTCGTCGCCGAAGTACTTTATCGTCGTGAGCACGGGGTTCGGCGCCGTCTGGCCCAGACCGCAGAGGCTCGCGTCCTTGATCTGCGCCCCGAGAGTCTTCAGCTTGTCGATATCCTCGGGTCGTCCCTCTCCCTGCGTGATCCGCGTGAGAATCTCGAGCATCCGGAGCGTTCCGACGCGGCAGAAGGTGCATTTTCCGCACGATTCGTCCTGGGTGAAATTGAGGAAGAAGCGCGCCATCTCGACCATGCACGTCTGATCGTCCATGACGACCATGCCGCCCGATCCCATGATGGCGCCCGTCGCGGGGATCGATTCGAAATCGACCGGCGTGTGTCCGAGAGAGGCCGGTATGCATCCGCCGGACGGCCCGCCCATCTGCACCGCCTTGAACGCGCGGTTCTCCTTGATGCCCCCGCCGATCTTGAAGACGAGGTCGTTGATCGGGATGCCCATCGGAACCTCGGCGAGGCCGCCGTTCTTTACCTTGCCCGCGAGAGCGAAGACCTTCGTGCCGCGGCTCTTCTCGGTGCCGTAGGCTGCGTACGCCGCGGCCCCGTTCGTGAGTATCCACGGGACGTTCGCGTACGTCTCGACGTTGTTGTTGTTCGTCGGCTTCTGCCAGAGCCCCTTTTCGGCGGGGAAGGGAGGTCTGATGCGGGGCATGCCGCGTTTTCCCTCGATCGACTGGAAGAGCGCCGTTTCCTCGCCGCAGACGAAGGCGCCGGCGCCCTGCTTGATCTTAATGTCGAAATCGAATCCCGAGCCGAGGATGTTCGTCCCGAGGTAGCCCTTTTCCCGCGCGGCGTCGAGAGCGATCGTGAGGCGCCTGATCGCCATCGGATATTCGGCGCGGCAGTAGATGTAACCCATGTGCGCGCCGATCGCCTTGCCGCAGACGATCATACCCTCGATGACCGAGTGCGGATCCCCTTCGAGCACCGAGCGGTCCATGAAGGCGCCGGGATCTCCCTCGTCGGCGTTGCAGACGACGTACTTGACGTCGCTCTTCTGCGAAGCGGCGAACGACCATTTGAGCCCCGTCGGGAAGCCCGCGCCGCCGCGGCCCCGGAGCCCGGAGTCCTTCATGACCTTGATAATCTCGTCCGGTTTCATCTCGAGGAGCGCCGTGCGGAGCGCCCGGTATCCGCCCGTGCCCTCGTATTCGGCGAGCGATTCGGGATCGATGAGGCCGCAGTTGCGGAGCACGATGCGCACCTGATTTTTCTGGTGCGGCGCCTCGGCGCCTCCGAGCTCGCGCCCGGGCTCGATGCGCAGCGCCACGTGCTCGTCGAGAACGCGGCCTTCTTTGATATGTTCGTTGATAATCTTTTCCGCGATTTCCGGCGTTACGCCGCCGTAGACGATGCGGCTGTCGCCGTCCCTGACCTCGACGAGCGGTTCGCGGTAGCACATGCCGATGCATCCCGCGCTCTTGAGCTCGAAGGAGCCGGGATGCGCGGCCAGCAGCTCGTTGAGCCTGTCATAGGTCTTCTGCGATCCGGCCGACAGACCGCAGGTGCTCATTCCGACAATCACTTTTTTCATCGATTATCTCCGAGTGTGTGGTGCGACGGCGTTCTTCACCTGTTTCCCCTCAGGCCCTGTCGCCGCACGATGCGGCGCTCTGCGCGCGGGCAGCCGCTTCGCGCCGCCGGTACTCGCGCAGGAGCTTGCGCACGGACTGCGGCGTGAGCCGGCCGTGCGTGTCGTCGTTGATCATGAGCACGGGCGCGAGCGAGCAGCAGCCGATGCAGGCGACCGTGCTCAGCGTGAACAGGCCGTCTTCGGTGGTGCCGTTGACCTCGATGCCGAGCTCGTCCTCGAGCGTGTCGATGATCATCCGCGAGTTCTGCACGTGGCAGGCGGTGCCGTCGCACGCCTTGATCACGTACTTGCCCATCGGCTGGAGCCTGAACTGGCTGTAGAACGTGATGACCCCGTACACCTCGGACTCCGGTATCCCGGTCACTCCCGAGATGTAGCCGATCGCCCTGCGCGGGATGTAGCCGAAGTGATCCTGCGCCGATTGCAGCAGCGGGATCAGCTCGCCGGGAGCGCCGTCGTAGCGCCACAGCCGGTAATTGAAAGTGTCGTCCCTGGCAGCCGTAGTAACCACCCCCCGGTTTATTCCACCAAGCTAGCATGAAACGTGCGGCAGGCAGGCTAAAGAATCAATCCTCGACCAGCTTGATCACGGTCGCTTCGCGGACGCGCAAGACGCCGTCGATCTGGCTCAGCTTCTCGATGATGCGCGGCATCGTGCCGACGGCGCCCTGGCCCGTGACCATTCCCACGAGCTTCGTGCCGTTCTCGATGACGTCGCAGAAGACGACCTCGTCGATGAAGAAGACGGTCGTGAAGATCTGTTGTATCGCGTTCTTGTCGATGTCGACGATGATATAGCTCGTCGTGCCCGGCTGCTTGCTCGAGCTTGCGAGGCCGTGCGCCTTGACCGCTTGCGAATAGATGCTGATGAACTCGGTCACCTCGCGGTCGAGCTTCGGCCGTTCCACGTCGGAGACGGAGGCGAGCTGGACGCCGTCCATCGCGGCGATTCTTTCCTTGAGCTTCTTGATCTCGTCCTGCGAGCCCGCCTGGGCGACGACGATGATGTCGAAATCCCCGCGCACCGCCTCGCAGCGCTGAACCCCTTCCATCTGGTAGAGCATCTTGTAGATATCCATGCTCCGCATGGGATCGGTGATCCTGATCGTGAAGTACGTCGTCACCGACTCGCGCATCTCGGGCGTCGCCGTGGCCTTCTCCGCCCCCTTCTTCGACGTCGAACCCGGGGCGAGCTCCTCGAGCGCCTTGACGAGATCCGCGATCTCGAACGGCTTGTCGAGGTATCCGGTGTTGAGCTCTGAGAGGGCGGTGAGCTTCAAGGCCTCGTCGCCGAATCCCGTGATCACGAGCACCGGGAGGTCGGGGTGCTGGATCTTGATGACCTTGAGAATCTTGAGCCCGTCGATATCGGGCATGAAGATATCGGTCACGAGGTAATCGTACGCGATGCCTTTCTCGCGAGACGTGTTGAGCTCGTGTATCGCGGAAATGCCGTCCGGGCAGGCCACCGCGCTGTAGCCTTCCTGAGTGAGGCCGACGGTGAGATTTCGCCGGATTTCGGCTTCGTCGTCGATTATGAGTACGCGCCCTTTCAACGGTTCCCTCCTGTTTGATTTAGTAAGATGAATTGACGGAAAACGCCCCTCACAAGGACCATATTAGCCAGCTATGATACTCCCTTGGAGAATAGACAGTAAATCGCATTTTGTCAAATATTTTCGCTATATCTGACGCCTTCTGATCCCGACAGTCATGAGTCGGTTATATTAGGTTAGATCGGGAAAATAACCGGCCAAACCGATTGACAATGGATCTATAGTTGATACAGTGTAAGCCACCTGCGAGGCAAACTATCAAGTCAAACGTGAGTGGAGTCGAATGATGGAAGATCGATGGCTCTCCGTAGATGAGATCGCGGCCTATCTCGGCATCAAGCGGGATACGGTCTATAGGTGGATTTCTGAAAAGCAAATGCCGGCGCACCGAATGGGCCGCCTGTGGAAATTTCGCAGTGAAGAAGTGGATGAATGGGTGAAATCGGGCGGAGCCGGCGATAGTGAGAAACGGAAGGAGGGGCATCCGTGAAACGCAAGACCGTCATTGCGCGCCCGCCATCATCCATGTATGAGCGCATACGGAAGATCTTGGATTCGGCCAGGAGCAATGTTGCCCGTTCCGTGAATACGACCCAGGTCATCGCGAATTGGCTGATTGGGCGGGAGATCATTGAGGAAGAGCAGAAGGGAAAGCGCCGCGCGGAATACGGCGAAGGATTGATCCGCGACCTCGTAATCCGGCTCCAGGCGGATTATGGCGTCGGTTACAGCCTTGCAAATGTGAAATTTTTCCGCAAGTTCTATCTCGAATATCCCCGCTTGTGCAGTGAAGCAAAAGGATACGCGGCGCGTAGCCTTTCGTCCGACCCCGCGCCGACGGAATCTGCGGGGAAAGGCTACGCACTGCGTAGCCTTTCCTGGCAGCCCGGACTATTGCACCCCACGCTATCGTGGATGCACTATAGGACTCTGCTACGGGTGGGAAACAACGATGCGCGGTCGTTCTATGAAATTGAAGCCATCAAAAACAACTGGTCTGCCCGGGAACTCGAACGGCAGATCAACAGCCTGTTGTACGAAAGGCTCGCTCTCAGCAAAGACAAGAAGGGACTGATGCGTCTCGCGACAAAAGGCCAGGTAGTCCAGAAGCCGGTCAATGTTTTCAAGGATCCAATGGTCATGGAGTTTCTCGGTCTGCCGGAATCGCCCAGACTGGTGGAGAGCGATCTGGAACAAGCCTTGATCGACAATCTGCAATCCTTCCTGTTGGAGCTGGGAAAGGGTTTCGCATTCGTGGCCCGGCAGGAGCGGTTGACCCTCGATGGCGATCATTTCTATATTGACCTCCGTGAATGGCGGACCGAAGGCGATGGCCCGACGCTCGGGTTGATCCTGTGCACGGACAAGAACGACGCCGTGGTACGGTACACGTTGGGCGCGAATCAAAGAAAGACTATCTTCGCCGGCCGCTACAAGCTTCATCTGCCCAGCGAGGCTGAGCTCCGGGCCGAACTGCGGCGCGAGGTCAGAATGCTGTCCGCTCCGACGAAGACGGGAAAAGTAAAATGAATCCGTGTGGAGCCGCAGGAGATCATCAAAACTGGCACATCCATTGCGATACCCTGTTGTTTTCGAAGGAATAATCAGTTATGGACGCCTTTGGAAATAGGAGCCTTACATGAGCAGCACAAAAATAGCGATCATCGGCCTCGGATACGTCGGCCTTCCGCTCGCGGTGGAGTTCGGCAAGAAATACGACACGGTGGGGTTCGACATCAGCTGCAAGCGAATCGACGAGCTCAAGAAAGGGATCGATCTCACGCTGGAGACGAGCGCCGAGGATCTCAAGGCCGCGAAGCGGCTCATGTACACGACGAATCCCGAGGACATGTGCCCCTGCAACGTTTTTATCGTCACCGTGCCGACGCCGATAGACGAGTTCAAGCGCCCCGACCTCTCGCTCGTCCAAAAGGCGACGGAGACGGTGGGGAAGGTGCTCAAGAAGGGCGACATCGTTGTCTACGAATCGACGGTTTATCCAGGGTGCACCGAGGAGTTCTGCGTGCCTATCCTCGAGCGGATCTCGGGGCTGAAGTTCAACGAGGATTTCTTCTGCGGATATTCGCCCGAACGCATCAACCCCGGCGACAAGCAGCACACGGTGACGAAGATCAAGAAGGTCACGAGCGGCTCGACGCGCGAGACGACGCTCAAGGTCGACGAGCTCTACCGGTCCATCATCACGGCGGGAACGCATCCCGTCTCGTCGATCAAGGTCGCCGAGGCGGCGAAGGTCATCGAGAACTCGCAGCGCGATATCAACATCGCCTTCATCAACGAGCTCGCGCTCATCTTCGAGCGGATGGGGATCGACACGATCGAGGTGCTCGAAGCGGCCGGCTCCAAATGGAACTTTCTCCCGTTCAGGCCCGGCCTCGTCGGCGGGCACTGCATCGGGGTCGACCCGTACTATCTCACGCACAAGGCGCAGGAGATCGGCTATCACCCCGAAGTGATCCTCGCGGGGCGCCGCATCAACGACAACATGGGGATCTTCATCGCGAACAAGGTCGTCAAGCTCATGATCAGCAAGGGACAGAAGGTGCAGGGGAGGCGGGTCCTCGTCCTCGGGATCACCTTCAAGGAGAACTGCACCGATATCCGCAACTCGCGCGTCGTCGATATTGTGAAGGAGCTCACCGATTTCGGCTGCAGGGTCGACGTGTACGATCCCTGGGCGGCGAGCGACGACGTGAAACACGAATACGGCTTCCCGCTCATCGGTGCGGAGGAGCTTAAAGCGGGCGGCTACGACGCGGTCGTCCTCGCCGTCGCGCACGAGAAGTTCAAAGCGCTCGACGTCGCCGGGTTCAAGAACGAGAATGGTGTCATCTACGACGTGAAATCCTTCCTCGATCCGGGCGTAGTCGACGGCAGGCTCTAGCTCGGGAATTGCGGCAAGCTAATCGGAAATCACGCAGCAAATGTCAGCGAGCTTTTCTCGGTTGACAAATGTACCATATATTGGTACACTATGGATATGAAGATTTCCATGGATAAGGTCGAATACGAATGCCGTCGGAGGGACCTGAACATCGGAGAGATGCTGCGTGAAGCCGGGGTCAGTCGAAATGCGTTCTATTCGCTGGCCCGCAAGGATTACGTCGTCCCGTCATCCCTGATCCTTATTGCGGAGCGCCTGCATATTTCCGTATCGGCCCTGCTCGAAGAGACGGATACGCCGACCGAACGGATGAAATCCCTGGCCACCGAATCGGAGCGCATCTCGAAGCGGAATCCGGGGGTCGATCGAGATAATATCAGGCATACACTGCTTCTCTTGAATGAGAAGCCTGTCGAGCGGTTGAGGAGGGCGTTGCGTCGTGGCCGATTCATTGATATTCGGTGATCGGGAAATGGAGTTCCTGAAGGAGCTCGTCCGACAGAAAGTCGAGTTCATGATCGTAGGGCTTTCCGCCGCCGCCCTCCAGGGAGCGCCCGTTGTGACTCAAGATATCGACCTGTGGTTTCGCACGCTGCCTGATCCCGGCCTCGAAAAAGCCCTGAAGAAGATGCGCGGCGCTTACGTTCCTCCGACGGCGAGGAATGCGCCGATGTTCGCCGGCAAAGGCATCGAGCTCTTCGATATCGTTCTCGCCATGGATGGGCTCGGCGAATTCGACGAGGAGAAGAAACATACGATCAGGGTGCCTTTCGGCCGGACAAAAGTGCCTGTCCTGAATCTGGAGAGGATCATTGCCAGCAAGAAGGCGGCGGGAAGGGAGAAAGACAGGCTCGTCCTGAGGGTCTTGTCCGATGCGCTGAAAGCCATTCAGGAACGCGAACGTTCGAAGCCGGGATGCGAAGAGTGATCCGACACGAGGGAAGCGCCAAGCGGCCGGAAGGGGAACTCTACGAGCCGGAGCGGCCGCGCCGGCTCGTAGAGTGAGCCCGCAAACGAGCTCTCGGTTCGTGGCGTTCGCGACTGACAACCGCGTTTACAATCCCGGCACCCTTTAGCCATATCCCCGATACGCGTCTCTGTGCCGTAAGCGGCACGGCGAAACCCGCTTATCAATTGCAATCTCCCCTTGCCCATACCCCGGCACCGGTCTTGCCCTGCTGCTGCCTGAAAGGCCTGTTTCACATCAGCAGGATACACACCGTGGCTTACCGTGCCCGCATCTTTGGAGATAATCCTCTCTACAAGATCCTCAGCGACCACTGGCAGAACTTTGTCGGCGCCTATGAGGAGCGCTTTCAGCACGCCTGCGGTGCGTTGCGCGGCACAACGAAGCGTGTAGTGAACCGGTTCCTCGATTGCGGGAACCCTACGAACGGCTTCGCCCGCATCAAGTGTTCGAGCTGTGGCGCGGAGAGACTGCTTCATTTCAGCTGCAAGACACGCGGATTCTGTCCGAGCTGCCAGGCGCGCATGGCGGAAGAAGATTCTTCGACCCTATTTCCTTTACGATCGAAAGCTCTTGACCGAGCTCTCGAGGGCCGCCCACAGGGCGGTCTCACGATTCCTCGAGATGACCGCCGGAGCGGGTGTACGACCGGCGATGGCGGTTGTCAAGCACACGTTCGGCGAGGGAGTTCGGTTTCACCCGCACCTGCACGCGCTTGTGACATCGGGGGGATGGGATCCAAGCCGTGTCCGGCACCCACTGCCTGCGTGGGATCAAGGCGTGCTCCGCGAGCTCTTCGAGATCGAGGTCTTTCGCTTCCTGCGCAAGAGAGAGCTTTTGAGCCGGGGGAACGCATGGAGCTCATCCTCTCCCGGCCCCATTCCGGTTTCAATGTCCACGTCGGGGAAGCCGTCGCACCGGACGACAAGATATCTCTCACCCGAGTTGCCAGATACATGCTCAGAGCTTCCGTCGTGATGTCGCGTATCTCCTATGACGGCGACCACGCCACGGTGCGCATCGATCCCCACGACCCCCACAGTGAGGGCCCCATCGACTTGGACGTCCTTGACTTCATCGCCCGTCTCACGATACACATCCCTGAGTCGCATGAGCGACTCGTACACTACTACGGCCTCTACTCAAACGCCTCCAATCAGCGCAGGGTGTCGGGCGGCAGAGACAAGACATCTGCATCCCCGGCTGATCACTTCGACGGCGATGAAAGCGAATGGCTCAAAATGAGGCGCACGCGATGGGCTCAGCTCATCCGGAAGGTCCGGCAGGAAGATCCGCTCCTTTGTCCCCGCTGCGGCGGGACCGCTGCGGCGGGACAATGCGCATCATCTCTTTTATCACCGATCAGACGGTTATCGACAAGATACTTCGGCACATCGCTTTCATGCACGCCGACACGCCGCCTCCGCGCTATCATCCTCCGCCCCGGCTCTGCCGGTCACCTCTCGGGTGAGCCGGGAACTCCGCGCAAATGACCTTATTTTCCCGCCCGCGCCGGGCGAAGCTTGGTCGGCCGAGTCCATCCGTCTCGCATCCCGCGTCTGTATCGAATGCCCATTTTAGGCTGTTGATGAGAATTTTCGTGTGGAGCTTCGTTTTAAGGCACGGTCTGAAAATGTTCATCCGCGCCCCCGTTCGAAACGCTCTTGGGGAAATGCTTGAAATCACCCCAGTGTAAGCCTAGAATCGGGATCGTTCAAACATCTTTTCGCGCTCGCGGGTCGCGAATTGTTCCGCGCTCGCGCCGCGGGGAATGGAAGGTGGATATGGGGAAGCGACGAACTCTCCTCGGTCTCGCGCTCGGAACGATCGTGCTGTCTCTCGGCGCGAGCACGGGCTGCTCGGCCGGCGAGAAGGATTACGCGCGGCGCAGGGAGTCCATGGTCGTCGCTCAGATCATGGCGCGCGGCGTGCGTGACGGGCGCGTCATCGCCGCGATGAGGAAAGTGCCGCGGCACCGTTTCGTGCCTCCGGAGCTTCGGGAGGCGGCCTATTACGACGGTCCGCTGCCCATTGGAAGCGAACAAACGATCTCGCAGCCGTACATCGTCGCCCTCATGACCGAAGCGCTCGGGCTCGAGGGGGGCGGCAAGGTGCTCGAGATCGGGACCGGTTCGGGCTACCAGGCGGCGATTCTCGCCGAGATCGTCGACACCGTCTATACGATCGAGATTCTCCCCGAGCTCGCCGGGAGGGCGCGGGCGATTCTCGATACACTCGGTTACCGGAACGTGCACGTTCGCGTCGGGGACGGATTCTTCGGCTGGCCGGCCCACGCGCCCTTCGACGGCATAATCGTCACGGCCGCCGCTCCGCGCGTTCCGGAACCGCTCATCGAGCAGCTCGCAATCGGCGGGCGGGTCGTCATACCGGTAGGCGAGCAATACCAGGATCTCGAGATATACAAAAAGACCGGCGCGGGCCTCGTGCTTCTCTCGACCGTTCCGGTCCGTTTCGTTCCCATGACGGGAAAGGTCAGGGATGCGAAATAGGATGAGATGGAAGGTCCCGCTCGGATTTCTTCGCGTCGCCGCGATCGCGGCGTTTCTCGTCTTTCCCTGCCGCGCGTCGGAGCCGCCCTTTCGGTCTCCGTACCCCGCTGAGCCCGAGCGCTACGACAGCGAATACTATCTCGATATCCTCACGATGCGCTTCGATCGTGAGTGGCGCGATTTCTGGTACACACGGGACAACGCGTTCGCGATGCGTTTCGGGAGCCTCAACGTCGAGCAGTGGAATCTCGAGGAATCGCTCAAGTTCTCGACTTCGCTCGGCGCGCGATGGCGTTTGCGCTACTGGATGGAGATGCGCCATTCGCTCGACGAGCGCGCGGCGGAGCGGAACGAGCTCGAGCTCGAATACCGCCTCGGAGGCGCACTGTATCTCTCGCTCCTCATCGAGCCGGCATTCTGGAAGCGGGAGAATGACGCGGGTATCTGCATCCAGCGCCGGCGCTCGATCGACCGCTATGCGCGATTCATATTCCGCGTGCGCGATTTCGCGAACAATTTCGCCTACGAGCACGGTGAGAATATCGAGGATGAAATGAATCTCTACGGAGCGCAGCCCGTCGAGTTCGTTCTCGAGGGGAGGGAAGCGATCGGGGAGGCCTTTCATTTCGGGTTCTGCGCCTCCGTCACGAATACATGGAGCAAGGATTACCGGTTTCTCACCGGTTCGGAGCCGGATTATCGCGAATCGGCGTACGCTCGGGACGGCTCCATCTGGTTCGAGTACGAGGCGCTTCCGTCGCTCCGCGTGAACCTCGACGCGAGGGCGACCGAATACTACGATGAAACATCGGGGAGATATGAACGGGTCACGAAGCATAGAGTTCGGGAGTTCATTCCGCATGTCTGGTGGTATATGAAAGCCGGGGGCGATCATTCGGCGAATAATACCGCCTCGGACGCCCTCGATCGCCGCGCCGGCGTCGGCGTTTGCGCGGGCGTCGAGATTCGCCGCGAACGCGCGGCGTATCGTACGTCCGGCTTCGAAACCGTCGGCGAGAGCGATGCCGTGAGAAAAGACGAGCTTCTTCCTTTCCTTCTTTTTCAAAGGGTCTTCAAAACGATGCACATGGTAGAATTGGGATACCTCGGCGACCGGTATGATTTCGACGCAATCGGGCCGGGAGCGAGGTCGTCGGAGCGGTGGGAGAACAGGGTCAAGCTCTCCTATGAGATGAGATTCAAGGAGCGGGGCCGCTTCCGGGTCACCGAAACGATCGATCTCGACCGGGAGGACTGGGGTCAGTTCTCGATTCACGATCACTTTTTTCTCATGCTGATGCTCGGGTTTTAACCGGGAGGTCCGGAGCGGGTGTACGACCGGCGATGATCGATCCCCACGGCCCCCACAGCGAGGGATCCCTCGACTTGGACGTCCTCGACTTCATCGCCCGGCTGTCCGTGCACATTCCCGAGCCGCTCCTTTGTCCCCGTTGCGGCGCGACCATGCGGGCATCTCTTTTATCACCGATCTGCCGGTCGCCTCTCGGGTCGGCCGAGAACTGGAGGATGAGGCAGAACAGGAAGCGGTTGTCATGGAGATTGTAAAAGGAGGACAGAGCGAGGTGGTTGTGATCTCATTGGGTGCAGCGGGAGTGATGGTTGTCATGGGCGATGGATTCAAACGGTTTCGAGCCCTTGTGGTGCCTATCAGGAGCAAGGTAGGCGCAGGGGACAGCATGGTTGCCGGCATAACACTTCGCCTGGCCCTTGAAAACTCAATACAATCTCCGTGAGTTTGTCGGCCCCTTCGGCAAGAAGCCGCTCCCGCTGTCTATCCCTTGTTGAGTGTGTCTTCGATGTTCCGCAGTTGCCGCAGGATCTCGTCAAACGACGGCGGTGGTTCGGTGAACATTTCCTGCATCTGCTGGTAGTCGGCCTTCAGGTCTGCAAGACGGGAATTGGGCGGCACGAGCCGCAAGGAGCCGGGCTTGGCGGCGTCGTAGTTTGCCCAAGCGGATTGGAAGTACGCGCGCTTGTGGCGCACGACGCGCGCGAGCAGGTCGAGGTCTTCCATGGCCCGCCGGCCGGCGGGGTCCGCGGCCATCCGGCACACATCGTAGCAGTCGCGAGAGAGCCGGCTGCGCATGGGTTTGTCTGCCGGCCGGTGGTGCTCGGTGTGTAGGATGGTGGCTTTCTCCCAGAAGGTGCGCTCGATTTCGAGGGCGACCACATGGCAGGCCGGAGCGGCGAACAGGGACGGAAACTCCTCAGCGACCCACGGCGTGACGGTGTGATCGCCGATGGGCCGTTGGTCCGTGAGGGAGCCGAGTTCGAGTTTGACCTGGGGATGCAGGTACCCGGGCCGGTCCGGTTCGGTTGTAGGGTACCGGAACGTCAGAACGGGCGAGTGCGTCTGCTCGTCGAGTCTGAAGGCGAGATAAGAGGCGCCGTCCTGCGTCGGGCCGAGGGCATCCTGAATCGCCTGTTCAAGCACCGGTCGGACCGTTTGGTCGACCGTGGCGGCGCATGCGTCGTTGAGTTTCTTCCAACGCTTTTCGAACTGTGAACGGGACTTGGCGGTGTCCGGCCGGTTCTCTCCGCCAAAGCCCAGCCAGTCGGGATCGACGGACAGGTCGATGTCCTCGGAGAACCGTTTGATGATACCGAAAACCTTGGACAGGGATGTGCCGCCCTTGAAGACGAACTTGTCCGCGAGTGCGGGGGTCGAAAAAAGAAGGCGAAGCGAGAAACAGACCCAGAAGTCCTTCTCCACAATGAGGCGTGTCAGGCCGCGCCGGTTGGCGACTTCCTGAAAGTACGGAACGCGCTGATCGAGCGGAAGTCCGGCGAACTCAAGCATGAGAATCCTCCGCGATGGCGTCGATGATCCGGTGCATCCAGCCGGGGGCGTAGATGCGATCCCGCTTCAACTGGGCCTTGTCGCTCATGGGCATGGTCTGCCGCAGGTGCGCGATATGTTGTTTGCCGATCTGCCTGGCGCCGATATGCCGGAGGGCCTGGATGACCGTGCCGCTGATTCGGCCGGCCGTCGCCATGTTGCGGGTGGTCGTGTTCTTCAGGATAATCTCCTGGCGACCGATTCTGACATGTCGAGCCGGGCCGTCTGTGAGAAAGACGATTCGGGCCGGAACTTGTTCGGACAACCCCAGCAGGTTCGCGGCGTAGGCGCCGGAAGGCTGGAGGCGCGAGGCGTCACGTTCGGACAGGGCCTTGGCGATCTCGTCGGGGCTTGGGGAAAGGAAGCCGATGGTCGGATGTTGCTTGGGGAAATCGTAGAGTCCACGAGCCAGCCGGCGGATCGTACCGCGCTTCACCAGGCGGTGCAGTGCGATACGTACGGCCTCTGGACTGCCAAGGTCGAGAAAAGCCTTGGGCGTGAAACACGCGCCTCTTGCTTTGCCCTGTATCCGAGTGACTATCCTGTTTTCGATCGATTGCATGCCGTTCCGCCTTGATATGTAACGAAAAGTAGCCGCTTTTCGTTACAGGATCAAGCATTCTTTCCGCGTTGCGTCTCATTCTGCCGGAACACGACGACCGCTCCCGCCGGAAGATTACGTAGGGTCGCAGAAATGCGCATCTATTTCGGTAGTACAGTCGCGCTATGGCGATTCTGTTTCTAATAACAAGAGCCTTCCTCAATCCGGCGATCGTCGACGGCAGACTGTAAGCCGGCCTACGCCGTCGCGCCGGCCATTCCGAAGATTCTCGCGAATTTCCCCGATACATCTCTTGACATGAGTGTATATACCAGATATTCTCGGTATGCTGTGTATATTCTATAGATACTGTATGCGGGGGAAAGCGTTGCATATCGCGATTTCGAAGGAGAATCCGGACCCGATGCACAAGCAGATCACGGACCAGATGCGGGACGCGATCGCGAAGGGCGCGCTCTCGCCCGGCGCGAGACTACCCTCCATCAGGGAGATGGCGCGGGAGCTCGCGGTGAGCCCGATCACGATCAAGCGCGCCTACGGCGATCTCGAGAGGGAGGGCTACCTCATCACGCGCGCCGGTCTCGGTTCGTTCGTCGCCGGGATCGATCGGGAAAGGATTCGCGCGAAAAAGGTCGGGGAGATCCGCGAGGAGATCGCGCGGATCGCGAAAAGCGCCGGCGCTTTCGGCATCCCGATCGCCGAGATTAGGCGGATTGTCGATGAATTAAGGATTAAACGGAGATAGAAAGAGCTCTTACGGAACGGTTTGTGCGGCGTATAAAGGAGGCTTCGCATGATAGCGTTCGATGACACGCGAGAGATGCGGCGCAGGGCTTCGATGTATTACGGCGACGGGCTTCTCGACATCGGAATCGGGATCGGTCTCCTCTTTATCGGATTCGCCATGATCTTCGGGTTCGGAGCGCTCGCCGGGATCTACCCCGCCCTTATCTTCCCGGTCGCGAAATCGGCGAAGCGGATTATCACCGCCCCGCGGATGCATCACCTCGATTTCATGCCGGAACCGGATGCGGAATCGAGAATGCGCCGCAGCCGGGTGGTGGTCGCGGCGACGCTGGCGGTTCTTCTCGCAATCGGCGTGCTCGCGCTCCTCATGTCGCGGATGATCCCGGCGCGGATAGCCGGGGGGCTATGCGCCAACGCGCTCGTCATCGTCGGTCTGCTGCTCGCGGCGCTCTTCATCGCCATTGCCTGGGGATCGTCGACGAGGCGCTTGCGCGGTTACGCCGGGATCGCGACGCTCGTTCTCGTCTGCGGATACTGGTTCGGTCTGAGCGTGGCCTGGTATCTGATGATTATCGGCACCGTCGTCGGGACGCACGGCGCGGTCGTTCTCTCGCGGTTCATCCGCGACTATCCGAGGTTCTACGGCAGGAACGGAAAGGTGTATCAGCGCAGCTTCTGATCCCGGCGAGGACCGGGCGCATCGCCGCGCAGGATGTTTTCGAGGGCCCGTTTGGCGGCCTCGTTTCCCCCGTTGAGCTCCAGCGCCTTGCGGTACTCTTCTCCCGCGCGCGTCGTATCACCCCGCGCGACGTAGGCGTTTCCCGCCCGCACATGGTAGTTCGAGACGCCCCCGGGGGTGTCCCTCGCCACCGTCATGTTCGAGAAAAAGACGAGAGCTCCGAGCGCGGCGAGAGAGAGCGCGAGCTCCGCGACACGGCGGCCGCGGGCGAGGGCGAAAAGCTCCACGCAGGCCGCGCCGGCGAAGGGAATGAGAAATACGACGACACTCAGCCGGTACCGCGCGAGCACGTAGAAGGCGAGGGCGGTACTCAGGTACGCGAGGATTCCGCCGTAGAGAAGCCAGAGCTTTTTCCGCCGGCGGCCCGTGAGGAAGACGCCGAGGAGCCCGAGCGGGGCGACGACGCCGAAGGTGAGAAGCGGGAGCAAGAGGATTCCCCTGAAACGCCGGTGGAAGTTGAAATTCTCGACGTTCGCGCGCTCGTAGGCATTCCAGAAGAATTGAAATTTGCGCCAGACGAGAGCGGCGCACGCGCCGGGATTCCAGCGGATGTACTTGAGCCCGGCACGGAGCCAGAAATTCGAGACCTGCGTTTGAGAAAGAGTCCGGCCTGATTCCTTCGACGCGACCGCCTCCATGTTGATCGATTGCTCCTCGGGAGTCC
>Ga0265296_1002688_pt1 | contig 17498 bp, 17 predicted proteins | sample MunlanPumphouse1_FD_189073 | JGI IMG/M metagenome (GOLD analysis project Ga0265296, IMG submission 189073) | Groundwater microbial communities from a municipal landfill in Southern Ontario, Canada - Pumphouse #1 | ecosystem: Environmental > Aquatic > Deep subsurface > Groundwater | place...
TAAAACTATGCCACAAGCAGCACCAGTACCGTCTGATAACAGTAGAATAATAATGCCTTATGTGCCAACACCGTCAGAAATGAAGCGCAGATGGGTGCAGACATCAGACGGCGCATATGCTTCTCCAGAACTTGCAAGAGACGAAAGCGGGAAAAATATAGTTGTTAATATTGACTGGTCAGGTTCTCTGGATGCTGCAATATTAGTCAAGCGGCAAAAAACCCACCGCTTTGATAAGTTCGCAGCAAGCGGTGAATGAATTGCCGCTAAACTATTTCTGGACATTTGACAAATGATTATAAGGCGCAGCCCGAAGGCCGCGCCCGAGCACATAGCTCGCTAACACACTTAGCTGTAGCTTTGCTCGTTCTAGGATAAAAAGGAGATGGATTCAATGGAAAACAAAAAAATAGACTTGGCTCGGCACAATCATTGCGTAAGGAGGAGCGTGTGGCACATAGAGTGGTGCACGAAGTACAGGTACAAGATGATGCAGAAGGAGGAGAATAGGCAGCTGGTAAAGGCGTGCATAAGACAAGCAGCCCACAGGCATGGCATAAAGCTGCTTGCGCTCGACGTAATGCCTGAGCATGTACACAGCGTTGCTGAGTTGCCGAAAGGAACAGACGAGGAAAGGGCAGCGAAGCTGCTAAAAGGATTTTCTGCATGGAAAATCTTCCGCGTGAAAGAGCACTTCAGGCTGCGCTACCCGAAAGGGCATTTCTGGTCGCGGGGATACATGGCGCGAACTGTTGGGCTTGACGAAGAGAAAACAATTCGATATGTGGAGAACCAGCAATTCCATCATGGCGTTGCGTTCCTATGACCCTAACAGAAACCTGCGGTTTCAACCGCAGGGAGTAGGTCATCAAGTGAAAGAACCTGCAGAATATATCTTGTAGCTTCTTATGGTGAAGCATTAGATGCGATAAGGACAAAAAAGGCAACTAAAAACGAAGCCGGACAATTTGCAGAGTGGACAAGAAACAGATATGAAACAGTCGCAGAAGGCAACAGGAGATTCACAAGAATATTTTCTCATTATAATGACTGGTTTGAAGGTATGGACTTGGATGCAGTTCTGAAAAATGGGTATGTAACTAGTCTTGCACTAGGTGCGCCCAGCGCCGTTTCTGGCGAACCTAATCCTGATTTTCTTAATGCTCAATTGTACTATGGTGATAATCCTGTGATTCGCGGCGGGTACGATGCCAATGCGGACTACGAGGCGTCTGACGTGGGCGAGGGCTTGGGCTTCCGCCTTGTGTGGTATGAAAAAGGAGAAGCGGAAAGAATGCTAAAGGAACAGAACAAGGCGCTTAGAGAAGAAGCGTTGGGCTTAAGGCGAAAAATAGCAGCAGCTAGAAAACCTCTTGAATAAATCATAAATAGTTTCTTCTGTAATTATTATTACCTTCCAGCTTGCGCGCGGCTATGTGAAAGTAGCTGTGCGCGAACTACACGCCTGCTTGTAGTGCGGCATTTATTATTCATGCTGCCATGAAATACAGCAGCGACAACCAGTAGAATCAGAAAGGCGCTTTCAGCGTCAGTCTGTTTTTGAACCTTGAAGCTGCAGTGCGGGCAAACAAAAGAAAGATGTTCTAAGCACATCGCTTTACTTTGCTCTTTGGCTAGCAGGCTACACCCAAGATGCTTGTGATTCGCAACTGGAACGGCAGGTTTGGTGAATTATAAAATTTATTCACCAATGCAATCAACGCCAATGCGAACTACGAGGCGTCTAACGCGAACGAGAACTTGGGCTTCCGCAATAGTTCATCTGGAAGGCGGTTTTGCTTAAAAAATCTTTTTAAAGATGTGGTAAGAAGGAATAGATATGGCTTCTAATGTAAAGGCTTTCCCGAAAAAGTGGATTAGAATCGGCATAGTAGTTCTAATTATTCTGATACTTGTTGGGACAATATGGGGCTCCTACAATACTCTCGTTCGGTTGAACCAGGGCGTTGACAACTCATGGGCAAATGTCGAGACGCAATACCAGCGCCGAATTGATTTGATACCAAACCTTGTGAACACTCTAGAGGCTTCTGGAAAATTCGAAAAATCTACGCTAGTGGAATTATCCACGCTAAGAACGCAGTGGCAGGCGGCGCCTGACGTGAACCGGCAAGTTCAGACGTCAAACCAGATAGAAAGCGCCATATCAAAACTGCTTTTAGTGGCTGAAAACTATCCTGTCCTTCAGACTAGTGCACGGTTTCAGAGCTTGAGCGATAGCCTTACGGAAACTGAAAATATGGTTTCTGTTTCAAGAACAAGATATAATGATGCTATCAGGGAATACAACACAGCTACAAAAGTGTTCCCTTCAAACATAATTGCTGGATGGTTTGGCTTTAGCGAGAGAGATTACTTCAAGGCCACGACACCCGGAGCAGAAAACGTGACTGTTGTGAATATAACCATACCGTAGACAAATGAATTTATTTTAATTATCAAAATAATTTAGGAGTTGTATCTTCTTCCATTTCTGTGGGTTGGCTGTGACCTACTATAATTACTTCTTTTCTACGAAAGGGGAGTCTTTTTTGGCCTTCGATTTTCCTTTTTCTTACAGTTAACGGCGCGGAAGGAACTCTTACGGCATACTCCTTCCAGACGAATTCGTCTTCACCAGTATAAGCATCGCATTCACCGGACAGCGAGAATTTGCAGTAGTTGCACTGAGGTCCATAGGAAGCTATTAATTTTTCGCCGCTTCCTGCCCTTCTTATCACACCTAGCCTTCTTTTTCCTGTCTCGTTTAACATCCTTAAAAATTCTGCATGATTTTCCTCTCCAAATTCCATTGTTTTTACGACTGTGGGTGCTGAGACAGGCTTCTGATCTGCATTAGCTGGCTTAACGTCGTAACCAGGAAAATACACCCTCAACACTGGTGTTTCACCTAATTTTCTCTGGCAACCAAAGCTATAGCCTATGAACTGGGAACTTTTTCTCATTTCTTCATCAGTTGGTCTGTAAATACCTGTCTTGAAATCAGTTATTATTATTCTGCCGCCTTCCCGGTGAAACCTGTCCATGCGTCCATTGAATCCTACAAGAAAATCATCGGTTCTTACTCCCACCAAAAATTCCATTTCAAATCTTACGTCTTCCAGATCTCTGCAACCTATATTTTCTCTCCAATAGGTTTCTGCCATCGATCTTCCGAGATGTCTATAGAAAGTTGGATTTTTTGTGGAATTATAGGCAAAGGCAACAGCCATATTTACCATGTTGTACTTCCAGATGCCAGTGAATGCGCCGGCAAAACTTTCCGGTGATTTGTATTCTTTTTCGTGAAACCGCTTTATAACAGTATGAAAGGAGTCTCCAAAGACATTGAAGATGTAACGGGGTTTTATTTCTTTTCCATTCGCGGCGGAGTAGATAGTTACATCTGCTGCTTTGTACTGGTCAGCTAAACCTCGTATATGTTGAAATGCCCAATTCAGTTCACATGTGTTGAGTGCCTCTATCTGGCTTGGACTTATTGTAAATTTATCTAATTCATTCAAGTTTATCACTTCGGCTTTGAGACAAGTAGACTATAACGGTTAATTATTAAAATTAGATATTGTGCCTTAGTTACTTTTTCATGGCCTCTTTTTTCCACTTAGGTGGCAGTTTCTCTATGGCATATCTGAGTGCTGTTCGCGGCATGACATCCTTGTTTTTCAAAACGTAACTAAAAACTTCTTTTGGATAGTTTTTGCTTGCTTCTTTCAGCAGCCAGCCATAACCTTTCTGTACCAGGTCATCGCCATCACGGAGAAGCAGGTTAGCTATGTTTATTGTATGAGTGAAATTGTTTTTCCTACGGACTGAATATATCAGGGCCACGGCCGAAGCACGCCTCATCCATCGATTGCTTGATTTTGTCCATTTGTTCAGCTCAGGAATATATTCGGGGAATGTAAGAATAAAATGCCCCAACGCATGGGTGCAGAAGTCATCACATTTGCCCCAGTTGTCAACATATTTTTTCAGCCATTTTTCAAATGTATTGAAGTCTATCTTTTCGTGGTTGTTTTTCAGCTTGAAAAGAAAGTAGAATGCTATTGAGGCCTGTTCGTTGTAGCCGGACATGAGAAGTTCTTCACAAAGAATGAAAAGTTCCTGCTTTGACATCAACTTGGCACGGGGAAAATATTTTTTTGCTATTGTCATTACGTTAGCGCTTCGCAGGCCGCGTGTTTTTATTTTCTCCTTGAAGAATCTCTGGGATTTCTTAATTTCAGCAGGATTAGACTTCTCTTTCAAATCACGGCAGATTTCTTGTATAAGGGACATAAATATCTAGATATTGTATCTCAGCAGCGCACCAACGCCTCCAAGCTCCAGGAACTGCTGGCCTTCGCGGGTGTCGTTGGAGACTACAATTACTTTGCTTCCGTAATTATCCGCTAGCTCTTCCAGGAAGTCCGGGAGATCCTTTTCACCCATCAGATCCCAGCCTGACTCGTTTGGTTTTACAGAGGCAAAGATGACTTTCTTTTCTCCTGACTGTGGGTTGACAAGATCATATGCTTTCATTGAGGTTGCCTCGCTTACTATTATGCGGTCTACGGCTCCGGCTTCGACTGATTTTATTACTTCATGGATGCCATAGGAAACGCGGCCGTGCGGCTTCTGCAGTTCATTGAAGAAATTCTGCAGCAGCTTCTTTTCCTTGGTGACTTCCTCTTCCTTCAGGAGCGTGTCGGATTTTTCTATAGTTTCCTGCAGACCAAAGTCGCCGGTGTAACTTGTGTCAATTATTCCTATTACTTTTTTCTTGACATCAGCATGAAGATAATCTTCTTTCATGAACATTTCCTTTATTGGCCCGGAACCGCTGACAATTATACCAATGACTTCTGCTTTATGCTCCTCAAAAATCTTGTTCGCTGCTTCACCTACTTTCTTGAGCCAGTCGTTTAACATACCTTCCCTGACACGGGAAAATCTCTGCGAACTCTGACCGCCGGCACGCGTTTTTCCTGGTACTATTGAATCAAAGTGAACTATGGGCTCCAGCTTTTTGCCGCGCAGCAAGGCTATGTCAGCTTCGCTCTTGTCAAGACATATTATTCCATAAATCTGCTTCTCCTTTATCATTTCCATCAGAGGTTCCATCACAAATGTCTGGTCACACCAGTACATCTTTACCTTGACTTCATCAGGCGGCTCGATGGTCCATACCTCTATGTCTGATGCACCTTCTTTTTGTGATGTGTTTCCGGCAAAGAGTGCAAGGCCGTTGGGTGGCGTCTTTCTGAACATCTGCAGTTCTCTTATTATTTTGTCCAGGGATGATGTGACGTTTTTTCTCACAGGCTTTGATTTTATGTTTTCAGCGGTGCTCTGTTCGTTGCGCAGCTGATTAACTATTTCGTGCAGGTTCGCTCCTACGGGTACATAAACCGTTACTAACTCAGTATGACGGCCCTTTATGGCAGCCAGCTGCTTTATGAGTTTTTTCAAAGCGATTTTTGACATAATTACCACCTAGACTTTCATTGTTATAGCGAACCAACAAAACAATTTATATATTATTTTTGTTGTTCGCTATAGGTTAACCAAATTATATATAATACCTGATTATTTATTTGGTTAACCATAAATTGCCGTAGCTTATACTCTTTATTGAGTGGGCTGTAATCAAATCCTTTTCTATGCAGCGGAATTTTTCAGGTATGCGAACTTCGGATAACTCTGCCTTGAGGGAAAGTCCGTTGTCCTTTTTGAATTTCCATAGTGCGCTGTTAAGTTCCATGAGATCTTCTTTGGAAAAGTCAGTGAAGTGCTTTACATGCATGGGTTTTGGAAACTCTTCAAGATGAATGTCTTTTCCATAGAGGTCGCTGTAAATCTTCGAAGTTATGAAAGGCACCACAGGTGCAAGTAGTTTGAGCAGTGTTTGCATGCAATAGTGTAATGCAAATAAGGCAGAGGTTTGCTCGCTGCTGGTGAATTTTCCATGCTCATTGTAGGCGCGGTTTTTAACCAGTTCCAGATAATGCGATGCAAAAGTTTCCCACAGGAAGTTCTTCAGGCGGATTGCAGGGTTGTGAAAGTCATAGAGCTCATAGTATTTTTCACTGTAATCCACAAGAGTGTTCATCTCGTTTATTATCCATTCGTCCAGAGGCTGCAGCCTTTCAGCTTGTTTATTATTGGGAAACATGGAGACGAAGCGAGACACATTCCACAACTTTGTCAGGGTTTTTCCTGCGCCTTCTATGCGTTCAAATGAACATTTCAGGTCACCTTCAGTCAGGTTGCCCTCAACAGCACACCACATGCGGAACGGCTCGGCACCGAACCTCTCGAGTATTTTGTGCGGGTCTATTATGTTTCCCACACTTTTTGACATTTTCTTTCCTTTTTCGTCAACTATATGATAGTGTATCCAAGCGTCCTCAAATATGGTCTTCCCTGTCAGCAGGTGTGTCTTGAGCAGTGTGTAGAATAGCCAGGTGCGCACTATTTCCTTACCCTGAGGCCGGAGAGTGCATGGTGCATTCTTGAAAAAATCTGTGCCGTATTTCAAAATGTATAGCGGTGAATTAGCAGAATCGAACCAGGTGTCAAATACCCGCTCTTCACCGCGGAACTGGCTTCCACCACATTTCTTGCATTTGGTCTGCGGATTTTCGCGCCAAGGCTGGACATATTTTCCTTTTTCTGCCAGTACTATTTCACCGCACTTGCAATACCAGATTGGTATTTCTGTCGCGTAAAATCTTCTTCGTGATATGGGCCAGTCAATGGTTATGGAATCTATCCAGTCCATCAGGATCTGGCGGCTGTGGGGAGCATGAAAGCTCATTTCCTCGGCAATCCTTCTCATTTCTTTTTTGAATTCCACTTGCTTCAGGTAGAATTCAGGCATGGAGATAAATTCAACAGGGTGCTTTGAGCGCTCGCAGATGGGCGTTCTGTGGTTCAGTTGTTTTTGGCGCACAAGAAGCTCCTTGCCCTTGAGCTCATTTATTACGGCTTCCCGTGCTTCCTTCACAGACAACCCGGAAAGGAAACCAGCGTTTTCATTCATATGACCGTCTGCGTTTATTGCGATTATCGGGTCAAGTTTCATCTCACGGAAAAAACGTATGTCAGTCTGGTCGCCCATGGAGCACATCATCATCATGCCAGTTCCTTTTTCCATATCCGCGTAGGTATGACTTCTTATCGGTACTTCTTTTTCGAACAGAGGCGTTACACCTGTCTTGCCCTCGAGATATTTGTAGCGCTGGTCATCCGGGTTGAATATGAGCATTCCGCATGTGCAAATGAGCTCTGGACGTGTTGTGCCTATTATTATCTTCTCGCCGGTTTCTTTTACAGTAAATATTATGTCGTTGAATGTTGATGGCAGGTCTGCATACTCTATCTCGGCGTCTGCTATCGTGGTGCGGCAGCCAGGGCAGTAATTGTTGATGCGCTCGTCCTCGTATATCAGACCCTTGTTCCACAAATCGATGAAAGTTGCCTGTGTCAGTGCCCGGTATTCAGGCGAGTCGGTGAAATACATGTCGCCGACATTGTTTCCTTTTTCCCAGGAGTTGAAGCTTATGCCAAGCTTCAGAAAAGAGTCGATTGACTCAGAGCTTGACTCTTCAAGGAGCTTTTTGCAGTGCTCAATAAATTTTTCCCTTGGCGTGTGAGCCAGGGATATCTTGAATTTTTTCTCCGCAGCCATTTCTATTGGCAGGCCGTTTCTGTCAAGACCCAGCGGGAATAGCACGGATTCACCTTTCATCCGGTGGAAGCGCGCAAACATGTCCATGAGTGTGTAGGTAAAAGCATGGCCTATGTGGATGGGAGTGTTGACGTAAGGCGGCGGAGTGTCTATGGAGAATACTTTTCCAGACTTCGTCGATTTCTTATTTAACTGAAACTTGTAGGCACGGCTGCTTTTCCAGGACTCACAAAGAATGGCTTCCATTTCTTTTGACCAGTTCTTCTCTTTTATTTTCGCTTCCATTCAGCATCACATATGTTATCTAAGATGAACATTGAAAACTGCCGCCTTTATAGCTGACCAACTTAATATTCTGGTATTACGCAAGTTGGTCACATATAGTGAACCAAGTTATAATATCCGGATTCTTTACTTGGTTAACTATAAGCAGCAGATGAAATACAATGTTCATCTGGATCCCATGTTCACAACAAACCCACATCTTTAGATGTGAGTTATATCAGAACATGTGATATCTTTCTTGTTTGAACATAAAACGTTTTTTATAATTTTAAGTCCCTGTTTTCTGAAAGAAGAAGCAGGGCACTTGTAAGCTAAACAAGAACATGGCTTACGCTGATTACTAACTTTTTTGTACTCAGCAAGTCTGACATAAAGGTCATATGCATATTAACGCTTAAAAAAGCCCTTTTCTATACCTTGTTGACAAATTCTGCAACCTTCGTGCTTTTTCCCTCGCGATGCTTGGTTACTGAAAGCGTCTTCAAATCAATGGACATGAAGTCATCGGCGTGCATTATTTTTACCTTCGTGGCGTCTTGTATTATCTTTTCCTGTTTCCATAAATTAGCTCGCATCATCCAGAAAGACAAATGAGTCAGGACAACAAGCTGGGGCTTTTGCTTCATTGCATTAAGGAGGCTTATTATGCCATCAACACTCATGTGCCAGTGTTTTTTTGTTTCTTGCCCTTTGGGCACAAGAACATTTATCAGCAGCAGTTTGCATCCATCGTAGTATTTTTCCATACCCTTGAAATAGGAGCTGTCAGATGTATAGCCTACATCAACACCTTCTGTAGTTATACGGAATCCGATTGTGGGGGCGTAGTGATCTGCTTTGGTTGCTTTGAATTTGATCCCGTTTATTGTTACTTCGCTGTCGGCTTTCATTGCATGTACTTTTGCCATGTTTTGATGGTAGGGCGTGATACAGGGATAATAATCAAAATCTGCCTTTGTCTGCCGCTTGTTGAGAATACAATGCTCTTCTGCTATCAGGAAAGGGTCTTTTAGTCCATCCAGATATGTGTTTGCATCTGCTGTGTGATCAGGATGGAAATGGGAAACAATAACACCGTTCCATTTCTCCGGTTTAAGCTCAAGATTTATAGCATGCACCAGTGAACCTGTACCGGGGTCTAATATGAATTTTGTTTTTTCCATGTCGAAAAATAGCCCGCCAGTCTTGCGAATCTGGGAGAACATGACACTCCGCCCGCCACCTGTTCCGAGAAATATCAGTTTCATAATATCAATTCATTTACTTCTTCTTCAATATTATTAAGCTTTCCCTGAGGACGCCCTTTTTTATTGTCCTGTTCTCCAGGGCAAATCGCTTGTTAAGGACAAATATCTTCTCCGTTTCAAAACCGATCTTATCTGCCAGATAGGACAAGATAAAGTCACATTCTACCTCACCATCTATGTCCGTGGAGGACGTACGTTCTTCAGGATCTTGATGAAATCCTTGACTTCCTCGCAGATAGGCGTTGCCGACAACCATGGCTACCTTTGCTCCTGGCTTGCAGACACGGTACATTTCTTTCAGTATCTGCTCCATGTCTTCAAAATAGGCTTTTTTCTGGTCCTTGCCCTCTCTTACACCCAGGAAGGATCTCAATGACGGAACGTGCATCATCTTCATGAAGAAATCTTCTATGGCGTAGAGCTTTGTGTAGTCGATGTTGTTGAGGTAGGGTGGTGATGTTATTATAGCGTCTATGCTGTTGTTTTCCAGCCTCATTTCGCGGGCGTCACATTGGTCAATCAGTACGGTGCCGCCGGTCTCATTATTCTCAACATCTTTAATCATCCTATAGACGGTGCGCTGGAACAACTTTCTGAGAGGCGGTACTGGATGCTTTTTTATTTTTATGACACCGCCGTCCTTCCAGGCGTAGCTCACTTTGATTGCCGAGTTCAATAGTGCCAAGGTGAAGAAATCCTTGTTTTTCAGGGTTTCTATTACTGTGGAGAAGAATGCTATGTCCTCGAGCGCGTACTTGTTTATCATGGTACGCATTATCTTAGGAAACTCCCAAATGAGACGGTGAAATTTCCTACGAAATAATATCTTGGCTTCTTCCCTTAGATTTTCCGCACTGTATTCAGCGGTTTTTACCCTGCTGGCGAAGACTGCTGTGGGCAGGACGTCGAGACCAACGGCGCTTATCCCTCTTTGGTTGCATGCTACTGGTGTGGTGCCACTACCACAGAAAGGATCGAGTACAATCATGCCTTCCTTGATTTCAAACATTTCTATCAATTTGTCTACCAGCTCTTTGGCAAAGCCTTCCTTGTAGTAGAACCAGTTATAGACTGGCAGGTGCTTATTGGGCACGAATGTAGCGAGTTCTCGCCACTCCGGCTTCTCTTCCACTTTGTGCGTCAGCTGTTTCCTGAATTCTTCGTATTCCATAAGAACACTTTGATAATAAGTTTATAAGTTATATTTTATATTGATAATTATGCTTGTAATCGTCATATCGGGAAAACCCGGCTGCGGGTCGTCTACGAACGCGAAGCTGCTTGCTAAAAAACTGAAACTAAAGCATTTTTCTCTTGGAGATTACAACAAGCGCCACGCGAAGAAAGCAAAAAAAGAGACTGATAAAAGCCTGGAAATGTGGTGTCTCAATAAAAAAGATCTCAAAAAATTCCACATCGACTCTGACAAGTTCGCGAACGAGATTGCGAAAAACGGCAATGTTGTTATAGATGCAAAACTCGGCGTACATCTCATAAAAAGACATGATTTGACGGTCTGGCTGACAGCAAGCAAGAAAGTGCAAGCAGAACGCTACGCTAAGAGAGATAAAATACCAGTCAGGGAAGCTATGAAGAAAGTTGCAGAAAAAGAAAAACTAGAGCGCGCAAACTGGAAAAGAATTTATGGTTTTGACTATTTTGACCAAGCTAAGAAAGCTGATCTGGTTATAAACACAGAGGACAAGACACCAGAGGAAATTACGGATTTGATAATAAAAAAACTGAAGTTATTGTAATTGGGCTCGTTAAGCCCTTTTAGAAAAAACGCTTGCGGAAAATAGAGAGATAATGGTAAGTTCATATTCAATGGGCTCGTGGTACCGATCCCTTTCTTTAGGAAAGAAAGGTCTAGGTTTCACCCCAAAGAAAATATTATATTTGGGCTCGTGGTCTAATGGAAATCGAATGACCATATTGACACCACGTTCGCACAGCCCTTTCTAAAAGAAAGCGCTGCAGGCATAAACGAAGTTTATGCTGCACAGCAGAACCAAAAGTTCTGCTTGTGGCGGAAAGAATACCAGCAGGAAAGGGAATCGAGAAACGTGGAGGCTCCGGGTTCGACTCCCGGCGGGTCCATATTAAACTGGTTTCTCAATTTTTTTCTTCCTTTTCAGAACTATTTTACCGTCCTTGATTTCTATCTGATAATCTCCTGGATTAATTTTTGCTGGCAGTGCTATTGACTTGCTGAACGATGAACTAAACGCCTCGGCTTTGTAAAAGTTTTTGCCGCTTTCCTCTTTTGCGCCTTTCTTGGAAGCACTTATTATAAGCATATTTTCAGCGAGCTTTACCTTTATTTCGTCTTTTTTGAATCCTGGTATGTCTATAGATATACCTTTTTCATCTCCCTTTTCCCAGTAGAATTTCTCTGTCATAAAAAACACCTGTATAGATTCTGTGCGCTTGAAGGATAAATATCTGTGGGTCTTAGCCCCACAGTATTTTTGCAAGAATGTAGAAGCACTATGAATGATCTAAAGTTTGTATCTTTAAACTACATTCATTGCAATAAAAACCTTTCCTGAAGCCCTTTCTAAAAGAAAGCGCTTGCGGAAAGAAATGCAGAACTTGAAATGGCTTGCAGAAAAGATACAATAGTTTGCGGGAAAGAACTGTTAAATATACAACAGATAATTCATATTTACTCGGGCTCGTGGTCTAACGGAATGACGCTTGCATGGCATGCAAGAAACTCCGGGTTCGACTCCCGGCGAGTCCATTAAGCTTTTTCTTAGGAAGAAAAAGCTTGCAAAAAGAATAGCTGATGAAAAGAAATGATCAGGCTGTTGCGTAACGTTCTTCTTGCCGTTTTAGATAAGCATCGGCCATTCTTCTTCTGATTTTAGATGGCACTTCATTTATTGGGATTTCCACATCTCCAGCGAAGAATCTATATTCTCCTAACGGTCTTCTTCTGGCTTCATAGCCAACTCCGTTCACTTCTCCCAATGACACCGTTTTTGATAGTAATGGAAATCTCATTTCTAATCACCAATTTTTCAATCCAGTTATTTTATCCCGCATACCTTATATAAACATTACTGTAATTGAGAACACGAATTGGTGCGAATTGTTGATTATAAGTATGATTAAGATTTTAATATAACTATGAAGATTCGGAAGCTGCAGGAAAAGGACATCGGAAAGATAGTGGCTATTATACACGATGTAATGGGGCCGACGGACGCGAAAAAAGCTTTGGAAGATATGAAGATAAGCCTTGACCCGGAGGCAAAGGTTCCCTACAAGTTCGAGGAATTTTACGTCATTGAGGTGGAAGATGAGATAGTTGCTGCCGGCGGATTCTGGTCGCTCAAATATGACCCAGCTATAGCGCGCTTGGACTGGTTTGTGGTACCGCAAAAATACCAGCGGAAGGGCTTTGGTAATATACTCATGAACTTTATCATAAACAGGGCAAAAAAACGAGGATTGAAACTTGTCCTGGCAGAGACAAGCGACAAGTATGTCACGGCTATTAATTTTTTCAAGAAGTGCGGCTTCGCTGTGGCTGCAAAGATTCCCAACTACTGGGAAGACGGCAGCGACGTTGTTTATTTGGTAAGGCGATTGAAATAACTAAGCACGTAGACGGCGTTTTTAGATACCTTGGATCGCTTTTTTAACTTTGCCACGAAAAGTTTCATTTCGCAAGATGGAAATGAGATACCACCAATAGAAAGGTATTTATAGTTTATTGTGTATGTATTGTGTATGCAACAGAGAACTAATATTCAGATAGAACATAAAACTTTGGAGAAATTAAAAAAAATACGGATTACAAAAAGAGAAACTTACGACGAAATAATAAATCGGTTGATGAAAAATGCAAACAGCGTATAAATTCAGATTGTATCCAACAAAAGAGCAAGAACAAAAGCTATTATGGACTCTCAACAAATGTAGGTATGTTTATAACTTTTTGCTCAACGAGTTGAATCAGCAGAAAATCATTGACAAGGCACAATTACAAGAAATGATAGTTGATTTGAAAAGAATAGAACCAGATTTACAAGGCGTTCATTCAAAGGTTCTACAATACGAAAATTATAGATTGTTTTCCAATTTGAGAAGCCTGTCACAAACAAAGAAAAAAGGCAGAAAAGTAGGACGCTTGAGATTCAAAGGCAAAAACTGGTTCAAAACTTTCAGCTACAACCAGAGCGGATTTACCATCGTGCAGAATCAGACAAGATATGACAAACTATACCTTTCAAAAATTGGCGAAATACCGTTCATCATGCACAGGGACATAGAAGGAAAAATAAAACAGATTACAATAAAGCATAATCCTTCTGGAAAATGGTATGCTTCAATAATTGCCGAGACAAAGGATGAAATGCCAAAAGTGATAAACCAGAAGAAAGTTGGTATAGATTTGGGTCTGCAAAATTATATTTTTGATAGTGACAGAAACTATTTTGACAATCCCAAATGTCTTTACAAATCTCTGGAAAAATTACAAAAAAATCAAAGGCGATTATCAAGAAAAAATAAAGGTTCACAGAATAGGGCTAAACAAAAGATTATTGTAGCAGGAGTTCACGCGAAAATTGTAAACCAGAGGGACGATTTTCTGCACAAGCTTTCAAGACACTATGTAGATAATTACGGCTTCATAGCAGTAGAAGACTTGCAGGTAAAGAACATGATAAGGAATCGCCATCTGGCAAAATCAATTTCAGACGCTTCATGGTCAAGGTTCACCCAGATGCTGTGCTACAAGGCTGAGAGAGCTGGTTGCACAGTGGTGAAGGTTGAACCAAGAGGAACAACACAAATTTGTTCAAATTGCGGAAAAAAAGTCTACAAGGAATTATGGAACAGGACGCATAAATGCACCTGTGGTCTGGAAATAAACAGAGATTACAATTCCGCAATAAATATACTAAAAAGAGCATTAGGGCAGGAATTGCCCGAATCTACGCCTGTGGAGATTGAGCCTCTACTCAGCAATGAGCAAGTTCGGTCAGAGAAGCAGGAAGCTCCTTGCGTAAGCTAGGAGTAGTTCACCGTTGTTTTCCAACTATTGTTGTGGTTCTATGAGACTGGGAAGAAAAAAGAACAAAATCAGCAAAGCCAGGCAGAAGAACATACAAAATGTGCTCATCGTGGCGAAACAGAACAAGGTGGGCCTTAAAGCTGCAAAAAAACTTGAGAAAATTCTAAAGAGCAGGGTAACCCAGATAAATTTTGACCGTTCTACTGCGCTGAGACTTCACAAAATTGGTCATTCCATAAGAAAGTTCAATGGAGATTTAATAATTACGCTTGGTGGCGACGGGACGTTTCTATGGACTGCGCACAAGACAGATGTTCCCATACTTCCGGTGAAACTTGAGGGCCAGGGTTTTCTCTGCAGCTGCAACTTCAAGCAGCTACTGGATAGCATGGATCGCGTACTGAAAAAAGATTACACTATAAAAGAGCGCATGCGTTTGAAATGCAGCAAGATTGCAAAGGGCAAGATTGAGAAATACATCACTGTGCGCCGCGGCGACTATCCTCTTGCACTGAATGAAATAGCGTTCGGCCGCAAACGCCCGTCGAAAATACTAAACGTTGAGTTCAAGGTCGATGGCGTTGTTTTTGACATGATAGGCGACGGCGTCATGTTTTCCACGCCTTCAGGCTCTACCGCCTACAGCTCCTCGGCTGGCGGGGCAATGATAGACCCGTCGCTTGAAATGATAAGCATAGTGCCGCTTTACCCGTTCTTTTCAAAGATAAAACCCATGATAGTGCCAAAGGACAAAAAAATCGAGGTAAGCATAGCCGGCGGTGACTGTGCTCTAGTCATAGATGGGCATGGCGGCGAATATGTCAAGAAAAATTCCATGTTTCTTATTGAGTCAGCCACTCCGGTAAAAATAGTAACCCTCTTTGAACAGAACTTCTACGAGAAAGTCAAGAAAGGCCTGATGGCTTAACTCCTTTTCTTTGAAAAAGAAAAGTAGCTACCAGTCAAAAGAAAAAGATATTATAAATTTGGCTCGCTGACGTTCGTAGAAAGACTCCTTAGCAAAGCTTTATAAAATATTTCGTAATCTCGTATTCTATGACAAAAAAATCAATTGATTTTGTATATATGGGCGGGAGTTGTCCTAGTGATGGTCGTCAGGAATATTTTTTTGATCATAAATCATCTTTTGACAGTGATTATGCTAGGGATGCATTCTTGAGGGCAAGACAAACAATTGATAGATACATGTCAATTTGGACTTATATCCCTGAATCATCTCCTCTTAGAACTCAGGATGAGACCTCTGATTTTGTAGCAAGAATGCAAGAGTTAGTGCCTGATGCTAGAGACGTATTGACTATTTTTTCTTGTAAACATGGTACAATTTTATATCAAAGAGCAGTTAGATTTACAGATGTGGAAGATACTGATGATTTAGCCAGAAAAATAAAAAGTGTGTTACCAATCGATTTAGAAAAAGAAAAGCATAGGACTATTCAGTCGTATTTTATGGAAGTCAAGTAAAGAAAAGGGGCTTATGGGATGGATCAGATTTGAACTGACGACCTCCTGATTATCAGTCAGGTGCTCTACCAGGCTAAGCTACCATCCCTTTGATAGGAATTTTATTACCCCTCTTTTATAAATTCTTGAATTTTGCATCTTTTATTGTTCAGCCATTACAAATACATTACAAAATTAGACTTTTAAGCATTTACGCTGTAGTAGTAACATCAACAATCATCGTTAAAGGTGATTGTATTATGACCGATGATTGGGGATACCAAATAACACCCCATCATCAAAAAACAGGGTGTTATTCGAGTATGAAAAACAATAAAAACCGCAGTAATCATAGCGCTACAATTGTACTGCCTATTCTGATACTCTTTGGCATTCTTGCCATGGGCGATGCAGGTTACGGAGGCAGTTATGGCTACGGCGGCAGCGGTTATGGGTACGGCAGCCTCTATATGCGGCCAACCATGCCGAATTTTTACAGCAGTGGTGGTGGCATAGCTCAGGGTGGACTACGTTATAGCGGTGGAAATGTTATTCAGCCTACGATATATTCTGGTGGTAGTCCATTTAGTGGCAATCTTGTTGTTAACGCTGGTAACGTTGTGCAACCAACTTATTCGGGTGGCGGACTCGGCGGTCTTATGGGTTCAATAGTTCTGAGCGGCGGCAACAATGTGATACAACCTACATATTCAGGCAGCGGCCTCAGTGGCATTCTTGGCGGCGCCATAAGTCTGAGCGGCAGCGGCAACGTGATTCAGCCTAACATGCCTTCGGGCAGCGCAAGCTTTGGCTCTATTACACTGTCTCCGGTGCAGCTTCCTACAGGCTGTTCTTCGTGCGGCGGACAATCTTTCTTCCGCGGCGACTATAGTATAGGGTTTTCAGGCCCGGTCCAGCATGTTGAAAACATCTACACGACACCTACACGAGGCCTTTTCCGCGGCGATTTTCATTACAGCAACGCATGGTATGTCTTGGATCCGTGAGATAAAGACGAATGACAAATATGGTCGATTTTTTCCAATAACAAATACAATTAAAAGTGCAAAAGACGGTTTACGTGCAAAGCCGCCCGTAAAACGCTTTTAAATACTTTATTTCCAAATTAAATTTGCTCTCATGACTAGATTTAATGTAAAAGGGTCAGAAATCCTTTTGCTTATTTCTGCAGTTAACTACGTAGTAGCCGAGAGACTACAGTCATGAAACAGCCCTTTCGTTTCTGAATGACGCACGAAGTGCGTCTGTCGGTTCGAAAGTGCTGGCGGAAAGAGAAATAATTGTTTAGAAGAATCAATGGAGTTCGAATATGCCTAAGCGAACAAGACCGCGACACGGGTCGTTGCAATACTGGCCGAGAAAACGAGCAAAAGAAATAGTCGCCAGAACGAGGCATTGGCCTGCTACAAAAGAACCCAAGTTGCTTGGCTTCGCCGGATGGAAAGCTGGCATGACGCACGTGCAGCTTGTTGATCAAAACAATAAGTCGCCAACATTTGGCAAGGTTATTTTTAAGACGGTAACAGTTCTTGATGCTCCTTCTCTCTTCGTTTGTGCCCTTCGTTTTTATAAAAAATCTTCTTCTCGTGTTGTTGTTGGTGAAAAATGGGCAAAGCTACCAAAGGATATCAAATTGAAAATAAAAGCAAATTCTAAATCCCAGACGCCTGCAGAATTTGATGATGTTCGACTTGTTGTTGCTATGCAGCCTGTAAAGAGCGGTATGCGCATAACAAAAAGCGATACCTTTGAGATGGGT
>Ga0265296_1002690_pt1 | contig 17487 bp, 14 predicted proteins | sample MunlanPumphouse1_FD_189073 | JGI IMG/M metagenome (GOLD analysis project Ga0265296, IMG submission 189073) | Groundwater microbial communities from a municipal landfill in Southern Ontario, Canada - Pumphouse #1 | ecosystem: Environmental > Aquatic > Deep subsurface > Groundwater | place...
CTACCTTTTAAAAACAACTCATTTGATCTTGTCATCTGCTCCGAGGTTCTTGAGCATATACTCGACCATGAAACGGCCGTTTTTGAGATCATGAGGGTCTTGAAACCCGGCAGCAACCTTGTAGTGAGTGTTCCAAGGTATATGCCTGAAAAGATATGCTGGGCTCTTTCCGATGAATACCATAACGCGAACAGGGGGCATATCCGCATATATAAAAAGAATGAACTTGTAAGCCTTCTTGAAAGTTCAGGAGCAAAACTCTGGGCCTCACATTTTGCACACAGCCTTCATACTCCTTATTGGTGGATTAAATGCCTTATAGGCCCGACAAGAAACGACAGCAGGATAGTAAATCTTTATCACCGGTTTCTGGTCTGGGATCTTATGAAAAAGCCCAAGATTACACGCTTTTTTGATGAGCTGTTGAATCCTTTTTTCGGGAAAAGCATCGTTCTATATTTGAGGAAAAAAGCTGCATGAGAATTTAATCCGTGGTCGAGCCAGGTATGACGGTTTCGTAAAAAGTACAAATATGCTCTCTTAATGAGATTTTCGGGAAATTCCCAAAACAATTGACTTAACAGCATGAACAAAGTATATATGGCAAAGGCTGAGAGTATGTTAAAGATAAAAATATCAATCATGCGGCATTTATTTAAAAACTTTGAAAAGGGGAAAGAATATGAACAAAGCTGATTTAGTAACTGAAGTTGCAGGTATTGTAGGTACAACAAAAGAGGCAAAGGCAGTTGTTGATTGCATATTTGAGAGCATGACTGCTGCCTTGAAAAAAGGGGATGAAGTCAAGCTGGCAGGATTCGGCACCTTCAAGGTAAAAGAAAGAAAAGCAAGAACCGGAAGGAATCCCCAGACAGGGGCTGAAATCAAGATCGAAAAAAGAAAAGCCGCAAAATTTTCTGCTGCAAAAGCATTAAAAGACGCCATAGGCTGATTCTTTGTCCATCTCCATAAAAAGATGAACTCGTAAAAAGTCGAAATTCAGACGGCAAAGTAAAAAGCTTCCGCCGCAGCGGACAGAATGATTTTTTACGAAGCCGTTATAAAAAGAGACCTTTGCATAATGCAAAGGTCTCTTTTTATATGTTGTTCAGCCTGTAATAAAATCCCTTTATCTTCATCAGTTCTTCGTGGGTTCCCGATTCTATCAACCTTCCTTTATTTAATACAATTACCCTGTCCGCCCTTTGGGCAGTCGTAAGGCGGTGTGCAATTATTATTGAAGTTCTGCCTTCCATGAGATTGTTTAATGCAGTTTCGATCTGCCGTTCCGTTTCCGAGTCGACATAGGATGTAGCCTCATCAAGCATGATGATTTCAGGGTCGCGGGCGAAAGCTCTTGCTATCGATATGAGCTGGCGCTCCCCGCTTGAAATCGATTTTCCTCCTTCAGATAATACGGTATCAAGACCCTGGGGGAGTCTCTCAATTATCTTCCTGCAATTTGAAACATCCATGATGTGATCCATATCCTGATCCGTGATGCCGCTCTTTCCCCTTGCAATATTCTCACGCACTGTCCCCGAAAACAAAAAAGAATCCTGCATGACTATGGCCATTTTCGACCTCAAGAAAGAGGGAGGAATCTCTTTTGTGCCGGTTCCGTTTATAAGAATCCGTCCCGATGAAGGTTCATAAAATCTTGTCAGGAGATTAAGAAGGGTTGTTTTCCCGGTTCCGGTCGGTCCGACGATCGCGATTTTTTCGCCGGCCTTCATGTCAAACGAGATATTTGAAAGCACTTCTTCTCCCGGAACGTAGCCGAATGAAACATTCCTGAATTCGACGCTTTTTATTTTATCGAATTTCAGCCGGTCGGTTAATAATACGGAAGATTCGGATTCTCCGTCTTTTGTATCCTTTGTATCTAGGATGGTATCTAGGATGATGAATATTCTTTCAGCCGATGACATGGCGTTTTGAAGGATATTGTATTTATCGGCTATATCCCTTATGGGCCTGAAAAACATTTTCATGTAGGATATGAAAGCGACCAGCGCGCCAAGAGTTACTTTTTCATCAAGAACGCTGATTCCGCCGTAAAAGATAACTAAAGCGACGGCAACCGATCCGAGAAGTTCTATTAAAGGCATAAAGACCGCGAGAACCCGGATCTGTTTCATTCCTGCAATATAGTTTTCATGGTTCAGCCTTTCGAATCTGTCATAATTTTCATTTTCCTTCCCCGAAAGCTGTATCACCTTTATGCCGCCTATGGTTTCGGCGATACTTGAATTTATTTCGGCAATTTTGATTCTAAGCGTCCTGAAGGCGTCCCTCGCCTGGCCTGAAAAACGGAATGAGGCAAGGATGACAAAAGGAATGACAGTAAATGATGCAAGAGCGAGTTTCCAGTTTATACCGATAAGCACAATCATTATTCCTGCGAGAAGGAAGATGTCTTTGAAAACAAAGGCGATGACGGAAGTAAAAAATTCATGCATATTCTGGATATCGCTCGTAACCCTTGTTACGAGCCTTCCTGTCGGATTTTTGGCAAAGAAAGGAACAGGGAGTGCCTGGATATGCTTAAAAAGGCGCATCCTCAGATCGTGCATTATCATCTGTCCCGCATATTCCATCAGCATGACTTCAAAAAAGTTGAGGCAGAAACCGGCTATTACAAGGAGAAGAAGGATGGCTGCTGCAATTCCGACTCCTTTTAAATCATTCTTTCTTAAAATATAAATATCTCCCTTATCCATTTTCCTGATCTCATCAAGCGGGATAAGGGCAAAAGCGCCTTCCTCTTTAAATTCGATATCGCGCTTTGAAAGAAGATTGCGGACAGCGGGATCGTTTAAGCTTGCCCTGTAAGAGCCTGCCTTTTTTTCATCGGGTTTCAGGATATCTTCATGCGGAACAGCACGCGGAACTATGTATCTGTCTATTGCAATCTTGGTTATGTACGGGAGGGAGAGATCGAGCAGTGTTATGGATATGACAAGAAGAACAGTCCAGAAAAAAAGGAGTCTGTAAGGCTTTCCAAACATAAAAAGCCTTTTCAGCAGATTAAGGTCGTAATTCCCGCCCGGCTTTTCTTCCTCGTACCCGTAATCAAATCGCATTCATTTCCTCTTCGATCGCCTGCATTCCGAATGTTTTCGCATAATACTTTCCAAGTTCCATGAGCGAAGCATGGTTACCCGATTCTGTGATCCTGCCTCTGTCGATCACGATTATCTTATCGGCAAAAGAGAGTGCGGAAAGACGGTGTGAAACTATAATAATTGTCTTTTCTTCCGTCATGGATCTTATATTCTTTATGATTGCTGAGCCTGTTTCGGTATCCACCTGGCTTACCGGGTCATCAAGAATGAGTATGGGTGAATCGGAGAGAAGCGATCTTGCGAGGGCAATTCTTTGCTTCTGGCCTCCTGAAAGGATAATTCCTTTTTCTCCCACGATCGTATCAAGGCCGGCCGGAAAATTCTTTATTGTTCCGGAAAGAGAGGCTTTTTCCAGCAGACCTTCCAGCCCGGAATCTTTTATACTTCTGTCTCCAAGGGTTATGTTGTCGCGGATTGTCCCGTCAAACAAAAAAGGTTCCTGGGGCATGAAAGAGATTATTGACCTTATATCGGAAAGTTTTATTGAGCGGATATCTTCACCGTCTATAAATATCCGTCCGCCCGAAACATCGTATAGCCTTGGTATAAGACTTAATAGAGTAGTTTTCCCGCTGCCCGGAGGCCCTGCAATCCCAAGGATTTCCCCCTTTTCAACACTGATATTGACGGCCGATAAGACCGGAGGAGAGCCGTGGTTGTAAGAAAAGGTCACATCTTCAAAGGTTATTTTTCCTGCACCGTATTTTATCCTCTTTGCATCGCCGGTATCGCGAATTTCGGGAGCGGTTTCCATTATGCTGTTTATCCTGTCGAGGGATGCTTTCCCCCGCTGGATCAGATTTGTGACCCATCCCATTGCCATCATCGGCCAGGTGATAAGACCGAGATAGTTTATGAACGCCACAAAATCGCCGGGTGTTATTGTGGAATATATTGTCTGCCTTCCTCCAAGATAAAGTACGATGGCAAGGCTTATATTTGACAGAAGGAGCATCAAGGGGAAAAAAGAGCCGATGATCCTGACAAGCCTTATATTCCTGTCGATGTAATCTTTTGACTTTGCTTCAATATTGATGCTCTCTTCTTTTTCCCGTGTATAAGCCTTGATTATCTGGATTCCTGCAAACTGTTCGCGCACCGCTTCTGTGAGTTCGGAAAAGGATTCCTGAACCGATTTGTAAAGCCTGTGCATTTTCCTGCTGAAAAACCGTGTTCCGAAAATAATAAAGGGCATCGGGATAAGGGCAAACAGGGTAAGGGTTGTATTGATATAGGCCATGAAACCGATGGCTGCCGCGCCTAAAATTACCGCGTCCGTCAAGGCGACTATTCCCATTCCTATGGCCATTCTGACATGCTGTATGTCGTTTGTGGCATGTGCCATGAGATCGCCGGTCTTTGTCCTGTCAAAGTAAGATGAAGAAAGGGTCTGAATATGGGCGAACAGCCTGTTTCTCAAACCTTCTTCCACGATCCTTGAGGCGCCTATAAGGTGTTTTCGCCATAAGTATCTGAAAAAAGCCATTAATAATGCAATGCCGATAATGCAGAGGGCATATACGGCAAGTTTTTCGGGATCTGCCCGGAAAAATGTAAGATCATCGATTGCCCTTTTTATTATACGCGGGATTACAAGCTGCAGAAAATCTACGGCTATGAGGCACAACAGACCGGCGGCTATTGCAAGGCGGTTTTCGATAAAATATGGTTTTATTAAATTAACCGATTTCACAGTATATTCCAAACCCGGTCAAAACCGGAACCAGAAGAATTTCATTTTCTCACACGAAGGCACAAAGGCACAGAAACTCTATTATAATAAAAAGCAGCCTCCGGTCAAACATTTGAAGCATATGTCACTTCATATGTAATAGTGTCCATCCGGAAACAAATTATGGAAACTTACTACGTTGACTTTTAAATGCCTGACTGTTATTATAACCCCATGGAATCAGGAAATATAGTTGAGTATATAGAATCGCAGAAAATAATGTGCGCGGTTGTTTTAGAGGTTAAAAATCAAAGACTTAAGCTCTTAACCGAAACTGACCGGGAAGTTAACCTGTCCATGCACCGGCTTTCTCACAAGTGCAAAATGAATCTTAGCCTGTCTATGGGCAGGAACAGGATTGTGGATGCCCTCAGGGAAATTTCAAACAGGCGAAAATCGCTTATAAATAGTATAGATATAAAAGGATTATGGGAAGTTCTGAACTCGGAGCAGGAGTGGATAGACCTTCCCGCAATGACCCATTTCTGTTTTCCGGAAAACCCTACCGGTGACCATGAATCTGCTGTTGTGAGGGCTTTTTTCAACAACAGGATGTATTTCAAATTCGATTACGACAGGTTTTTCCCGAATTCAGAAGAGGCTGTTGAGCAGATTGATGCAAGGGAAAAAGAAATCGCAAGGAAAAACAGGCTGATTGCGGAAGGAAGCAGATGGGTCAGGGAAACAATCAGCAAGCCTTTATTACCCGCCGTCTTTGACGATAAGAGCAGGGAATTTGCCGAGATTCTCAAGTCGTTGTATATGCTGGGAAAAGAGAGCAGCCATTATACAGTCGGGAATGCAATTTTAGAAAAAGCCGGTATTGACCCGGGAGAAGGTCTTTTCCGCCTTTTTGTGCGACTAGGTATATTCGATGAGAACGAAAACATAGATATGTACAGGCTGAGCATACCTACTTCCTTTCCGGAGCCGGTATTGAACAGGGTCAGCGAGACGCTCTTATCTCCAGGAACTTTTTCTTCGGAAGGAAAGCGGACAGACTTGACGGATCTTCCGGTAGTTACAATTGACGGCCAGGCAACCCTTGATTTTGACGACGCATTAAGCATTGAAGATATGGGAGATCATTACCGCCTCGGCATCCATATAGCGGATGTAGCTCATTTTATAAAAAAGGGTGATGTTATCGACAGGGAGGCGCTTAACCGGGGAAGTTCGATTTATATGCCCGACCTGAAAATACCGATGCTTCCCCCGTCCTTCGCCGAAGACCTCTGCAGCCTTAAAGCAGGAGAGCTGCGTCCATGCATAAGTATAATGGCAAACATCAAGCCCTCGGCCGATATCACCGGATATGATATTTTCCCAAGCCTTGTCAGGGTTAAGCACCAGATGACCTATTATGATGCGAACACCGCCGTTGAAGATAATAAGGGTATAGCCATACTCTGTGATCTTGCTAAAAAGTTCCGCCAAGCAAGACTCGATTCGGGCGCTGTTCACATAACAATGCCCGATATCAATATATGGATAGATGAAAACGGGGTGATATCGGTAAACAGGATAAACAGGGAGAGTCCCGGCAGAATGATGGTATCCGAAATCATGATCATGGCCAACTGGCTCATGGCAAGGTTTCTTGCTGAAAATAATACTCCGGCCGTTTTCAGGACACAGCCCGGCCCTAGGGATCGTCTTTATAAGGGAGAAGAAGGCACGTTGTTCCAGAACTACATGCAAAGGAGGCTTTTGAGCAGGTTCGTTCTCGGTTCCAGGCCTGAACGCCACTCGGGACTCGGACTTGATTGCTATGTTACGGCGACTTCTCCTATCAGGAAATATTATGATCTCATTACCCAGCGCCAGATACGTGCTATACACGGCCTTGACACACCATATGCGCCGGAAGAGATAGACGGCCTGATACGGCAGGTCGAGCAGCCGATGGCAAATGTGTCAAGCATCCAGTCAAAAAGAAGCAGGTACTGGCTGCTGAAGTATCTGGAAAAAAGGACCGGACAGAAAGAAGAAGCCATTGTTCTCGGGAAAAGGAAAAACAGCTATCAGATACTTATACCCGAATACATGCGGGAATGCGAGCTTCCATCCTCAAGCGGCATAGACTTAAAACCGGAGGATCTTATCCAGGTTACAATAATGCATGTTAATGCCAGAAGGGACGTTCTTTCCGTGTTCATGGGATGAAGGATAGAAACCTGGCATGGCTTTAGGTCGGGTGTTTGCAATGGCTTCGTCCCGCAATTGATACCGTTCTATCCACCAACCGCGCGCCAGTTCAACGGCTTTTTTTGCATCAGGCGCCCAGCCGTCGGCTCCGGTTATTTTCCAGATATCGGGATTTTCATTAAAAACGCGTCCGCCCACCATTATTTTCAATTTGTCGAAGGATTTGTTTTTTCTTATTCGCACAAGCAATCCCGCAGATTGACGCCGAGATCGCTCAAAAGGGCCATTTCCAGACGGAAATTAATTACATGAACCGCAATAGCTTGCTCACTCCGCCGCAAGTCCGCCTCGGCGGACCTTCGGCGGTGATTGCGCTCGCTGTTTCGGTTCAACCGCATCCTGAACATATTTTGCGCATAATGATGTTCGGAGGGGCTATGGGGACGGGGACTATGGGGACATCCTATAGTCTCCTTGTCAATTAAAAAACAGTGAATTTGATTTTCCCATTAATTAAAGTTTTGAAAGTCTGATCAACGACAATTATAATTCCCGTTTTCAAATGTTAGCTTTCATGTGTAATGCATGCCCGGGAACGAACAGGATTCCTGTTTCTTGCCGGCAGGTCAGTTCTGATATGTCTGATATTGACACGGCGAGTTACTACACGTATAGTACACGTATAAGGAGGTGCGAAATGCAGAAAAAACTGACCATAACCGTTGATGAAGAAGTCTACGAAGGGCTACACAAGACAATCGGCCTTCGCAAGATAAGCAAGTTCGTACAGGAGCTGGTCCGGCCGCACGTCGTGCGTCCCAACCTGGAATCGGCTTACGCCGATATGGCAAAAGACAAGAAAAGAGAGAAGGAGGCCATGGAGTGGGCCGAGGCCACCTTCAAGGATGTTGCCTATGAAACGAAGTGAGGTATGGTGGGTCAACTTCGACCCTTCAATTGGTGGTGAGATCAAGAAGAAGCGGCCTGCCGTAATCGTAAGTAATGACGCGTCGAATAAGTTCCTTAACCGGGTTCAGGTCGTCCCTCTAACCAGTAACGTAGATCGCCTCTACCCCAGCGAGGCGGCTGTTGTCTTTGAAGGAAAAGAAAGCAGGGCCATGGCAGATCAGTTGGTGACCGTCAGCAAGGAGAGGCTTTTCCGACGAGCCGGCATTCTTTCCCATGAGGATATGTGCAAGATCGAGGAGGCCATCAAGGTACAACTGGATATCCATTAGAAACGGGCCTGCAAGGCAATGCACCCGACTCGTTACACTCGTGCCAGCTTTCTGCCGTTAGCTGTCCACACAAAGGAGTTAGCGATGCCGGTAATCGACAAGTGTAGTACTTGCGGGACGCCCTATACCCCTGAAGTTTCTTCGATAACCTGTAAATTTAAGAACGTTTTCATTATTTAAACTTGCCTTCGGAAATCTTTCTGCTGAGCTTCGCCTCCAGGCAGCCTCTTGCGATGATGTCCTTGCACTTCACCTATCCTCCGGCCTCACGAATGCCTGTTTCGGGTTTTAGAAAGCAAGGAGTGTGCGATCTGTTATATTTGTATCTCGATGAAAGCAGAGATTTAGGGTTCGATTTTGTAAATAAAAAGCCTTCCATGTTTTTTTACGATAACCATCCGTAACAGAGAACGCATTCCCCGCCGAAGGTCCGCCGCGGAGGACTTGCGGCGGGGAGATTCAATATCGAAGAGATTAACCGGTGATTTTGCCTGTATATGAAAAAAGGCGGCAAGGTATTATAAAAACCCTGACCGCCTCTTATATTGTTGAAACTGGTGGAGCTGAGGGGGATCGAACCCCTGGCCTCATGACTGCCAGTCATGCGCTCTCCCAGCTGAGCTACAGCCCCGATTTGTATCCGGCCAAGTAACAAAAAGCGTTAAAAGTGTCAACATCAAAGTTAACGATTCCAAGTTAGTTTCCGTCCGGAAAAGGCCCTTTTGTGCGATCTCGGTGTCAATCTGCGGGATTTCTTGTGCGACATACTATGCGTATGTCTCAGCGCAATCCCTTGATTTCCTTGAGCTTGCCCAAAATTGCCGATTTCCGGATTGGAAACTTACATGTGTCCAAACTTTATTTCCGGATGACACAAGTTAACTTGTTGACAAAATCCAGGACAGAAAATAATATCCGGTGCTCCGAATCAGAGTAATGCCCGGCATAAAGCTGTTGATATTTTGACGGATATCAGTCATTATTTATTTGGAATAAAAGGATTCGTTTATGATAAGAAGTGCAGATACAAGGCGGACGGCTTCAGGCAATAGCCGTAAAAAAGCAGGTCCGGATGCGTTTAAGGAATTCGATGCGTCACAGTTATATTGTCCGCGATGCAAACGAGCGGTTCCTGTGCGAAAACGCCTGCTTCTTGTGCTTTCCGAGGGTGATAAATATGAATATCTGTGTGCATTCTGCTCCGAATCGGTCGGGACAAAGATTGACAGGAAGGCAAAACCATCAATTATGACGGCTTTGTAAAAAGTCATTCTGCTGTGTTGCGCTTCATCTTTCGTCATTGCAGCGTACCAATAAGTACGCTTCATTCCTCAAGATTCACGCGCCTTGCATAATGAGCTTTTTACTTTGCCGTCTGAATTTCGACTTTTTACGATTCCATCAACTTTAATTCGATAAATTATTAACTGCCGTGGTCAATTTCCACGGGGAAAAAGGAATAGGGGAAAATAATATGCTTGATTTTATGCGGAAACATGCCGGTTCCTGGATGATAAAAGGGCTGTTGGCCATTATTGTTATTGTATTTGTATTCTGGGGAGTCGGAAGCTTCCGTTCACGCCAGGCAAACAGGGTCGCTCTTATAAACGGAGAGGTTATTACAGTCCGTGAATACCAGGAGGCTTACAACAGTCTTGTGGAACAATTGCGCTCGAGACTTGGAAACAATCTTAATGAAGAGACGCTTAAGACTCTCAATTTGAAGAAAAGAGCATTGGATCGCCTGATTGACAGGAGGCTTCTTGTCGGAGAAGCGGAGAAACTGAAATTCAGGGTAACCGATGAAGAGCTGACCCGGACAATAGGAAATATAAAGGCGTTTCAGACAGACGGTGTTTTCCGCAAGGAGACATATGAAAGGGCTTTGAGCCGTAATCATATGACACCTGAAGAGTTCGAATCTTCCGTCAGGGAATCCCTCATGATTGAAAGAGTCGGCTCCTTCGTGACGGGTAATGTTAAAGTATCGGAGAATGAAGCCCTAGAATGGTTCAAGTGGAAAAACGGATCCGTAAATGTTGATTTTGTTCATTTTGATCCTGAAAAATACATAAATATAAATCCTTCGCAGGAAGAGATAAAGGCTTTTTTTGACAAGAAGAGGGAGAATTATAAAACCGAGGAAAAAGTAAAGGTCAACTACCTGTTGTTCGATTATAACGCTTATGCCGCAAAAGTTAAGGTGGAAGATAAGGATGTGGAAGAATTTTATGAAAACAACATGGATAAATTCAGGCGCCCTAAAACGGTTGAAGCAAGCCATATTCTTTTCAAGGTCAACGAGGGCGCAGACGCAGCGGTGATTGAAGATACGAGGAAAAAGGCGGATAATGTGTTAAAAATGATAAAAGAGGGACAGCCTTTCGGAGAGCTTGCAAAAAAATATTCCGACTGCCCCAGCAAATCGGCAGGCGGGTATCTTGGGGCGTTTGAAAAGAAGGACATGGTCGAACCCTTTGCCGGCAAGTCTTTTTCTATGAAAGCAGGCGAAATAAGCGAGCCTGTACTGACAAAGTTCGGATGGCATATCATTAAAGTCGAGAAGATAAACGAAGAAAAAATATTCTCTCTTAAAGATACCGGGAGTGCGATCAGGAAAAAACTTGCCGACGACAAGGCAAAAAAACTTGCATACGGCGAAGCTGAAGCCGTTTATGATACGGCCGTTAAAATGAATGATCTTGCAAAGGCATCTGAAAAACACGGGCTTCAAATAAAGACGACGGATCTTTTTTCAAGAAGGGATGCTCTGGCAACCGGTACCGACATTCCTTCCCTGATTACATCCGGGGCTTTCGATCTGTCCGAGAAAGAGATAAGCGAGGTAAAGGATGTCGGCAGCGGCTGCTGTATTATAGAAGTCATGGAAAAGATCATGCCGAAAACGCCCGATCTCAAGGATGTGAACGAAGCGGTAAGAGCGGATCTTGTCAAGGAACAGCAGGATGAAAAAGCCGGCAAGGATGCCGAAACCCTCCTTGCCGTTCTTAAAAAGGGGGGGGACATGCGGAAAGAGAGCGTCCTGTACGGATTTTCTCCGGATGAAACCGGCTTTTTCAAGAGAAATGAAAATATGGGGAAAATAGGATATGAGCCGGAGCTTGCAGATGCCGCTTTCAAGCTTTCAAAGGATAAACCCTTTTCTCAAAAACCGGTCAAGGGGAAGAAAGGCTATTACCTGCTTACGTTTAAAGACAGAAAGGATCCTGATCCCGAAGACTTCCGGAAAGAAAAGGAGAGCATGATAAAGACTCTGCTTGAGGAGAAAAAGCTGAAAACTTTTGAAGCGTGGCTTGCAGGGGTTAAAAGCAGCAGTAAAATTATGATTGAAAAAGAATTTCAGGAATAAGCCGTTGTTCAAAAATAATCGTAACATTGAACCGAAACAGCGAGCGCATTCCCTGCTGCTTGTGGCGGGGTTAGCGAGCGAATTAAAAATAGACGCTATTCCCTACGGTCGAAGCTCCCCGCAGCTTGCTGCGGGGAGCTTCAAATGTCGTGACCGGCATAAGGAGCCGTAACAAAATGGTCAGAAATGTAATTGTTATTTTGTAACGGCCTCTAACCCCGATAAACGGGATAAGTGCGTTAACGAAACTATTTTCTGCCGGGAAAACGCAGAAAATAGTTTCTAACTTACTAACAGGAGGCGTTGGGATAACAGTGTGGGGAAAAGGTGATTTAATGAGTACAAGTGATGAAAACAAATATGAACGTCATGCAAAGAAATGTCCGGAATGCATGACCTATATCCCGGTTGATGCAAATGTCTGTCCCGTGTGCAAAAAGCGGGTCGGCAAAGCCATGGAATCGGGTATGGCCAGGAAGGCAACCGACTGGAAGTCGTATATAATGTTGATTATATCCTGGGCTGCTCTCGCCTTTTATATCTGGTGGGCTTTTTTAAAGGAGTAATTCCGTTTAAAAACGATAACTGTACGAGTCGAGAGAATATTTCCCCAGTATTCCGGTATCTATCGAATCGAGAAAACGGGAAGGGCGATTGAGAACCATTCCTGTGCTTCTGTCATAAACATCTTTCGGATATGTGAAAAAGAGGCTCTTTCTTGCCCTTGTTGCTGCGACATACATAAGCCTGAGCTCTTCTTCAAGCTCTTCGGGGTTGTTTATGGAATGTGATGAAGGGAATCTCCCGTCGAGCGTCCATATGACAAATACTGTATGCCATTCAAGTCCCTTTGCGGAATGGATGGTTGAAAGAACAAGGCGATCATTCCCGCCGGAATTGTCAGACAACGAATCGTCAATGCTCGTGTTAGGCGGTTCAAGCGCCATATCGGTAAGGAACTCCGTCAGGCTGTTATATCTTTCCATGATTGATAAAAGATGCTCAAGATCTTTTTCCCTTTTGGGATAGTCGTCGAACTGTTCCTTCAAAACAGGCAAATAGTAGTCAACGACAGCTTCTCCAATATCCTGAACAGACATAATGCCGGGGTCAATTTTACTGAAAAGTTCTTTCAGCCGGCTTAAATTCTCGGAAGCGGATTTTTGTATTTTAGCCGTCATAATACCGGAATATCCGGAATTTTCCATTAATATTGCATCGAAGATATTTTTAGCGGTTTGCTGACCTATTTTATCCACAAGAAGAAGTAATCTCTGCCAGCTCAGCCTGTCTTTAGGATTTATAAGAACTTTCAGATGGGCGAGGACATCCTTTATATGCGAGGATTCGACGAATTTAAAGCCCCCGACTTTTTTAAAAGGAATCCTGTTTCGTGTAAGCTCAATTTCAAGGTCAAATGAATGATATCCTGCCCTGAAAAGAACGGCCATTTCATTCAGAGGGACATTGTTCCGGGCCAGGTCTTTAATTTTTTCTACTATAAATCTTGACTGGCTGTTTTCGGTTGAAGCGCGGACAAGAAGAGGCTTTGTCCCCCCGATTCTTCTTGTGAAAAGGATTTTTGAATATTTTTCCGATGCTCTTTCGATGATGATATTGGTCAGGTCGAGTATAGGCTGGTCGCTCCGGTAATTTTCTTCAAGGGCAATAATACGGGTGCCCGGAAATAACACGGGGAATTTCATTATGTTCTTGAAATTTGCGCCCCTGAATGCATAGATGCTCTGGGAATCGTCTCCGACTACCATTATGTTCATGTTCATGCCTGCGAGAAGACATACTATATCCGCCTGAATTTTGTTGGTGTCCTGGTATTCGTCAACCATTATGTGTTCGTAAGAGGAAGAAATACAGTCCCGCAAATCCGAATGTTCTTCCATCAGTGTTTTGAAATAAACCAGCAAATCATCGTAATCCAGGTATGAATGTTCTCGTTTGCGTTTTGCATATGCATTGTGTATTGCGGTGATAGTCTCCATCTCTTCCTCGAAATGCGGGTAATCGTCAAAGACAACATCTTCAATTGTCAGCATCTTGTTTACGGCCTTGCTGAAAATATTTGCGAGGGTCTGCTTTCTGGGAAATGATGCCTGTTTCGGGGTATTCAACTTCTCTTTTCTTATGATACCGATAAGCGCTTCCGAGTCATCGCGGTCTAGAATGTTAAAACCGGAATCAAGCCCCATGCGGTGATGATATCTTCGGAGAATGTAGTTTGCAAACGAATGGAAAGTGCCTCCGGAAACTCTTTCGCACCGATTGTCGAGAAGACCGGCTGCTCGTTTCAACATTTCCTGGGAGGCCTTGCGCGTGAAGGTGAGAAGCAAAATAGAAGAAGGAGAGGTTCCTTCTTCAACAAGACGCGCAACGCGGTAAGTCAGGGTTCTTGTTTTTCCGCTGCCTGCTCCGGCTATAACGAGAAGGGGTCCTTTTGTATGTATTACCGCTTCATACTGTGAAGGATTGAGCTCTTTTTCATATGCGATTTGAAATTTATGCCTCATCTGATCTATCTTTCCCATCCGGGGGCGTCCTCGAAATCTATAAAAAATTTTCCCGCGGTTCGTCTGCGCCCCCATACCCCGACATGGCGAGGGTGAGTTATGCAAAGCTCTCAAACTATCTGTCCTGCGGCTCTGGTTGCGGGATGAGAGAATTTTACTCCGTGAAGAAAAACACCCCGCCTCATTTGATTTTCTTTCACAAGAGATATTCTTTGTCAATATATGTTCTTATATTGCAGAATTTGTTGACTTTTATTAAATCATATAATATTAGCATATCGGAAAAGAAAAGTTGCAGGGAATATCCTGAAAATAATCAAAGGAGAGAAAAGATGAAGAAAGCCAAAAAGCAGGTAAAGCCGGTTAAAAAAGTTGCTGCCAAATCAAAGAAGTCGGTCGTTTTAAAGAAAAAGATCGCTGTAAAAAGTAAAGCAACTAAAACATTAAAGGCCAAACCGGTCAAAGCAGTAAAGGCTAAAACTGCAGCCGTAAAAAAAGCTCCCGCAGTCCAGGCGACAATTCTGGGCTCAGTGCTCAGTGCCGTTAAAAAAAGTAGAAACGGAGTTGCAATCGGTAAAATCAAGGAGAAAACCGGCCTGGGACAGAGGCAACTGAGCAATGCGATTTATAAGCTTTCCAAGAACGGGAAGATTAAAGCGAAAGAGCGCGGGATTTACATCGCAAAATAATCCGGCTGGTTTTTTTACTCTTCCGAATTCTTCAGGTTTTCCTATTTTGGCGGAGAGATTACTCTTATACTTTTTCTTAAGTTAAGAGAAAGCGATTTGTATTCTCTTCCTTAGATGTATAAATTTTACAGATGCGCAGTCATTATAATGATAATTTCTGCGTAACGGTGGTGGTATGCCTTACCATTTTACAGGTATCAGGCAGAGGTGTTTCATTTTTATAATAGTTTGCTGATAACTACAAAAAAAAATCCTTTCAGTATTGCCATAAGCTATTTTCTGCTTTATTCTTTCCATTAAACTCGACGGCTTCTTAAAAAGTTCAAATTTTACCACGAAGGCCAGAGCACGAAGAAAGAAATAGAATATATAATGTTTTCAGCTTCTCCGCCTCAGGCGGATTCGTGGTTTTATAAAATTATTACGATTTTACGACTTTTTACGAACACATCAAAACTTGATTTGAAATATTTTTTCGGCAGATAATTGCCGTAAATATAGACCTTTGAAGAATGTCCAATTTTGGCCAAGTACAAGGAAGGCGAAAATTTCAACCACAGGAATACCTTGAGTATTTCGAGGATTGAAATTTGAGCCTGACGCAGTAATCGGGCAAAAGGGGGTGTTATGCAAAGGTCTCGAATAAACTCCTGGGGTTCATATAATGTTAAAACAGTATATTAAGAAATATTTCACAAAATTGCCGGTCCGGGCAGTAATTTTCAGTTTCTTGTTTTTCTGCCCCGGGTATTTCGGTGCCGATTATGCTTTGGCAGAAAAAAATATAAACTTTACCCAGTGGCCTCATGAAGAGAGTGACATCAAGCCTGATCCTTCGGTTATTTACGGGCGCCTCACGAACGGGTTCAGGTACGTGCTTATGGAAAATCATGAGCCGAAGGACAGGGTAAATATACGCCTTAATGTTCAGGCCGGATCGATGCAGGAAGAAGATAAGGAAGAGGGTTTGGCGCACTACCTTGAGCATATGCTTTTCTGCGGTTCCACACACTTTAATCCGGGAGAGCTTGTTAAATATTTTCAAAATATGGGAATGCAATTCGGGCCTGACGCCAATGCCCATACCGGGTTCTATGAAACCGTTTATGATATACTCCTGCCTGACGGGAAAAAAGAAAGCCTTGATAAAGGTCTTCTTATTGTAGAAGATTTTGCAGGAGGCGCTCTCCTGCTTGATTCGGAGGTGGAGAGGGAAAAAAAGGTTGTTATAGCGGAGAAGAGATCAAGGGATTCCTCATCCTACCGCACATTTGTGTCGACCATGAAGTTCAAGTTTCCGGATGCCGCGGTATCGAGAAGATTTCCGATTGGCGAGACGGAAGTGCTTGAAAAAATGACAGGCAAAAAATTGAGAGACTTTTATCAAGCCCGGTACAGGCCTGAAAATATTGTTCTTGTTATTGTCGGGGATTTTGATTCAAAAACCGCAATTTCCCTTATCGGGGAAAGATTTTCGGCATTCTCTCCCAAGGCTCCGGCAAAGCCCGATCCTCCGTTCGGCAATATAAACCATAAGGGAATTAAGGCTTTTTATCACTATGAAAAAGAGGAGGGAAGCACATCGGTCGGGATTGAGATCGTAAATAATGCGGAAAAGGAGGCCGAGACTTCGGAAATACGGGGAAAGCGCTTTATTGCCGATATTGCAGACAGGATTGTCCAGAACAGGCTCGATGCAATGGTCAGAAAAAAGAATGCCCCGTTCACATCGGCATCCATTTCTTCCGGCATTTATCTGCGCCGGATTCGATATGCCGGTATTTCAGCCGATTGCAGTCCTGAAAACTGGGAAAAATCGATTCCGATACTCGAACAGACATTAAGAAGCGCTCTGGAATACGGCTTTACACACCGGGAAGTTGAAAGAGTGAAAAAAGATTTTATTGCAATGCTGGATAACGCGGTTAAACAGGAATCGACACGCGACAGTCAGGTGCTTGCTAATGAGATAATATGGCATATAAACAACCATAAAGTATTTCAGTCTCCGTTACAGGAAAAAGAATTCTATTCCGGTGTTTTAAACTCAATTTCACTGAAGGACCTGCATGATTCCTATAAAAAAACATGGAATTCCAAACACAGGCTTATCATTCTCACAGGTAATGCCGAACTGAGAGGAGATATTCCGCCCGAAGACCGGATAGTTGCAGCTTACCGGAAAAGCATATCGGCAGAGATACCTAAGCTCCCTGAAAAGAGAACGGCGGTTTTCCCTTATCTGCCGGAGCCGGTCGGCAAAGGAAAGATCGTGAAAAAAACAATTATCCCTGATCTTGGCATAGTGCAGGTCGATTTTGAAAACGGGATCCGCCTTAATTTGAAAAAAACCGATTTTGAAGCAAATGAAATCCGGGCAAATGTTTCGTTCGGATTTGGAAGCTCGGCGGAGCCTTCCGGGCTGGAAGGCATTTCGGACCTTTCCGTGGCGGTTATAAATGAAAGCGGCCTTGGGGGGATGGACAGGGATGAAATGGAAGAGGCCCTTGCGGGAAAAAGCACGAAGGCTTTTTTTGTTGTTGAAGACGGGCGCTTTCTCCTTAAGGGCATATCCGTCCCGGATGAAACACAACTTCTTTTCAGGTTTTTATATGCCCATATAATGGATCCGGGTTACAGGGAAGAATCGTATTTGC
>Ga0265296_1002691_pt1 | contig 17484 bp, 15 predicted proteins | sample MunlanPumphouse1_FD_189073 | JGI IMG/M metagenome (GOLD analysis project Ga0265296, IMG submission 189073) | Groundwater microbial communities from a municipal landfill in Southern Ontario, Canada - Pumphouse #1 | ecosystem: Environmental > Aquatic > Deep subsurface > Groundwater | place...
GGGTCAACCAGATCGCAGACACCAATTTCATATCCTATAACATGCTGGGTGCGCAGGGCGATCATCACTGACGCGTCACAAGGCAGAGCCAGCGCTTCGTCGTAAGAGTTCGTGTGCAGGGACTGGGTACCGCCCAACACAGCAGAGAGGGCCTCAAAAGCAGTCCTCATAATGTTGACCATAGGCTGCTGAGCAGTCAGGCTGACGCCGGCAGTCTGGGTGTGGAAACGAAGTGTCCAGGATCTCGGACTCTTGGCGCCAAAACGCTCTTTCATAATTTTTGCCCAAACGCGACGTGCCGCCCTGAACTTGGCGACTTCCTCAAGGAAGTTCAGGTGAGCGTTAAAGAAGAAAGAAAGCCGTGGGCCAAAGTTATCAACATCTAATCCAGATTTTATTGCAGCATCTACATAGGCGATCCCATCCGCCAGGGTGAAAGCGATTTCCTGGGCAGCAGTGGCGCCAGCTTCACGGATGTGGTAACCGCTGATGCTGATGGTATTCCACTGTGGGATTTCCTTGGAGCAGTACTCGAAGATGTTGGAAATGAGACGCATTGAAGGTTCTGGAGGCAGGATATATGTGCCCCGGCAGATATATTCCTTAATCACGTCGTTTTGAATAGTACCGTTAATTTCTGACTTCTTAAAACCTTGATTTTCAGCACAGGCGATGTACATGGCCAGCAGCACGCCTGCCGGTGCATTGATGGTCATCGAGGTGCTGACCTTGCCCAAGGGAATCTGGTTGAAAAGAGTTTCCATGTCCGCTAGAGAGTCAATGGCCACGCCCACTTTACCGACTTCACCCCGTGCCAGCGGATGGTCAGAGTCATAACCGATTTGGGTAGGCAGGTCAAAGGCGCAGCTGAGGCCTGTCTGGCCCTGTTCCAGCAGGTAGCGGAAACGCTGGTTGGTTTCTTCAGCCGAGCCAAAACCAGCATATTGGCGCATGGTCCACAAACGACCACGGTACAAGTTGGGCTGCACACCCCGGGTAAACGGATATTCCCCAGGCAAGCCCAGGTCTTGATCGTAGTCCCTGTCTGCGAGATCTAGCGGTGTATAAACAGTGTTAATGGTGATCCCGGAATCAACAGCAAACTCAGCTTCTCTTTCCGGGCGTTTTTTCACTGTCTCTTCCAACTTCGCAGCCCACTTCTCTTTCTTGGCTGCTATTTTGTCCAGTTGATCTTGTTTAAACAAGATATCTCCTCCTTCCATTTTAACTATTTTCTGCCAAGCGCCTCTTTAATCAGCGCGGGGACTTCGAACGGCAGCGGAGCTACTTTGGCGCCGGCAGCTGTCAACGCATCAACTTTACCCTGGTAGGTTCCCTTGCCGCGCTCAATAATGGCTCCTGCGTGTCCCATGCGTTTGCCTGGAGGTGCGCTTTTGCCAGCGATGAAGGCTACGACCGGCTTGGTCATTTCCTTGATATATTCAGCAGCTATTTCCTCATTGTTGCCGCCGATTTCACCAATCAGCACGACTGCCTTGGTTTGCTCGTCTGTTTCAAACATTTTTAAAACATCTACGAAGGTCAGGCCCACTGCCCGGTCGCCGCCCATGCCAACAACGGTGGACTGGCCGAGGCCATTAGCGGTGAGGTTGCCGACTATTTCATAGGTCAAGGTCCCGGAGCGGGCAACTACGCCGATGTCGCCCTTAATGAAATACTGGTTTGGCGGAATGCCCATCTTGCATTTGCCGCCAGAAACAATACCGAATGTGTTCGGCCCGAGCACATAGGCTCCCTTGCGTTTCGCATAGGCAACGATATCGATTTCATCAAATACCGGCACGCCCTCTGTTACTATTACGACTACCTTCACGCCTGCTTCTAAATTTTCCAGCGCGGCGTCTTTGGTTGCCGGAGCGGGAACAAATATAACCGAAGCGTCAATCCTGTGTTTTTCACAGGCCTCACGCACGGTGTTATATACAGGTATGCCCTCTACTACGGCCCCACCTTTTCCGGGGGTGCATCCGGCAACAATTTTGGTTCCATAGGCAAGCATCTGCTTGGTATGGAAAGAGGCCTGTCTGCCTGTTATGCCCATGACTAGTACATTCGTATTCTCATCAATGATAATAGCCAATTTTACTTATCCTCCCTTTTCAAGAAATTCTAGAGATTTCATCTCTTCACTTATGATTAAGATAATCTATTTTGTAAGTTCAATCACTCTTCTTGCGGCATCCTGCATGAAATCGAATGCTTCTATACCGATTGACTTCAAGATTTCCCGGCCGGCTTCCTGGTTGGTACCTACAAGACGTATCACCACAGGCACAGGAAAACCTCCCAGTTCAGTGTTTATATCCTTAAAGGCATTAGCAACATCGTCGCAGCGGGTAATGCCGCCAAAGATATTAATGAACATAGACTTCGGTTTCAAGCCAAGAAGAATCTTGAGGGCTTTAGCAGTCGCTTCTCTGCCGGTCCCGCCGCCGCAGTCAAGGAAGTTTCTCGGAGTGCCGCCGAAAGCCTGGAGTGTGTCCAGGGTCCCCATGGTAATGCCGGCTCCGTTAGCCATCACAGCGATATCGCCGTCCAGTTCCACAAAGGACAGGCCGAGGTCGGCTGCCGCTCTTTCAGCAGGGGATTTATCATCAACGAGGGGCAGATCTTTCATGCGGAACGCCGCATCATCATCAATGGTAACTTTGGCGTCAGCAGCTATTACCTTGTCATCGCTGAAAACAAGCGGGTTAATTTCAACGAGTTCGGCGTCTTTTTCTTTACAAATCTTGTACAGGTTTTGAACTATTTTCACCATTTCTTTTCCGTGCGGGCTGTTTATAGCAACGCCCATTTGTCTGATAACATCACGGGCAAAGAAAGGATGCATGCCTAGCTCCGGATCGATGTGTTTCTTAATGATGTACTCTTCCGGCTGCGCTTCAATTTCCATCCCGCCGTAAGCGGAAGCGATCATGACAGCCTGCTTGGCAGAGCCGTCTACAGTAATTGACATGTATAGTTCTTTGTCAATCTTTAATTTTTCTTCTACCAGGACACATTCTACCGGCAGTCCCTGGATGGTCATGGCCAGAACTTCTTTAGCAGCCGCTTTGGCTTCTTCCGGAGTGTTAGGAAACTTAATACCCCCAGCTTTACCTCTCTTGCCTGACAGGACCTGAGACTTTACAACACATGGACCACCAATTTCCGCAGCAACTTTTGCGGCATCTTCCGGGTTGGTAACCATTCTGCCTTTCGGAGTCGGTATGCCGAACTTGGCAAAAAGCTCCTTACCCATGTACTCGAACATTTTCACAGGCTAAATCTCTCCTCTCCATTTTTGTTTTTTTGCGCTTTATTTGAAAAAATATTTTTCAATATTATTCCCCAATAGAATAACTTCGTTACAAAAAGGTATTTTCCTTCAATTGTAGTAAATTTAAAAAATATTCTGGCTGGATCACCTCCTTTTTATCCTCCCGTACCATAGAATGTAAAAATCTACCTCTCAAAAGATTTATACATACGGAAGGAAGTGCTTAATACTTGCATTTCAATATAACTTATTTGGATCTTACCAGTAAAACTACCCCCAGTCTCACCGGCAAACCTCAGTTATAAATATTTCTCTATTGGCTCAAAGTATCGAAAGTTGTGATTATCAGAGAAAAGGGTATTAGCCCAACCAATAATGTTCACCGGCCGGGCATTGATAAATACCACAGGTTTTTTTCTTGTCTTCCCCAAGGCCTGGCTTGTCTGCATAGACATCAAATTCCTCCAGGGAAACTAACCCCAGTAATCCTTCTGGTTATTCTTTACTTAACGGCGTAAATCTTAATGCCTTCTTGATAAAGGTCCCCACCCAGGGTATCGTTAACAACGACCACCGGGAAATCCTCAACGACGAATTCATGAACCGCCTCTGCTCCAAGATCCGGGTATGCGATAACCTTGGCGCTCTTAATGCTCTTGGCTATCAGCGCTGCGGCTCCGCCAATTGCAGCGAAGTATACACCCTTGTACTTCTTCATCGCTTCAATCACTTCCGGGGACCTTTTCCCCTTGCCGATAGAAGCTTTCAGGCCCAGTTTGTAAAGTTCAGGAGCGTACGGGTCCATACGGTAACTGGTTGTGGGACCACAGGAACCAACAACTTTTCCTGGCTTTGTCGGGCTTGGCCCTACGTAGTAAATAATCTGACCTTTAGGATCAAAGGGCAGTTCATTGATTTTACCTGCTTCGATCAGATCCACCATTCTCTTGTGAGCGGCGTCCCGGCCGGTATAAATGAGACCGCTGATTAAAACCTGCTGCCCGATTCTAAGCTTTTCTACGTCTGCATCCGTTAATGGGGTAGTAAGCCTGATCTGGGTCAATATTTTCACCTCCCCTGTTAATTCCACTATATCTTTTCATTAATTATGAAATATTTACAGAACTACTTCCTTATGCCTTGCCGCGTGACAGTTAATGTTAACTGCTACCGGCAGGCTGGCGATGTGGGCAGCGTAAGTTTTGATGTGCACAGCCAGGGCAAAGTTTCTGCCTCCCAAGCCTTGGGGTCCGTATCCCAGGTTGTTTACCTTTTCCAGCAGTTCCGCCTCAAGCTTTGCCATTACCGGATCTTCATTCTTTGAACCAATTTCCCGCAGCAGCGCTTCTTTCGCAATTAATGCCGCTTTTTCCATCGTGCCGCCAATGCCCACGCCTAAAATAACAGGAGGGCAGGGGTTCGGGCCGGCGTTTTTAGCCACTTCAAGAACAAAGTTCTTAACGCCTTCCACTCCGTCAGCCGGCTTCATCATCTTAATGGCGCTCATGTTTTCACTGCCGCCGCCTTTAGGAGCGAGGGTGATTTTGAGGTTCTCACCCGGGACGATCTTGGTGTGAATAACCGGAGGGGTATTGTCCCCGGTATTCTTGCGCTCAAGCGGATGGCTCACGATGGATTTCCTGAGGTAGCCCTTGGTATATCCTTGTCTAACGCCCTCAGTTATCGCCTCGTAGAGATCGCCGCCCTCGATGTGAACATCCTGTCCCAGCTCCAGGAAAATAACCGCGTAGCCGCAGTCCTGGCACATGGGGACCTGCTCGTCACGAGCAATCTCAGCATTCTTGATCAGAATCTGAAGAATCTCTTTCCCCGTGTTAGAGACTTCGGTTTCGTAGGCCTTCTTAAATGCCTCCATCACGTCTGCTCCCAGGTAGAAGTTGGCCTCCTGACTCATTCTTGCTACGTTTTCCGTAATGACACTTGTCTTAATGCTTTTAATTTTTATTCCCCCCTTTGCTAAGTGTTGGTCCCAACACATTATATGCTGCAAAATCTGTACCATCGATATAGTACCTATATCCGGCAACTGCGGACGCAGTTACTTTTTTTGACCTGAAAGCCAGCGTGTACTAGCTTTTAAGGTTATTTTGAACGTAACTGATCATAAAATTTAGGCTGAGACAAATATGTAAAATTTATTCGTATTTTGACAACAATTATTCTAATTTTAAGAAGAATAGGCAGCTTAACCTTTGGGGCGAATGACATTTCTTATTATTATAAAATTTCTAAATTTTAATATTTGCGGGCTTTTGCCTTTTCAACTTATTGTAAAGAGTTGCCAGAGAAATATTTAAAGCTTGCGAAGCCCGCCTCTTTCCTTCAACAGTGTTGCCGTATTTTGCCACAGCCTTGCGAATTAGTATTTCTTCCATTTGGTCGATGGATATCAGCTCGATGTCTCGATCATGGGATATTCTGAATTGATTTATGTGCTGACTAAGATTTTTCTTGTTGATTGTCTCCTCATCCATGGTAACCATTACTCTCTCGATAACATTCTCAAGCTCACGAACATTACCGGGCCAGTCAAAGTTATAAAGCATTTCCACTGCTTCCTTGGAAACGCCTCTAACCTTTTTACCCAGTTTTCTATTCAGCTTGACGATCAGGTTGTCTAAAAGAACCGGCAGGTCCTCCTTGCGTACCCTCAGCGGTGGTATGGTGATTTCAACAACATTCAAGCGGTAAAAAAGGTCCTCCCTGAACTTGCCAAGACGAATCAATTCCCGCAGGTTGCGGTTGGTAGCAGATATAACACGCACGTCAACCTTTATGGTCTGGTTGCCGCCAACCCGCTCAAATTCCATTTCTTGTAATACACGCAGCAGCTTTCCCTGAAGAATAAGATTCATATCTCCAATTTCATCCAGGAATATAGTACCACTGTGCGCCAGTTCGAATTTTCCGATTTTAGATTTTACCGCACCGGTAAAAGCACCCTTGGCGTAGCCGAAGAATTCACTTTCAAGCAGTGTCTCAGGTATCGCCGCACAGTTTACTTTAATAAACGGGTTTTCCCGCCGCATAGAAGACGAGTGAATCGCGTGAGCAAACAATTCTTTGCCTGTGCCGCTTTCACCTAAAAGCAGAACGGTTGTGTTGCTGCGCGCTGATTTTTCAGCTAAATTTATACATCTTTTAAGCTCTTCGCTGTTGCCAAGGATATCATCAAATGTATATTTGCTTGTGGTTACTTGTCCCAATTTATCTGTAAGGTGTTCAATAATAGTCGTGCTTTTTTTTAGTTCTTCCATGATATTCATAACATCTGTAAAATGCTGGAATACAACGACGCCGCCTTCCATCATCCCGTCAACATTAATTGGCGCCGCGTTGGAAACAACTTCAGCCATACTTCCGCCAACTTTTGTTCTGTGTCCAAAAACAAGTTTTCCGGTTTTTAGAACAGACGCCAGGGCGCCGTCAGGAGATGCTTCAAAAATATTTTGACCGATTCTGTCCTTCTCGGAAATACCTGTAACCCTGGAAAAGGCATTGTTTACGTATTGAATGTTGCCGTCGATATCAGCTACTTCAATAGCTTCCTGGACTGAATCAAGTATAGCCGACAGCTGGCTTTTAACCCTTTTGATTTCCAGGAGTTCTTTCTTTTTTTCCTTTAAGATGGTTATAATTAAGTTGGCAGCCTTGGCCTCCATGACTGCCGTCTTACTGCTTATGTTTTGCTGGATCATATCCCGCACTTCTGGTAATCCAGTGGTCTCTATAATCACATCAAGATCCGGCAGGTTTAGAAGCTCATGAAAATCTCTAGTAACAGAAATACCTTCTTCTTGCGCGGCAACGATTCCAGGCGCCTCCGGCTCGACATCGGATATCCCGACTATCTCCACTTCCTTTATTTCCTTGAGCATTCCGAATATGGAATGGCCTCCCCGACCGCCGCCAACTATGGCCACTTTAACTAACTTCAACAGGCACCACCTCTTATGCAAACCATATCTTCAGTTTAGTCTTCGACGACAGTCACCAGGCCTCCTTCTAAAAGTTAAAATAATATTTATTAAATAAGAACAAAAAAATTCGAACAAGTGTTTTAATATATCAGATTTGTGTTATACTTAAATGGATAAGATTACTAGCAAAGGCTGGTGCTGCAATGGATTCGGACCTCACTCCTAAACAGGCGGCTATAATCGATGTGATCAAGAAAAACATCCGGCAGAAAGGCTACCCTCCCTCGGTCAGGGAAATAGGCCAGGCGGTAGGTTTAAATTCCAGCTCTACCGTACACGGGTATCTAAAAAAATTGGAGGCCAAGGGATATTTAAGGCGTGATGCCACAAAGCCAAGAGCCATAGAGGTTCTGGACGACCTTGAAGGTGAAAAAGTTGAATTTGTCAACGTACCGCTCCTTGGTAAGGTTGCTGCCGGACTTCCGCTTTTAGCAGTTGAGAACAGAGAGGACCTTTTTCCGCTTCCTACCCACTTTACTGGTTCGGGTGAGTTTTTTATGTTAACAGTCCGTGGTGACAGCATGATCGAAGCCGGGATCTTTAACGGTGATATGGTTATTGTAAGACAGCAGAATGACGCGAACAACGGCGATGTGGTAGTCGCTCTTTTAGACGAGGAAGCTACAGTAAAAAGATTCTTTAAAGAAAAAGACAGGGTCCGGCTCCAGCCTGAAAATAGCCTGATGGAGCCCATTTTCGCATCCGATCTTAAAGTGCTCGGCAAAGTAATTGGTTTGGTGCGTCGCATTCATTGATTTTTAGCCGCGTGGCCTGTCATAGCAAAGCCAAATGATTCATCGCATGATTTAGAAGGCGGATTTACTTTTTATTATAAAAATATGCGGGGGACTGTTTCCCAGAATATGTGGAACAGCCCCCTTTTTTCTTTAGGACGCTTATTATATCACCTATTGTAATACAGTATATTTTGATATTAGGCATTTTAAAGGCACTCTTTTTAGCTAGGTATTTAGAAAAAAATGCTAAATTAATTATTTATACTAACTCGCTAACATTTTAAAGCAATATGAAAAACAAATAGTATTTCCTAAAACTTCAGAAAACGCTGGCGATTCTCCATATCGTTAACAAAAGTTATAAAAGCTTCGATGGCATAACCACCTATCCCCTGGGTATGCCGTACCTGGTAGAGATACCTGCTCAAATCAACGCCATCCAGCTGTACTTTCTTAATTCTACCCAGTTCTAAAGATTGCTGAACCGCATATTTTGAAACTATGCTTACCCCAAGGTTTGCTTCAACTGCTGTTATCACCGCTCTGGTACTGCCCAACTCCATTGTGTGCGGTATTTTTTCCAGCGAAACACCTTTTTCCCCAAGTCTCTGCTCTAACGATCGTCTGGTCCCGGAACCCTGTTCACGCAGGATCATTGATTCATTCTTAAAATCATCAAGCGTGATCACGTCCAGGGTTGCCCAGGGGTGTGTGGGGTGTACAATTAATATTAATTGATCCATCAGCCATGGCTGACAATCAATCCCTTCACCTTCCAAGGTTGCCCCGGTGATGCCCAGATCAATTTCCCTGTCCCTGATCCAGCGGCAAACCTGACCGCTGCCCGCAACCTTCAGAACTACTTGAATACCTGGATATTTTTCCTTAAATCCACCTATCAGAAGGGGAAGAAGATATTCACCTGGAATGGTACTGGCGCCAATAACCAGATGACCGGTTTTCAATCCTTTGAGGTCGTCCAACCCTGCTTTAATCCTGTTGTAATGCCTGATCATCTGTTTTGCTTCCGGATATAAAAGACGGCCAGCCTCAGTAAGGATAACCTTTTTATCCCCACGCTGAAACAAAGCTACCTGCAGGTCCTCCTCCAGAGCTTTAATCTGAAAACTGACGGCAGGTTGGCTCATGTACAGCTGACGGGCGGCCCTGGTAAAGCTTTGCAGTTCAGATACCCAGATGAATGCCTCCAACTGCTTGAAATTCATCAAAAAACACCACCAGTAAATGGTTCTACAATGATTTTCGCCACAAAAACTTCAAAACCTTTTGAAATTTTTACTTTTTTCAACTTTTTACGATTTAAGCACTTCACGGGCGGCTGCAATAACCGCCAATCTTACGTACTCTTTCGAAAGTCCTCCCTGCAGGTAAACTGTATAAGGAGGCCTTAAGGGACCATCGGCGCTTAGCTCCAATGAAGCACCCTGGACAAATGTTCCCGCCGCCATAACGACCGGTTCACCGTAACCGGGCATCTCGTTTGCCTCAGGACGGACATGTGAGTCTACAGGGGAAGCCCCCTGCAGGCCACGGCAAAAAGCCAGCATTTTTTCCGGTGTGCCGAGTCCAATAGCCTGGACAATATCATGCCGCTGCGCGTTGTACCCGGGGGATACTTTGTATCCCAGCCTTTCGAACAATCTCGCCGCGAAAACCGCTCCTTTAAGTGCTTCGGCCACAGTATGCGGGGCGATAAACAACCCCTGAAAAAGCATTCTTTGATACTCGCCGGAAGGACCAACTTCCGCACCTATGCCTGGAGCGCTCCACCTGTTGGCGGCCATCTCAACATATTTTGCCCTCCCGGCCACATATCCTCCGGTTGGCGCCAATCCCCCACCCGGATTTTTGATCAAGGAACCTGCCATCAGATCGGCGCCAGCCTCTACCGGTTCTTCTACTTCCACAAACTCACCGTAGCAGTTATCTACAAAAATTACAGTTTCCGGTTTCAGGTTCCGTACGAACCCGATAATTTCCTTAATTGCGCCAATCCCCAGAGATGGATGCCAGCTGTAGCCGCGCGAACGCTGCAGCATAATCATTTTGGTTCTGCCGCCCAGGGCCTGTCTAATCCCTTCGTAGTCTATGCCGCCGCCGTTTATTAATTCTACCTGCTTATAAAGAACTCCAAGTTCTTTGAGTGAACCAGGGGAATTTCCACGGATTCCTATCATCTCACCCAGGGTATCGTAAGGCACCCCCTGAATAGACAAGATTTCATCCCCTGGCCGCAGGACCCCGTAAAGACACAGCGCTATAGCATGGGTTCCTGACACAATCTGACTGCGCACGAGCGCAGCCTCGGACCGGAAGACTTCCGCATATGTTTTCTCAAGCGCCTCCCTGCCCCTGTCTCCGTATCCATAGCCGGTTGCTCCTTTAAGGTGATAGTCACTTACCCTTGTTTTTTGAAATGCTGCCAGAACTTTTTCATGATTTCGCGTGGCTGTAGTATCAACAGCACGGTAAACTTCCTGAACCTCTTTCTCCACTTCTGCAGATAGTTTATCTAAGTTGATATTCATATATGTGCAAGTATCTCCTTCATGGTAGCATTATAAATATATTTAGGATCTGATGGTATTTAAATCAGGTCAACAGTACCCTCTAAATCTTCTTTTTTTATTACCATCAGATCATCCCGGCTAAGCTCGCAATTTTTCTGCAGGAGCCTTACAGCCTGCAGCCTGATGGCTCTTTCAATCAGATTGCGGACCAACCTGGCGTTGCCGCTATGCTCATGCCGTTTATGTTCCTTTTCAATTACAAACCGGAACTCTTCGCGGGCGCCGTTGGAAAGAAAATACTGCCTCTGCTGCAGCATTAGATCGGCAATCGCCAGTAATTCGTCATTGCTGTAGTCGGGGAAGGAAATATGTATTGGGAAACGTGATCGCAAGCCCGGATTTGTTTCTATAAACCAGTCCATTTCATCCTGGTAACCCGCCAGGATCAAAATCAGTTTATCTCTGTGATCCTCCATACCTTTTACTAAAGCGTCTATAGCTTCCTTGCCAAAATCCTTCTCGCCCCCCCTGGCCAGAGAATAAGCCTCGTCAATAAAAAGGATGCCACCAAGCGCCTTTCTAACCTGGTCCCTGGTCTTCTGTGCTGTGTGTCCAATAAATTCTCCCACCAGATCGGCCCTCTCAACCTCTACCAGATGGCCTTTGGGGAGTACGCCAACTTCTTTAAAAAGCCTGCCTGATATTCTGGCAACGGTTGTTTTGCCAGTGCCGGGATTCCCTTTAAAAATCATATGAAGGCCAAGTGGTTCAGAGGCAAGTTTCTCTTTCTGTCTCTTTTTTTGTATCTCCACGTAAGAGTAGATTTCTTCTATTAGCCTCTTTACACTCCTGAGGCCCACCAGGGAATTCAACTCCAACAGTATTTCCCTGGTATTTTTAAGAGAGTTTTGCTCATCCCCGCTGCGGGCGATTTTGAGATTTAGCTGTGCTGCCTGTGTTTTCCATGATCCCGGCTCTGCCTTTATTCCCGCATTTTTTGAATTATCCTGGCTGTTCCATATCTTTACTTTCATTGGCCGCCCTCACTCCGTCTCAGGCATCAATCATTACCATTATACGTATGACGTGAGTTTTTACGACCAAAAAGTAAAGCCCCTCAATGGGAGGGGCTGTTCGGCAAATTTAGGAGCCCTTCGTTTCCGAAAAAACGGTGCTAACGGGTTTAAGTGGACTGACCGTTGAAATAGCATGTTTATAAACCATTAACTGTTTGCCATCGCTTTCCAGAATCACTGTAAAGTTATCAAAACCCCTAACCATTCCTTTTAACTGGAAACCGTTAACAAGGAATATGGTTACCGGAATATTTTCTTTTCTGACCTGGTTTAAAAAAGCGTCCTGCAAATTAATCTGAGGTTTTGTCATAACTAGGACTCCCTCCGTTGGAATGTTTTTCTTTATATTTTCTACAAACCTTTGGATACTCCTTCTACCTTTCTGGTAATTTCTTGAACAATAAATTCCGGTCCACCACACTGATCAACAGAAAACCACTTTATCCTGTCATCCCTCCGGAACCAGGTCATTTGCCTTTTAGCAAATCTTCTGGTATTTCTTTTTAAAATATCAACCGCCTGGGTGAGGCTCATCTCTCCGGTCAGGTGCGCTGCGATTTCCTTATAGCCAAGACCGCGCATGGAACTTAGTTCCGTAGAAAAGCCCATGTTTATAAGTTTTTTAACTTCTTCCACCAGACCGTCTGCCAGCATAAGATCAACCCGCTGCTCTATTCTTCTATATAAAGTCTCCCTGTCCATGGTCAAACCAAACATCATCAGGTTATAAGACTGTTGCCCCGGTTGGTCAAGTGTATGGTAACTAGAAATAGGCCTGCCGGTATGCTGATGTACTTCCAGTGCCCGGATAACTCTTCTCACATCCCTTGGATGCAGTTTCGAGGCCGCCAGGGGGTCAACTTCTGACAGCCGTTTATGGAGAGACTCGGGTCCGTTTTCCACCGCCTCATTTTGCAGTGCCTTCCGGTATGATTCGTTCCCTTCGGTGTCGCTAAAATCATAATCATCTATAACGGCTCTAATGTATAACCCGGTACCGCCAACCAAAAGAGGTATTTTATCTCTACTTATTATACCTTTAATTATACACCTGGCCTGCTGCTGAAATAAAGCAACATTGTATTCCTGGTCAGGTTCAACAATATCGATGAGATGATGCGGGATACCGCCCATCTTGAAAATGGTCGGTTTCGCCGTTCCAATGTCCATACCCCGGTAGACCAGCATGGAGTCGGCGGAAACAATTTCCCCGTCTACATGCGCGGCGACTTGCACCCCGATATCACTTTTACCTGTGGCGGTAGGCCCGGTAATGACCACCAGCGGCTGATCCTTTTGCATCGTTCCTATCAATCCGACACCCCTTGCCGTTCTCGTACTCCATAGGCCACGGGTGCGTAATTCCCCCCAACTATGCATTTAAACCCCAGCCGTTCGAATTCAGCGCTGCCGCGCCTTTCTTTCATAACCACCCTCTTAGCCGCCGCGCGCAACGCTAACTCAACCGTTTCAACTTCCACCGGCGCTGGATTAGCCAGTAGGCGGGCGGAGTTCATCGCTGGTGATTTGTGCCTGGGAGCACGGAACATCGGGTCAAAATATATAATATCATAGCTGCACGGGTCCAGGCCGGCCAGATATCTCCTGTAATCAGTGTTAATTACTTTAATCCGCCGCATAGCCAGGGCAATATCTTCATCTTCAGGGTAAGTTAAAAGACCTGCTCCTACGAGCACAGAGATTACCGGAGAGTATTCCAAACCTGTAACCCTGCCGTTTGAGCCGGAGATATAGCTGGCCACAATGGCGTCAGCCCCTGGTCCCATGGTGCAATCCAAAACAGAGTCCCCTTGCTTAAGGGACATAGCCTTAATCATTTGGTCAGCCTTCCCATTTTTTAGCTCCTTTATACGCAGCCTGGCCAGCCCTGGATGGAAAAAAAACTCCTGCCCTCCGGATACATATGATGTTCTTCTGGCTGACACAACCATCAAACCGTCGACGCCATATTTTTCCGATAAATCCTTCACAGACATATCGGCTCTCTCTGCGAAAGACACGTTAAACATTAACGCAAGCTGCTTGGCCGTCTCCGTTTGAACGCATGTCGTACGGTGCGAGGTGGTGACAATAAAATTTAAACTGGATTCAAACTTGCGGGGAAAGGTCTCTCCCAAGTTTTTTACTCCTTGTGTCTAATAAGAATTGTATGTCTTTTTTTATCAAGTTTTTGACAGAGTCGTCCATGGTGTTGAACCCGCTTGTCTCCGCAACGAAGCGTCTAGTAAACTACCTGCTTGCTTCGGGCGAAATTGGACCGCTTTCAACTCACATCCTGTTGCCATGAAAGCTTTCGTGGAATAAGTTGGGGACATTCCATCGGGACATTCCTCTGCAGGAGGTGTGTCCCATTTCAGCTGTCGGAGGTGTGTCCCCATTCATCTGACGGAGGTGTGTCCCCTTACCGCTTTAAGCTACCGCTTAAATTTCTTCTCCAGATCCTCATATGACAGGTTAATGATGGTAGGCCTGCCGTGCGGACAGGTGAAGGGATTCTCTGTCCTGGCCAACCTGTCCAGCAGCGCCTCCATTGATGCCTGCGACAGCCTTTCTCCCGCCTTCACCGCGTTCCTGCAGGCAATAGCTGAGGCAAGGTGGTTGAAGAACTCTATCCGCGAAGCTCCCGGCCCTCTTTCCCGGAAATAATCCAGCATATCTAGCAGGAATTCTTTGGCCTGACTCTCTGGAAAATGCGGCGGGACACCTCTTAAAAGAAAGGTATTCCCCCCAAAATGCTCTATTAAAAAACCTGCCTCATTAAACCAGATAATCCTCTCACTTAAAATTGCCACTTCCCGGTAATCCAATTCCATGGTTGCTGGAAGCAGGAGGCACTGAACCGGCTTTTCCATTTCATGCGCAAGGCATTCCTCATAGAGAACTCTCTCGTGAGCAGCATGCTGGTCAATTAGATAAAGGCCATCATCCCCCCCGGCCAGGATAAAAGTTGGCTTAAGCCAGGCCAGGACATTTAAAACAGGCAACTTATTTTGAGTGCTGACGTAGTCATTATTTTCTTCCGCCGCCGCGTCGTTTGGCAATTCCATCGCGATAGATTCAAAATGATTAACCATTGGCTGCGATTCTTCTTTTAAACCTATATTTAGTTCTTCTTTCTTTAGGTCAAATTCCGCTTTGACCTGTTGATTATACTCATTGTATATTCTTGACCCTGAGACCGGAAGCGAACGCCTTTTTTCTTTACGCCCACCAGCCGCGGTCTGATAAATATTCAATGATGGAATGGACGTTCTAATACGAAGCACGTCTTTAAGCGAACAGGTGACCAGTGCGGCAACTTCACCCTCTTCTAAAAGCCGCACCTCTAGTTTAGCCGGGTGGACGTTCACATCCAGCATCTCCGGCGCAACAGTCAGTTCCAAAACTGCCACAGGACTTCGTCCACGGGGCAACAAGGTACGGTAGGCTTCTTCAACAGCGCCTTTTACCGCCGCACACTGCACGTACCGCCCGTTGATTATAGTGGTTATATGGTTGCGGCTGCTGCGGCTTAAGGCAGGCTTTGCGGTAAAGCCTTTTACTCTTGTTCCGCTTGCCGCGGCATCTACCGGGATCATTTCCCTGGCCTGCTGAGCTCCGTAAACTGATATTAAAGTATCCAGCAAACTCCCTGATCCGGTTGAATAGAAAACCCTTCTGCCATTAGTCCTCAACTCAAAACTTACATCTGGCCTGGTCAGAGCCAGGCGTGAAATTGTTTCACCACAGAGTGAGCCTTCAAACGAGGGGCTTTTCATTGTTTTTTTTCTCACCGGCGTGTTGAAAAACAAGTCTTTTACCACTACCGTCGAGCCAGGCGGGCATCCCGCCGGAACTACAGCAACCAGCGCACCGCCTTCTACCTCCGCCCTGGTACCGTTTATGGCCTGAGGGACTCTTGTTGTGAAAAACATCCTTGATATCGCGGCAATGCTAGGAATGGCTTCACCCCTGAAGCCCAGCGTGCCGATCCGGCTTAAGTCAGACACAGAACGGATCTTACTGGTGGCGTGCCGCTCAAAAGCCAGCAGCAGATCCTCCTCGCTCATACCGCAACCATCATCCACTACAGTTATAGAAGACAGACCGCCTTCCTCAAGATCGACGATTATCCTGCTCGCACCGGCATCAAGTGAATTTTCGACCAGTTCCTTTACCACCGAAACAGGACGCTCAACAACCTCTCCGGCAGCAATCTGGTTAATGGTTAATTCGTCCAGCAGAATTATGTTAGCCAATACTGTACCTCATCGGCCTTCCGTAAGCCATTCCTTGGAGCTTTCGCCATCGTAGCCGTAAAACAAATCGGAGTATTTATCCTGCAGGTAAACATAGCGGTACTGTGCTGATCTTTTTGACTGCTCATATATGTTCGCCGCTTCAGTCCGGCACCTTGAGCAAGCTGTGGGCGGTATGGAAATACAAAGAGCGTTCCCCGCCCTGCCATAACCATGATTTGCTTCAGAATCAATAATTATATAACCGGGGCACTCATCGCAAAGCCTGAGCTTTTCAAGCTGATTTTCTTCAATATGATCCGTATCGTAAAATATGTGCTTTTTCCTCTGGTAGTAGTTGCCGGTAATATTCCTGGGATCAAGTGATACCTTGTCCCGTGTCTCCCAGCGCTGCCTGAGCTCCTGTACTATTTGGCGCACCTGCTCCTTTTGTTCGGGTGTTTCTTTGAAGCGTCCGGGCCAGTAGTCAGGCTCCTTTACACCGGAGTAATCCAAACCGGCCAATGCTAAAATAATGGACATATTAACATAAGGCAGAGCTGTTTCAATAGCGTACCCTCCCTCAAGAACAGCCAGGTCCGGGCGCAGTTTCTCAGTCAGTCTGGCGTATCCGTGGGCGGTAATCCGCATGCTTCCCAGCGGGTCGGAGTAGTGATTGTCCTGCCCCGCGGAGTTTACTATAAATTCCGGTTTGAAATCATTTAGTACCGGCAGGATCAGATTATCCACTACGTAAAGCAGGCTCTCATCGGTGGTGCCCGGTGGCAGTGGGATATTAATGGTACGGGCATTAGCCCTGGGGCCTCCCAACTCGTAAGTAAAGCCCGTGCCGGGATACAAAGTCCTCCCATCCTGGTGAAAAGAAATAAACAGAACGTCCGGGTCGTGCCAGAATATATCCTGGGTGCCGTCGCCGTGGTGAACATCTGTGTCTACAATTGCTATGCGTTGAAGTTTGTAGCGCGAACGCAGGTATTCTACCATTATCGCTTCATTATTTATATTACAGAAACCACGATTGCCGTGGACAACCCGCATGGCGTGGTGACCAGGTGGTCTCACCAGGGCAAAACCGTTATTAATCTCGCCCTGAACTATTTTGTCCGCCAGCAGGATTGCCGCACCGGCTGCAATCTGGTGAGCTTCCGTGATTTGGTCTTCAACCCTGGGCACACAGAAATGAACTCTGGCTATATCATGAATTGTGGCCAGGGACGGAGTGTATTCCGCAATCTGAGGCAGATCCATAATTCCTTCTTCAAAGATCTGATCCCTGGTATAGAGAAGACGTTCTTCTCTTTCCGGGTGGGTTGGTGATATAGCCCAGTCAAATGCTGGAAAGAAAATCAACCCGGTCTTTTTTTGCAGCAGTTTCTTCATTAATAATCACCCCCAAACCCGACTCTGCCGATAATGCCCCTGGGAGTTTGCACCGTTACATCGAACAACCTGCCGCTGGTATGCCAATCCCTGATCATGTTGAAGACCTCCTGGCTGGCAACCTCTATTTCATCCGGAGCTACTTCCAGGCCGTATTTTGCAGCCCTTCTAATCAAGCTCTCCTTGGCCAGATCCAGCGCCTTCTGTTCGTTGAAAT
>Ga0265296_1002692_pt1 | contig 17481 bp, 17 predicted proteins | sample MunlanPumphouse1_FD_189073 | JGI IMG/M metagenome (GOLD analysis project Ga0265296, IMG submission 189073) | Groundwater microbial communities from a municipal landfill in Southern Ontario, Canada - Pumphouse #1 | ecosystem: Environmental > Aquatic > Deep subsurface > Groundwater | place...
TCTTTAATGATTTTGGCCAGCTCTGCTTCCGATGAGATTTGCGTGACGCCGGATGCTTTGATAATTTCTTCCGCCGCCTCACCGGTTTCCAATATTTTAATAATTACTTCTTTGGCAATTTTATTGGAAATGGCGCCGGTATCAATCTGGCGGACCAGGTTGATTAAATTTTCGGGTGTAAGTTTGGTTTGCCGGATGCCGACTTTTTTTTCGTTGAGGTACGCGGCGACACTGCCTACCAGCCAATTGGCTAAAATCCAGGGGCGGTCAAATTGGCGCGCCCCGGCCTCAAAAAATTCGGCCAGTAGCGGGTCGGCGACAATGGTGTCGGCGGCTTCGCCCGATATTTTTAGCTCTTCTACGTAGCGTTTGATTTTTGCCTGGGGCAGCTCGCCGATGCTTTTTTTAATTTCGACCATCATTTCGTCGGTGACGACGATGGGCACCAGGTCCGGTTCGGGAAAATAGCGGTAATCATGGGCTTCTTCTTTGCTGCGCAGGGAAATGGTTTTGCCGGTTTTTTCGTCGTAGTGGCGGGTTTCCTGGATTATTTTTTCGCCGTTTTCCAGCGCTTTGATTTGGCGCGCAACCTCGGCCGCCAGCGCGTCCTTGAGCGCTTTGGTGGAGTTCATGTTTTTTACTTCGGTCTTGGTGCCAAATTCTTTTTGACCAAACGGTCGGATTGAAACGTTGCCGTCTACTCTTAAACTGCCTTCTTCCATTTTGGCGTCACACACCCCCAGGTAGCGCAAGATGGCGGCCAGTTCCTGCACATAAAGCTGGGCTTCCCGCGGCGAGCGGATATCCGGCTCGGAAACAATTTCCATCAGCGGGACGCCGGTGCGATTGAAATCCACCAAGCTGCAGGTTGAGCCGGCAATCCGGTCGGACCCAACGTGCACCAGCTTGCCGGCGTCTTCTTCCAAATGCACGCGGGTAATGCCGATTTTTTTTGCTTGCCCCGGCTCGCCGGGGCCTTGGCCATCAAGCTCAATTTCCAGCCAGCCGTTTTCGGCCAGCGGTTCCTTGTATTGTGAAATTTGGAAATCCTTGGGTAGATCCGGATAAAAATATTGTTTCCGGGCAAAGATGCTTTCCCCTATAATTTTTTGCATGTTGAGCGCCAACGAGGCCTTGACGGCAAATTCCACTACTTTGCGGTTTAGTTTGGGCAGCACCCCGGGTTGTCCAGTGCAAATCGGGCAGATGTTGGTGTTGGGTTCGTTGCCGAATTTGGTGGAACAATCGCAAAAGATCTTGCTGTCGCACAACAGTTGGGCGTGGATTTCGAGGCCGATAACGGTTTCAAATTTTTGGCTTTGAATGTCGGACTTTGGGCTTTTCATATTTTTGCTTTTTCCTGGTGCCAAGCGGTAGCTTGCTCATAAGCAAACGCGGCCTTCAATATTTTTTCTTCTTCCAAAACATTGCCGATGAGTTGTAACCCTATGGGCAGCCCCTGCGCAAATCCGCACGGCAGGGAAATGGCCGGGATGCCGGCCAAATTTATCGGGATGGTGGCGATGTCGGATAAATACATCGAAAGCGGGTCGCCGGATTTTTCGCCAATTTTAAACGCTACGGTGGGGGAGGTGGGCGAAATCAGCAAATCAACTTCGTGAAACGCCGCGTCAAAATCGCGTTTAATTAAAGTGCGGATTTTTTGTGCTTTAAGATAATAGGCATCGTAATAGCCGGCGGAAAGCGCGTAGGTTCCCAGCATAATGCGTCGTTTGACCTCCGGCCCAAAGCCCTCGCGGCGGGTGTTGTAGTACATAGAAAGTAAATCGGGGGAATTGGCCGAGCGGTGTCCAAACTTTACCCCGTCAAACCGCGCCAAATTTGAGCTGGCCTCGGCGGTGGCAATTAAATAGTAACAGGCCAGGGCATATTCAAACGACGGCAATGAAACCATTTTAATTTTTGCGCCCAGTTTTTCAAAAACCTTTACCGCATCTTCGACGGCTTTTTTTATTTCCGGCGCAATCCCGTCACCCAGTAATTCCTGGATAACCCCCACAGTTTTAATTTCGTCCAGCTTTCCGCTTAAGCTTTTGGTGTAATCGGGAGCCGGCTGGTTGATTGAGGTTGAATCGTACGGATCGTAACCGCAAATGGCGTTGAGCATAATTGCGCAGTCGGTTACGTCTTGCGTGAGCGGCCCAATCTGGTCCAAAGAAGAAGCAAATGCCACCAGCCCGTATCTGGAAACGCGGCCGTAGGTTGGTTTCATGCCAACCACGCCGCAAAACGACGCCGGCTGTCGGATTGATCCGCCGGTATCGGACCCGAGCGTAGCAATAGCTTCCCCTGCCGCCACCGCCGCCGCCGACCCGCCGGAAGACCCGCCCGGAACCGTTTCGATATTCCAGGGGTTGCGGGTAGGAAAGAAACCCGAGTTTTCGCACGATGAACCCATGGCAAACTCATCCATATTTAATTTACCCAAAATGACGGCGCCGGCATGTTCAAGTTTATTGACGACTGTGGCATCGTAAGGCGGGAGGTAGTTTTCCAAAATTTTTGATGCGCACGTGGTTTTAACCCCGCGCGTGCAGAGGTTGTCTTTTAGTCCCAGCGGAATACCGGTTAATGGGGTTAGGATTCCGGCGTTGACCAGGTGATCGTCCACTTCCCGCGCTTTTTCCAGAGCCCTTTCTTTGATTAAGGTAAGGTAGGCCTGGACGCTTTTTTCCACGGTTTCAATCCGGCCGTACACTGCATTGACAATTTCCTGCGAGCTGACTTTTTTGTTTTTCAGCAGTTCGTGTAATTCGTGGATGGTTAAACTGTAAAGTTCGTTGGCCATGGGTTAATCCAGTATTTTGGGAACGACAAATGTATTAGCTTGCACCTGCGGTCCGTTGGCAATAATTTTTGATGTGTCGCGAAATGGTTTTACCATATCTTCGCGAAAAATATTTTTCAAGAGAATGGGATGGGAGGTGGGAGGCACGTCATGCGTATCCAGCGATTGGATTTTTTCGGCGTAAGTTAAAATAGCGTTGAGCTCGCGGGTGAGTTTTTCTTTTTCCTTTTCGGATAAACCCAGCCGTGCGAGGCGCGCTACGTGTTCAACATCATGGTTTGAAATGGGCATAACGAATTTTATCACGCAGGCGGGGGATTATGCCAGCGCCGGCCGGGTTAATCCACCAGGATCAGGACCATTCTCCGGTTAATAATATTGATTGCGCCATCCAAGTATACATACGCATTAAGTTTTTTATCAAAAGTACGGGCTTCAAACGTGGCCTGCAGTGAAAGCGTGTGTTGCTTGTAATTGAAAGAATTAATGTATACGGTAAACTGGTTAAAATTAATGATTGAATCGGGGTGGAAGATGTTTCCTTGTGCATAAGCTAGATTTAGCGTCAGGCTGGGCAAAAGATGCTGGTCAGGCTTGGCGTTGATGGCAGTTGCGGTTTCTTTGACAACCAGGGGTTGTCCGCCGTTTTTTTTACTGTCATAAGGCAGATCAAGATTAAAATCCGGGGTAACTAACAAAGTCAAGCAGAGCATGTATTGTTTATTGTTTTTTGTGCCGCCAAAGCTTAGGTCCAAGCTTTCATAAATTCCGGAAGTAAAGGAAGCCCGGGAAAGCGCCAGGGTGTATTCTCCGGCTTCAAAGGGGACACTTTGAGCATTTTCATCAAATGTCAAAACAAAATTGGCCTGGTTTTGCGGGGCGAGTGAAAACCCAAGCAGTAAACCGGGCAGGGCAATTAACATTGCCGCAATGACCAGCCGCTGACCCCAAGCATGAAAAAAGTGCTTTGGCATATTTATGAAAATAATCTTATCGCTTAAATTTGGGGAGTGCAACTTAATTGCGCTGTTAATTATTAGCGAGTTTGTTTATACAGGGCATTGGGCGATAAAAAATCTATCGCATGAAAACCATCGCGTCTTAAAAAACTGACAAAGGGAGGTTGGCGGGTAAATAGGGGAACGGTAAAGGCGGGTAAGGAGGAAAATTTCACTGCCAACAGGTCCGCATTTTTAAAAAAGTTAACGGTTTGCCGTTGTAATTCAAGAAAAAACGCATAGCTGCAGGGTGTGCCGCGGTATTCATGGAACATATGAAAATTTATTCCAACAATCGTATCCTGTGGGTCCTCACTAAAGGCCCCTCCGTATCCAACCGGCCAACCGTTTATTAAGAAAAATAGGCAAATTCCTGCTTCGTGGGCGGAAATTGCTTTAAATATACAGGTCTGTTCGGAAGGATGCTTTGGATTTGTTTGCACCGTGTAATTATTCAACGGTATTGAAGATAATTTATCTGTTCCATTATCAGATATGATGCGGCGGCCTCTGGCGCCCAGGGCAAGTTTTATTTGCGCTAAGGCGTAGTCCGGCTGACGAATCAATGTGGGGTCAACCTGCAGGCGGCGGTAATTTGGCACGTGCCCGCGGGTGGAAAGCGTTTGCCCAGGACGTGGATTTTGTAAATCATATAGTGAAAATGCCGGAGAAAATGGGACGGGATAAAATAAGGCATCTTCACCAAATTGAGTAATCTGTCGCAATACGCTATTTTCAAATTGTTCGGCAATTGCCAAGCAGGCGGCGCGGTCTGGCGCTTTGCGGGCAAAAGCTAAATGCCAAAGTAAAAATGCGTTGATGCGAGCAATTTCTTCAAAAGAGCCGGGCTTTTTTCCTAGGGCTACTTTTCGAACTTTAGACAAAAGCCGTTGGCCTTCGATTGGATGCAGGCGTCCGGCTAAACCGGTGCCTAATACACATTTTATATATTGAGCTGGCAAGAGTGTGCGTAACATGACCTATAATTCTCGTCAGAATATTGGATAAATTGCAGAAAAAAAGAAATTAATTAGAATTCCCTGTGCCACAATGGGGCGGGAAATTGACGCCTCCGCCACCGCAGCCGACATCTGGTAAAGTGCCGGTTGAACAAGTTATATTGTCAGGCGTTTCGCCTGATGGGCAACTTACATCTGGCGTATTACCATAACCACAGGTTGGCGCACCGTCTACCAGGATTTTGTTGGAAAAATTAACTAATTTTGGTGTTGCATATTGCAAGAGATTCATAATATCCACCTTTGACAAACTTTTGAGTATTATACAGCACACAACAGAAAGCACGTAATATTTTTCCCGTATTTTTTTTGTCGTAAAAAAATCTTAGGAAGCGTAATCGGGCGGATTGGTTTTGGGGATTAAGCCAGTTTTAGGTTAGCGGCCGCCGCCAGGTCAAGTTTGGCAAAGTTTTTTTTCTTTGCATGATAATAGGCCGCCGCCCCAATCATGGCGGCATTATCGGTGCAGAGCGCCAGCGAAGGGATAATTGTGGTGATGCCTGCATTAGCCGCGCGCGCCAGCATTTTTTGGCGCAGGCGTGAATTGGCGGCCACCCCGCCCGCCAGCACCACGGTTTTGATTTTTTTCTCTCTAGCAGCGCGGATGGTTTTTTCCACTAAAACATCCACCACCGCCTCCTGGAAAGAGGCGGCAATATCCGGAATGCGCCCGCGCGGAATTTTGTTATTCATTTTGGCGGCATAATTTACCACCGCGGTTTTAATTCCGCTAAAACTGAAATCATAACCATCCTCCAGCATCGGGCGGGTAAACCGGATGGCATCCGGGTTGCCTTTTTGGGCCAGCTTATCAATGATGGGCCCGCCCGGATAACCCAGTTTTAGCAGCCGCGCCACTTTATCAAATGCTTCCCCGGCGGCGTCGTCGCGGGTGCGGCCTAATATAATGTACTTGCCGTGTCCTTTGACTTCCACAATCATAGTGTGACCACCGGAGACAATAAGGCAGATAAATGGGAAGCGTGTTTGAATGGACCAATCGCGACCTAAATTACTTGCATATATATGCCCTTCTAAGTGGTTTATCCCAATCAGCGGAACTTTCAAGGTGTAGGCAATGGCTTTAGCCGCGCAGATGCCAACTAATAATGCCCCGACCAGGCCCGGACCGTAAGTTACGGCTACGGCGTCAATTTTTTTGAAAAGTACGGCCGGCGGCCGGCGCAGTTTTTTTTTGCTGCGGGCCGAACATTTGGGTAAAAAGGCCTGTTCCACTGCCTCTTGGATAACGGCATTAATGACTTCCGTGTGCTTGCGCGCCGCAATTTCGGGCACCACGCCGCCGTATTTTTTGTGAAATTCTATTTGGGAAGCAACAACATTTGAGAGCACTTCCCGGCCGTCTTTGACGATTGCCGCGGAAGTTTCATCGCAGGAAGTTTCGATAGCTAATATTTTCATGTTTGTTTTGCAAACAATTTTTCTGCCGGACAGCCCAGCTTCCTTTGCTTACAGTACTTGCAGGCAATTGAGCCGCGAGCATAACGGTTGCCAATTAATGGAAATTTTATCATTTTCTTTGCTTTCCCGTTACGCTTATTATATTATTAAAACCAAAGAGAAAACGCCGGCCCCCGTTATTAGGTTAGATGAGTGGGGTCCAAGGAGGTAGCCTTATGAAAAAAGTATGCATGGTTGTGGTGTTTATGGCTTTTGTGTTTACGGGGTTGTGTCTGGCAGACGAAATAGCAGGGAAGGTCAGTTCTGTTGATAGCGCCAAAAAGATGCTGCAAATCTCCGGTGTGCGCATACAGGCCACGGATGCGTGGATAGAGAACGAACAGGATTATCCGCTGGCGCTAAATAAACTAGTGCCGGGAGATTATATTGAAATAGACGGGAAGTTTATCGGCTCTTCGAAAATGCAGGCCACCAAAATAGAACGCACGCTGCTGCAATGTGCAGCCGTGAAAGGCCGGATTGCATCGGTTAATCCCCAAAAAAGAGAAATGATCATCAGTGGGATCAAGATAAAAGTCCCGGTGAATATCTGGTTGGAAGGGCCCAATCGCGTTAAGATTCCGCTGGAATTATTTGCTCCCGGCTATTCCGTTAACTGTAAGGGGAATTGGACCGCGAACTCCGAATTAACCGCGTTTAAAATAACAGTTGAATAGGGGAGGTATAAAAATGAAAAGATTATTTTGGCTATTGGTTATTTTTTCTTGTATGGCGACTTTTGCCTGGGCGGAAGAATTGAAATTGGCCGGTGAATTTGAAGGCGGAAAACTGTATCGCGCCGGCAAAATCAACGTAGTGGTGATGAAAGGCAATTTTTACCAAATGGGCCGCCAGTACGGTGAATTAATGAAAAACGAATTTGGGGAATTTTACGATATGATGATTAAACAGACCGGCATTGGTACCAGTAAGGCGCCGTACGAAGTAGTGCTGGCCGATTGTAAAGCCGGTTTGGAAAAAACTCCATTTTACGTTAGGGAGTGGGTGCGGGGGATGGGGGAGACATCTAACCTGGGCGCCGACAAGCAAATTATTGCATCCCAAGGACTAATGGCGATTTTATTTTCCGGCGGGGCCTGTTCCGGCATGATTGCCTGGGGGCCATACACTAAAGATGGCGCAACCGTGGTTGGCCGCAATTGGGATTTGGGAACCAAAGCATTGGAACCTTACCAAAAGTTCTTGACTGTGGCGGTTTTTAATCCGACCGGTTACGGGCAGAGTGTGGCGGACATTAATTATCTTGGCCAAATTATGTGGCAGTCGGGGATTAACCAATCCGGCATTTTTTACGACCTGCAAAATGGCGCCATGTGTGATCCTACCGTCGCCAAAAATCGGCTTAGTTCAAATTCGGCGCTGATGTCAATGCTGCTGGAGTCAACTTCTTTTAAGCAGGTTGATGGTTTCTTTGACGCTGTCCGCTCTGAAGGCGGTCTGCTGATCAATGTTGCCGATCCCAAACAAGGGGCCTGCTTTGAGTGGGGCACCGCGGATTACCGGAAAAGGGTAGACGATGGAACCGGGCTGGTGGCCTCGGCCAATAACTTTACCGACCCGAGCTGGCGCTCCATGTTCGCGATTCCGGACGGGAAAAATGGTGGTTTTACTAAAGAGCGGACCGCCAATCTCCTGGCAATGGGCAAAAAAGAGCGTGGACAAATTGATGCAAAAAAGATGATGGAAATATTTTCCACTACCATTCCGCTGGGCGGGCCAACTTTTCCGGTAGAGGGGGAGCTTAAGACCTATTATTCCATCGTCGCGGTCCCGAAAGATTTAAAGCTTTGGCTAAACGTCCGCGGCCTGCAGGATTGGACGGAGATTGATTTGAAGACGATGTTTTATTAACCAGCATGAACCTAACTCTAAAAGCCATCGCTTCCCGCCGCAGTATGCGACCGGGACAACTAACGTGCCCTTTTTTATAGTCCGAACCGGCTGAACAAGACATCTCCCGCTAGATTGCTTAATGCGATTACCACAATTGCGATCAAAAGATGGGACAGGATGGATACATACGGGTTAACCGCTTCATTTTTTGCAACCAGATAACTTATCAAAGCCAGATTGGTAATGATTGCGGAAGTTGACCCAAAGCTGAATCTGGTTTGCCAGTTGTGCGCATTTTTAATTAATCTTCTTAACCTGCAACTATTTTACTCTTCAGCAATAAACTTGTCGCCTTCCAGCCGCACCAGCTTCCAGGGTAATCCAAATTTTACATCTTCGCGGCGTAAATAAGCCCTGGCTTTGCCTTCCACAGTCTTATCGTTAGATTCTTTTTTAAACGAAAACGAAACAATGGCTTCATCCTCGTCCTGATTTAGTTTGATATTATCCAGGTAAAAGCTGATGTGTAGATTTTCGGAGTCGGCAAACTCTTTCTTGAAGCGGTCTTGCAGTTTTGTGTACCCGTCTTCAAAATCGCGTGAAACCAGCCCCAGGCATTTTTTGGTATTTTCGTCGTTAAACGCCTCGCGGAAACTTTTAAACCAGACCGCCATTTGTTGGTTGGGCGTGTATTTTGAGTATTGGATGGTAACGCCCATCATATCGTCAAAATAGGAAACGCTTTTGGTGGAGTCATACGCCCGGGCCGCAAATTCATACTCTTTACCATCTTGCGGGATGAAAGCAAATGCCCAATCATTGGTACCGGTTGCCGTGCTGAAGGTTTTGCCTTCATTTAAGGTTACTTCGACTACTTCAATTGTCCCGAGGTCGGTTTGCGCCCTGCCAGTAATAATAATTAGTCCTTCTTCCAGGTCTTTTTCCGTCAGCCGCAGGATTGATCCGATTTGGTTCAATGTTTTGTCCTGGATGCGGATGTCATATACCTCTGGGTTGCCGACCATGGCTTCGTCTTCAATTTCAGAGTCATTGGAGGCCGACAGGACCGGCGCGCAGAGCAGGGAGGAGATCAGCCCAAAAATTGCCAAAGCAATTAACGCGTTTTTTTCAAAATTAAACATAGCTGTCAGCCCATTTTTCAAGGTAGCCAAATTCTACCAGAAAACAACTATTTTTGGCGGATTTTTTGAAATTATCGGCGCAAATGGACGAAAGAAGATTGATTGGGAGGTTAGCTTTGGTGCCAGAGTTGAGGAGAGTAACCTATGTTGTGTCGCAGGGCCCGCTTTGCGGCGTGCGTTTGCGGCGCTGGCAATTGGATAAAGGCAGAAATATTTTTTTCATTAATGGGTTGGCGGCGCAGGCGCCGCAATTAGCCCTACGCTTATTGAAAGGGCTGGCGCCGGGGTGGGTGAGATCATTAGCAGTAAAAACTTCCCGGGCAATGGATTTTTTCCCCGCTCCGCTTGAGGGGTTTCATGCGCATGCTTTTGGCCCGAAACGGAATTCCCCTCTAGTTATCAGAGATATTTTGAAACAGTTAAGCGGCCAGACAAATTGCATGGGTTTGGTGGCAATTAGGCAGGGAAGCAGTGATCAGGTTGAGCGGCTATCTTCTTTCTCGCATTTTGTCGCCCCCATCCATGGTTTTCAGGTTGGACAGGATGGTCAGATTAGTACTTTTGGTTTACGAACCTCGCTGAATGTAGTTTTGGGAGAATGTTTTATAGATATTGAATCCTTGCGGCAACCGGTGGTTTCGGCGGCGATTATCTCAAAAGAATCATCCGCGCGGTCATCCGCTGTACCCAGTAAAGGCGGGACCTGGCGTCAATTGTTTGTATCTGCAGGCAGTGAAATTGACCGGACGGCGTCCGGTCTTTTACCGGTAAACCAGGTGATCGCGTTTTTACGTGCTGGTTGTGAGCAGGGTCTTTTGCATTCGGCCCATATTGGATTAATGCCGTTGGGCGGCATCTGCGGGCCGATGGATATAATCTGGCAGGACAGGGGTAAGGAAGATGCAGAAATATTATTTTCAATGGAAACCTGGCCGGTGTCCGCCACGATTGCCGACAATATCCAAAATCATTTACTGTCTTTGCTGGGAGTATCTGATTGCGGTTAAAATTGCGTTTTTTCATCATAAATTTTGTTATAATCCTCGCGTATGGATAAGCCCAAACTCGATCTTAAAAACATGACAGTGGCGGAACTTACTGCTGCCTGCGCCGAATTTGGCCTTCCCGCGTTTAAAGCCCGCCAGGTTTTTAGCTTTATCCACCAAAAGCTTGTCCAAAGCTTGGATGCCGTGACCACGCTTAAGTTGGATGAGCGCGAAAAGCTTAAGTCAGCGTATTTCATTTCGGCCTTGCCGCCGGCCAGAAAACAAACTGGCGGGGGAGTGGTTAAGGCGGCGTTTAAGTTGATGGATGGGGTGGTGGTTGAGGCGGTTTTGATGGAGCATGACGGAGAACGCCGCGCAGTGTGCGTTTCGTCGCAGGTTGGCTGTCCGGTAAAGTGCGATTTTTGTGCTACCGGACGGATGGTTTATAAAAGAAATTTGACGGTGGCCGAGATTTTGTCGCAGGTCTATTATTTTACAGGTGAAGATGGCGAGGCGGCGTGCGGTACCCGCGATGATGCGGCAAAAGCTGGCCCCCAACCTAAAGGTATCTCCAACGTGTTGTTTATGGGGATGGGGGAGCCGTTCTTTAATTATGCCAATGTTTTGGCGGCGGCCAAGATTTTGAATCACCCGCTGGGGTTAAATATTGCCGCGCGCAAAATTGTTTTTTCCACGGTCGGGATTATTCCGGGCATACAAAAACTAGCTAACGAAAAAGAGCAATTTCGGCTGGCCTGGTCATTGGCGGCCCCGTTTGATACTCTGCGCAAACAATTAGTCCCGCTTAAAGATTTACCCCCATTAGTGTCTACCATTGCGGCATTGCAGGCGTACCAAAAAAAGTGCGGCCGCCGGATTACAATTGAATACGTTTTGCTGGCGGGGGTGAACGACAGCGCAGAATGTTTGCGCGAACTGGCGCGCATCAGCCGAAGCATTCACAGCAATATTAATTTGATTACTTATAACCCTTCGCCGGGAATAAAATTTACCAGCGGCAATGCGGCCGCGGCAGAAAAATTTTTACAGCCGATGGGAGTAAATGTGGTGGTGCGGCGGAGTTTTGGCGGAGAGATTGCGGCGGCTTGCGGACAATTGGCCGGGAAGCCGCAATAATATATACAATGCAGAGGCGGCTTAACGTGCAAAGAGCAAAGCTACAAAAGCTAAAATCAATCATTAGCGGAATGCAAAGCGTTTTAGTGGCCTATTCTGGCGGATTGGACAGCACATTTTTGCTGGCGGTAGCGCTTGAAGCGCTGGGGCGCAAAAATGTTTTGGCGGTAAATGCGTTATCGGAAACGTATCCTGCGCATGAAGCCCGGTCAGCCCAAAAAATCGCCAAAAAACTGGGCGCGCGGCTAATTAAAATCCAATCCGGAGAACTGGAAAACCCGGAGTTTGTAAAAAACCCCCCAGACCGCTGTTATCACTGCAAAAAAGAGTTATTTTCGCGTTTGCTGGCGGTCGCCAAAAAACAGCATATTGCGCAAGTTGTCGATGGCACAAATGTGGATGATGATTCGGATTACCGGCCGGGGTCGCGCGCAGCGCATGAGCTTGGCATTCGCAGTCCCTTAAAGGAAGCCGGCATCACCAAAGCTGAAATCTGCAGTTTGTCGCGGAAGATGAAACTGCCTACCTGGGACAAGCCATCGTATGCATGTTTGGCGTCGCGTTTTCCTTATGGCACAAAAATTACCAAAGATATTTTACGCCGGCTGGATGAGGGGGAAAATTATTTACGAAAACTTGGTTTTCGACAGGTCCGCGCGCGCCATCACGGAAATATGGTGCGGATTGAGTTGGGGGAAGGGTGGCGCCCGGCCCGGAGTCTTTTCCCAAAAATCGTCAAGAAATTCAAGTCCCTGGGCTATACATATATAACGCTGGATTTAGAGGGCTACCGGACGGGGAGCATGAATGCGGAGATTCAGGCCAAAAACAAAGGTTGAGACAACTCTTGCGGAACCGGTAATCCGGCGGCGATGAGACTGGCGGTTATATGACTTCGATAAGTACGATCAAATCTTTGCATATCTGGCGGGCTTCCCCGCAACCCCCCGTACCACCACATAAAACAGCTGGTTTCGCTTTCGTATAAACTGACCAATGCTCTGGCTAACGGGCTAAGTCGATGCAGTCCGCGGCTTAGCGCTCCCAGCCGAAGTACCGCATAAATTTCATCTTGTGCCGCGATCATTTCTTGAGGTGTAAAACGTATGCCCAGCTCTGATGACAGGTGTGCCAGTTGCTCCCAGGGTTTGATATGACCTTCTTCACCGGTCCAAACATGCAGTGCATTGCTATGCAGTGTGTTCCCAGCCCAGGAACCTGGCCAAACGTCGGTAATAATTCTGTGGTCTTGTAGCTCGTTTCCGATTTGAGATAACAGGACCATTTCGATCGTACCTTCTGCTTCCAGCCGGGCCAGCTCCTGATAAAATGTGGTAAAAAATAACCGGGCGTCTTCGGGGCGGCATTCTTGCAAGTTTTCTCCGTCAAGGCAGAGTGTTACTAACGGCGAAGGCGGGCCATAAATTGTTTGATACTTAGGCCCAGCGTACTCACGCCCGATGGTTAATATGTCTTGGATAATCTTGTGAGCTGCCGCTTCTTGCTGATCAGGTTCAACCCAGCCAATTGCATCCGATAACCCACGATCCCGAAAAACCAATCGACAATCGTTGTCCGTGGATAGGCCGGGGACGTTAACCCGCCACGGCATGAATTTGTTTTGCCAGGCGTGTTGATCTTGGGTCATGCGAGATCGTTTACTAATGCCTTCGTCTGCCAGAACAAACCAAACTGAAGGCAGGGCTTGACGGAGCAAAGGGAACAAGGCATTGCAGACGGCTCCTTCGGAAGGCCATAACCCGCGGGGCGGTCTCCCAAAGATACGTTCGTAAGAAATTCCCGCCATGTGCAACTGGGCGCGGGCGTCATCCGGATGGATATAAGGTACAATCCTGCCATAAGGGACGGTAGGCCGGCCAAAACGTTCGGAATCACAAACCAGGGGTACGATACAATGATTATACGGTGAAGTGGTGATTTCACCATCGCCGCGTTCTTGCATTACCCGATAAATGTCTAAGATTTTTTTGATTATTCTAAATTGGATGCGCAGTATTTCATCTTTTTCTTGTTCAGTATAATGGGGTGGTTGCTTGCGCAATAATTCTGCTACCCGGTCTACCTGGTTTTCAACTCCAAACATTACTAGGTTGCTTAAGACCTGAATATCCAGGTAGTCCTGTGTATTAAAAGCGCTAATGATCGTAGCGGTTTTGCCGGCATCAAATTGTTCCCAAGGGATAGGTTTTAATTGTCCAGGTCTCATTAGAGTCCGCCCGCCGACGGCCGCATTTAACTTTGCGTAAAGCTCCTTAAAACGAGGATTCCGGCCAATTTGAATCGGATCGACGGCAGTATCCAAAAAGCTTTGCAAAACCTCCAATTTGTCTTCCGGAGTTAATTGCGCGGCTGTTTTTCGGGTTAAAAATAAATGCCGATCCGCCGCATTTTCATTGCCTAACAGGAATTCAATTTGATTTACCAGGCTGTGGGTAATATTAAAATGTACTTTTACTCCGTGCTGTAGGGCCCAGGTTGGCATGTCATGGTAGGCCCGCAGACAGTGTTTTCGAACGTAAGGGAAAGCGCCCATTAATGTTCCGGAGGGAGTGCTCTCTAGATAGGACGGTTGGTGCATATGGTAGACAATTGCTACCTTGATTGGCCGTCTAGCGGCGGTGGCAGATGATATAGCTGCTTCTGGCATAAGGGGCCCTATTCCTTTTCTAATTTTTTATCGTTCCTTTTAGCGAAAAATCTCACAATTTATGGTAAAATTTTTTAGGAGGAAAAAAGTATGTTCAATAAAATCAACACAGACATAGCTAACGCGATGCGGGCAAGGGATACGTTGCGCCTGGAAACCCTGCGCATGATGAAGTCAAAAATCCTTTTGGTGAACGCACGAGGGGATTTACCTGAGGCCGATATTATTAAAATATTAACAAAATATGCCAATTCCCTAAAAGAAGAAGCCAGCGAAGCGCAAAAGGTGGGCCGGCCGGAAACGGCTGAACATGCCCGCGCAGAGCTAAAGATAGTTGAAGAGTATTTGCCCAGGCAATTGACCGAAGATGAAATTAAGGCCGCGGTGGAAAAAGTTGTGCAGGAATTGGGCGCAACTTCAATGAAAGATATGGGGCGGGCAATGAAAGAAGTGCTGGCACGCCACCCAGGGGTGGATGGGGCAATTGTTAGCCGGCTGGTGAAAGAGGCGTTGAGTAAAAATACTGCTTGACATAGCCAGGTGAGCTATGCTATCCTGTCCCAGTTAAAGGTCGAAGTTAATGGTAAGTGTACAAGATACATTGAACGAGAGAGTTGCGACTTGAGTTGCGAGTGCCTCACAAATTTTGGGCCTCAGTTTCCATTAATCGCAGATAAATTATTTAGGAGAATACATTACACATGAAAAGTTTATTTGTAGGCAATTTGCCATGGTCAGTGACTGATGCTGATTTACAGGCAAAATTTGCTGAATTCGGTGCCGTAGTTGCGGCCCGGATAGTTACCGATAAGTTTTCTGGGAAATCACGCGGTTTTGGTTTTGTTGACATGGAAGATGCCGACGCTGAAAAAGCCATTGCAGCCATGAACGGCTATAAATGGGGCGACCGGAACATCACCGTTAACGAAGCCCGGCCCAAGACTGATCGCCGTGACCGTGGACCCAGAGATGATCGCAGAGATTTTAACCGGTTCTAAATATTAGATCGGTTTGATTTCAAAAATTAAAGACGCTCGAGCAATTGGGCGTCTTTGATTTTTATATGGGTGATGACGACTGGAGTTTCAGGCCGGTCGCGCTCGTCCCGCGGCAGGTTGGAAATTTTATCCGCTACCGCTTGCCCTTCAATGACTTGGCCAAAAATGGTGTGTTTGCCGGTAAGCCATGGGGTGGGGACGGTAGTGATGAAAAACTGCGACCCGTTGGTGTTGGGGCCGGAATTGGCCATGGCCAGGCGCCCGGGCTTATCAAACTTAACGCCCGCCGCAATTTCGTCCTCAAACTGATAACCAGGCCCGCCAATTCCTACCCCCAGCGGATCACCGCCTTGAATCATGAAATTAGGGATTACGCGATGGAAAATGGTCCCGTCGTACAGAGGGCGTTTTTCGGTTGCGTGTGTTTTGGGATTGGTCCATTCTTTGGTGCCTTGTGCGAGATTCGCAAAATTGGCCACGGTTTTGGGGGCGGTTTTGGGATAGAGTTCGCACACCATGGTTCCCTGGCTGGTTTCGATAATTGCAAACATTGTATCCGGCATTGGCGGTGGCCCTCCCATTGCAGAAATTAGTGCCGCGCCGATCAAAAAAATGATTATTAATCCAATTTTTGAAAAACGCCGCATAGTGAAAAGAATTATACAACATTTTCCTCTTGTCAGCCCATAAAGATTGTGGTAAAATTAATTCAAATTTAATACCTCGTTTACACAGATTACTGATACAGCCGATAAACTCAATACAGTACACAGCAGTAAAAACAAAAACAGCAAACTAATCCCGGGGAAAAATAATGAATATGTCGGAACTAAAAAATCAATATCTGACTTTTAAGATTGTGCCGCACGGGGCGGACAAAAGCACCTTTGATCTCCGGGTCAAATACGCAACCTTGTACCGCTTGGGGATTCTGGCCATTTTTCTAATGTTTTTTACCACCGCGCTGTTTATTTATTCTGCTGCACTGTCCAAACGCCTGGTTAATTATAAGCTGGTTTTGGAGGCCGGCCAGTCCCAGCAGCAGCAGTTGTCTTACCTTTCCGAAGAAGCGGGAGAATTGAGAGCGGCAATCAAGGAACTGGCCGCCAAGGAAAATGAAATGCGCAGATTACTGGGCTTGCGTTTGGTTGTTCCGGAGCCGGCTACGGGGCGCCGCTCCGCCGCCCCTTCCCTGGTAGTTTCAGAAGAGCGCCGAAAAACGGATAAAAGTTTGGGTCCGCAATCCGGAGATGTTTCCCAAAGTTTAGCCAAGGCCAAAACGGAGCTTACCAAACATCGGCAAAGTTTGGCGGATTTGCAAAAAACGGTGGGCGAGCTTCGCCAGCGTTTTGCGCAGACCCCTTCTTTGTGGCCGGTCTACGGTAAAGTTGTTTCCGGTTACGGATTTCGGTTTTATCCCTGGAGAGGATTCCATACTGGAGTGGATATAAAGGCCTGGTATGGCGCGCCGGTGCGCTCATCTGCGGCAGGGGTGGTGTCTTATGCGGGCTGGCGCAGCGGCTACGGCCGGACGGTTGAAATTAATCACGGCTTTGGGGTTTCCACCCTGTACGCGCACAATTCCAAATTGTTGGTCACGGTCGGGCAAAAGGTTATCAAAGGACAGGTGATTGCCAATATCGGGTCCACCGGATTTTCTACCGGACCGCATTGCCACTACGAAGTGCGCCGCAATGATATTCCTATTAACCCGGTGGCTTACCTGGGGTTAAAGATATTTTCGGCTGACGGGTCCAGGGCCCAATGACCACGCTGTACATTTGTGCAACTCCTATTGGTAACCTTTCGGATGTTTCTCCAAACCTTTTGGAAACCCTGCGTTCCGTTGACTTGATAGCTGCCGAGGATACCCGCCGCATCCAGAAGATACTAAATAAATTTTCGATTAAAAACCGCACGCTTAGTTACCATAAATTCAACGTCCGGCAAAAGACCGCGTCAATTATTGCTTTTCTAAATGAGGGTAAAAACGTGGCGCTGGTTACGGATGGGGGGACGCCGGGGATTGCTGATCCGGGCAGTGAGTTGGTAGCGGCGGCGCGCCGCGAAAAAATAAAAGTGGTAGCCGTGGCCGGCCCGTGCGCCGCCGTGGCGGCACTGTCAATCAGCGGCCTAAACGCTGACCGGTTTTGCTTTGAGGGGTTTTTGCCTGCCAAAGAGGCAGCCATGCGACAAAGGTTGCAATCCCTAACCCGTGAAGATCGGCCCATTGTTTTATATGAAGCTCCCCATCGCCTTTTAAAGACATTGCGGGCGATCCAGTCCATCTTTGGGGACGCGCAGATTTTTGTGGCCCGCGAATTAACCAAAAAATTTGAGGAAAGCATGTTTGGCACGGCGGAAAATATTTTGGCGCATTTCACAAAGCATGCCCCCCGCGGCGAATTT
>Ga0265296_1002693_pt1 | contig 17469 bp, 21 predicted proteins | sample MunlanPumphouse1_FD_189073 | JGI IMG/M metagenome (GOLD analysis project Ga0265296, IMG submission 189073) | Groundwater microbial communities from a municipal landfill in Southern Ontario, Canada - Pumphouse #1 | ecosystem: Environmental > Aquatic > Deep subsurface > Groundwater | place...
CTTTCAATACTTGCAGATTTTGACAAAAGATTAAAGGAGTATAGACTAAATTTTCATATCAACCCTATTATTAACGCAGTATCCTTTCTTCCTAAGGATGAACTTGCAGCTATGGCGGAATCTCTTGTGAATCTTACATCTTTTAAAAGGAAGATTTCGTTAGATGCGGAAACAGTAGGTGGCCCTATTGATGTAGCCGTAATTTCAAAAGGTGATGGATTCATCTGGATCAAAAGAAAACATTATTTTAAACCAGAATTTAACCCCCATTTTTTTACAAACTATTTTCGTGAAAACAAGGAGGAGAGCGATGAAAAAGGATAAGTCAAAGACCCAGGAATACCGCTCGATGAAGGAGTACGAGAAAAGATATTATCCCGATTCATTCAAGAAACAATCTTTAGAGGTTAGCGATCCTAACACACTCGGCATTGTTCTAGCCAGGGAATCACTGAACAGGTTTAAGTATTTGATACAAAAAGAAAAGGTGTGCGTTTAATTTGCAAATATGTGATAGGTAAGTCATCTACTACAGCAAACAATTTTTTATTTTCAAGATAAGTGTTTGCAAAATAGATCTTCACTATCAGTCTTTTTAATTCTTGTTGACAAAATCCTCACCTCAAAACAAAAAGACCCCAATGTAGACACATCTGCGCTGGAAAAGCAAATTGATCAAATGGTTTATAAACTCTACAGCCTTACACCGGAGGAAATAGAGATTGTGGAAAATTCTAGTAAGAAATAAGAAGTCTTGGCTTCGGGGCATTCTCTCCTACGCTAAAGCTCGGGATTTGCTTTTGCCGCGACTGATGAGCAGTGCGATTGAGGTATAAAGTTATGAAAAAGAATAAACAGATTGCTAAACAAAATAGTTTCACAGAATTTCTACTCTATACTACACCAAACGGGAAAGTGAAGGTCGAGATATTTTTACATAATGAAAATATTTGGCTTACACAGGCGAAAATCGCCGAACTTTTTGGCGTGGAGAGAAGCGTAGTCACGAAACATCTTCAAAATATTTTCCAGGAAGGTGAGTTAGGCAAAAATTCAACTTGTGCAAAAATTGCACAAGTTCAAACAGAAGGATTAAGGCAAGTAACAAGAGATGTAGAATTTTATAATCTTGACGCTATTATTTCCGTTGGTTATCGGGTTAATTCTACTCAGGCAACGCATTTTCGTATTTGGGCGACTGAAAGGTTAAAGGAATACATTATTAAGGGCTTTACGATGAACGACGAGAAACTAAAAGATCCCTACAATATTTTTGGCAAGGATTATTTTGAAGAACAACTGGCGCGTATCCGCGATATTCGTTCCAGCGAGCGGAGGTTTTATAAAAAGATTACTGATATTTACGCGCAATGCAGTATTGACTATGATCCGAATGAGGAAATCACCAAGCAATTTTTTGCCACCGTGCAAAACAAACTCCACTTTGCAATGACAGGAAAAACTGCCGCTGAGATAATACACGGAAGAGTAGATAGTACTAAAACTAATATGGGGCTGACGGTTTGGAAAAACTCTCCAAAAGGTAAAATTCGAGAGTCCGATGTCGTGATTGCTAAAAACTATCTGAATGAAAAAGAGCTCGATCATTTAAATCGAATTGTGACCATGTATCTTGATTACGCCGAGATGCAGGCGCAAAAAGGAATTGCAATGCGCATGGAGGATTGGGTGAAAAAATTGGATGCTTTTCTCCAGTTTAATGAAACAGAAATTCTGCAAGATAAGGGAAAAGTTTCGCACGAAATCGCGGAAGCGTTAGCGCTTGGAGAATATGAAAAATATCGCTCAACACAGGACAAAAATTATGTTTCCGACTTTGATCGCGAAGTCAAAAAAATATTGGATTCTGAAAAGAAAAAACAATGACATAATGGTACCATATAGGCATGAGGATGTAGATATTAAGCTGTTAACAATACATCCTTTAAAGGAAGGGCAAAAAGAAAATCGCATTCAATCAGGGAGATGGAGGAAAATATAATGGACGATTTCAAGGTTTTTTATGATGAAGAAGAGGATATCTGCCGCCCCCAAATCCTCGCCGCCAAAAAGAAAATCCCCAATGCCGACACATCGGCGCTGGAAGGGCAGATTGAGCTATGATTATCACCTGTTGGGGTTCCAGAGGTTCTGTACCGGTGTCAGGTAGAGAATACCTGAGGTATGGTGGAGATACCACATGCCTTGAAATAAGGACCAAAGATGACGACATCCTCATCGTTGATGCAGGAACAGGTATCAGAAAGTTAGGAAACAAACTACTCAGAGAAAATCGGCAAAACTATCATATCATATTCACACATGCTCACTGGGATCATATTTTGGGGTTTCCGTTTTTCAAACCGATCTATGTCAATGGAACAAGCTTAGATTTGCATGGATGTCGATTTGCCCAGTCTTCTGTGAAAGATATTTTTTCTAAATCCATGACACCCCCATACTTTCCTGTAAATTTTGGAGACCTTAAGGCTGATATTTCCTATCATGGAGCATGCAACGGGTGTTTTGAGATAAGTTCTATTCAGGTGACTCCGATCCTCCTAAATCATCCTAATCAAGGTATCGGGTACAAATTTGTCGAGGGTGGTAAGAGTTTTGTTTTTCTGACAGACAACGAATTGTTTTATAAACACCCCGGCGGACTCGATTTTGGAGATTATGTTGAATTTTCTGCAAACACTGACTTGCTGATCCATGATTCTGAATACACGGAAGAAGAATACAAGATGACAAAAGGATGGGGACATACTGTCTATAAGGATGCACTCCGATTGGCTTTGGATGCAAATGTAAAGCAATTTGGTCTGTTCCATCACAATCAAGACAGATCGGATGTAGCATTGGATGAAATTGTTGAAGATTGTCATGGCATCATTGAAGGACAAAATGCAACTTTGCAATGCTTCGCTGTCTATGCAGGAATGGAAATTACGTTGTAGCTAGGCTCCTAAACATGAATTTCAAACAACAGCGTGTTGGAGATTTGGGTAAAGCCAAATGCTTTCAGTACTTCCCAAACACGCAGACGTTATATGAAATGTACCGCAAAGGGAAAAAACAGGGGCTTTATATAATATCGTCCAAATTCCGGGAACCGTGAACAACACGATGAATCTCAACGGTTCTACCACGAATAATGTAAAATACGAGGTAGGATTCAATGACGAGGATTCGATAACCTGAATTCTTGAGTTTTTCGTCACGTGGTACGTGACCAAGTAAGGGGTGTGTTTTGAGGCTGCTAATACGCTGGTCGAGTTTTTCAACAAACGCTGCGGCATTGGCCGGACTGTCATTTGCGATCCAGTCGAATATTGAAACAAGGTCGTCAACGGCAACAGGAAGGTAACGGAGGATGTATTTATCTGCCATGCAAGCGCTGCCTGAGCTTTTTCATCACTTGCGTATGAGTAAGCCCTTTTTCCCCTGCCGCTGCCTGGGCTTGAGCGACAGCAAGTTTCCCAAAAAGGTCGACCCTTGCTTTGAGTCTTTCATAGTGTTCGATACTCATAACAACAAGGTCGCCTTCACCATTCGTGGTCAAGTAAACGGGTTCGTCTTGTTCATGGCACAACGAAGCAATATCTCTTGTTTGATTGCGAAGGCTTGATATAGGTTTTATGATTGGCATGAGTACTCCTTTTAAAGATTTTATGAAAATAATATTATCACATAATATTGATAAAATCAAGAACGAATTTGCGGCACACTTCAGATAACACAGCACAAACGATTTTCATATAAACCCTATGGAGCTTCTTTTGCAACGGAAACGATACCCTAAATTGCCAGCTTGTGGCTTTTGGAAAAAACTAATTAAATTAAAGGAGAAGGTTTCATGACCAATGGAAAGAAGGTAGCTGAGAATATATACTTAATAGATGCCAGGGTGTTTGGTATACCCAATTTTACCTCAGCCTATTTGATAGCAGGTGAAAAATTGGCCCTGATAGAGACCGGCCCAACTAAATCAGCCCCTTTTATCATTGAAGGAATTAAAGGGGTTGGATTTGACCCTGCTGACATATCATATCTTGTTGTTACCCATATCCACTTAGATCATGGAGGAGGAACCGGCACATTAGTCAGGGAGATGCCTGAGGCAAAGGTAGTGGTTCACGAAAAAGGTGCAAGGCACATGATAGACCCTTCAAAGCTGGTAAACAGCTCGAAGAGGGTTTTCGGAGACTTGATAGATGAGTGGTATGGAGAGGTTTTGCCTGTGGAACAGGACAGGATAATCCCCGTGAAGGGTGGTGAGATAATCGATCTGGGTAAAGGTCAGAGGCTTCGGATGATCGATTCCCCCGGGCATTCCAACCACCATATCTGTATATACTCAGAGAAAGAGAAGGGGCTTTTTACAGGGGATGCAGTGGGGGTATACCTTTCCGATCCAGGGAGGCTGATACCCACAACCCCTCCTCCGGAATTCGATCCGGATGTAAACGTGGAGACGATTAAAGGTTTTTTGGGGCTTGATTTGAAGCTCCTGCTGTTTTCTCATTTTGGGATTACAGAAAAGGTAAATCAGACGCTGAATATGGGCATTGACTGGCTTATGAAATGGAAAGAGAGTGTTTCAGGAATGATGAGTAAGGGTCTGTCTCCGGAAGGGATTATTGAGAAGTTCAGGACAGATACGAGGGAAGCACTGGGTTCAGATAGAGGGAATGAACTCCTCTATCAATGGGTAATAGAACACCACATCCCCATGTGTGCAATGGGGTATCTCAACTACTTCAAGAAGAAGGATTTATAATCCTATAGTATTGTCAAAAATAAGTTGATTTTTTTAAATTTCTGTCTAAAATTTAATAAAATTGGAGAGCCAGGATTAAATATCTGAGAGTGATCAGGGGCAGGGGGTATTACTTCAGATTAGCAAAGGCGCCAGGAGGTAACGATGGTTAAGGCAAAACATGATGTTGATGTTCTTGAAAAATGCCCGACGGGCATCAAGGGTCTCGATGAGATCACGAAGGGAGGGCTTCCGAGAGGCCGGCCAACCCTGATCTGCGGCAGTGCGGGTTCCGGCAAGACACTTTTCGCCATGGAGTTTCTCATGCGGGGCGCCATGGATTACGGAGAACCCGGGGTCTTCATGACCTTCGAGGAGACGCCGAAGGATCTCGCGAAGAACTTCATCTCCCTTGGTTTTGATCTCCCGGACATGATGGCGCGTGGCCTCATCGCAATGGACCACGTTAAAATCGAGCGAAACGAGATTGAGGAGACGGGTGAGTACGACCTGGAAGGATTGTTCATCCGCCTGGGGAATGCCATTGATTCTATCGGAGCAAAGCGGGTTGTCTTAGATACCATAGAAGCGCTTTTCTCCGGGCTGTCTAATACCGCTATCCTTCGGGCAGAGCTTCGTCGGCTTTTTCACTGGTTGAAAGACCGCGGTATGACGGCCATCGTTACGGGGGAAAGCGGCGACAAGATGCTGACACGCTACGGGCTCGAAGAATACGTGGCCGATTGCGTGATCCTCCTCGACTTCCGCATCGAGGAGCAAATTTCCACCCGCCGCCTGCGTATTGTCAAATACCGCGGCTCATCTCACGGCTCCGACGAGTATCCCTTCCTGATAGACGAGAGCGGCCTCTCTATCCTGCCAATCACTTCCCTGGGGCTCGACTACCCCGTTTCCACGGAGCGCATCTCCACGGGCATCCCCAAGTTGGATACAATGCTTGGTGAGAAGGGGTTCTACCGGGGCAGCACCATCCTCGTCTCCGGTACAGCGGGCACAGGCAAAACAAGTTTGGCGGCTACCTTTGCCGTCGCCGCCTGCCTGCGAGGTGAGCGCTGCCTGTATTTTGCCTTCGAGGAATCGCCCAGCCAGATCATCCGGAACATGAGCTCCGTCGGCATGGATCTCACCCGATGGGTGAAGAAGGGGCTTCTCAAGTTTCATTCAGCCCGGCCTTCGCTTTACGGCCTGGAGATGCATCTTCTCACCTTCCACAAGGTGATCGAGGAGTTCAATCCCCAGGTTTTCATTGTAGACCCGATCAGCAACCTGAGCGCCGCGGGAACAGCAAAGGAGGTCAAATCCATATTAACGCGCCTGATTGACTATTTGAAGATGAAAAAGATCTCTACTTTCCTTACGGACCTCACCCATTTTACAGGCAGCCTTGAACACACAAGCGAAGAGGTATCTTCTCTGATCGATACATGGCTTCTCCTCCGGGATATCGAACTCAATGGGGAACGCAACCGGGGCCTCTACATTTTGAAGTCCCGCGGCATGGCCCACTCCAACCAGATTCAAGAGTTCCTGCTCACGAACCAGGGCATTGGTCTGATCGACATCTATACCGGTTCCGGCGAGGTATTAACCGGCAGCGCCCGAGCAACCCAGGAAGCCGGGGAAAAGGCCTTTGATCTGGCACGCTGGCGTGAGGTGGATCGCAGGCTCCGCGAGCAGGAGCGCAAGAGGAATGCCCTGGAAACAAAGATAGCAGCGCTGCGTGCCGAGTTCGATGTGGAAACTGAAGAGGTGCATTTGATGGCGGAAGAAGAGCAAACAAGACAAGCTGTCCAGGCAGAAGACCGTTTAGATATGGCGCATCTTCGCAAGGGGAAACCTTCAGCACCGCAGGCGTTGCGCTCGAAAAAGAAGAGGAAAGGAGAGTGAGATGAAAGCTGTATCATCAGGAAAGGGGAAGAAAGCAAAGACCGATGCGACAGAACAAATCTGGAATCTCCGGTTATATGTAGCCGGTCAGACCCCGAAATCGCTTACGGCCTTTGCTAACTTAAAGAAGATCTGCGAAGAGCACCTTGAGGGGAAATACAGTATTGAAGTGATAGACCTTTTAAAGAATCCCCAGCTTGCTAAAGGGGACCAGATTATTGCCATACCGACACTGGTAAGGAAGCTTCCTGAACCGCTTAAAAAGATTATCGGAGATCTGGCTGACACAGAGCGCGTGCTGGTGGGACTCGACATCCGTTCTGTCTCGGGATGAAAAATCAGGTAGATAGACTGTAGGCTTTTAGACTGTGCGGTTACTAACAGCCTTCAGCCTACAGCCTAAACACCTGAGTAGTAACTTTTGGAGTAACAGCCATGGAGATGAAAAGAGTGAAAACGAGCACTGAGGAATTCGAAAAAGCGGCAGCGAAGGGAGATTGGGCAAAGCACGTTCTGCGGCTGTATGTTACAGGGATGACCCCAAAGTCAACCCAGGCAATCGCCAATGTCCGGAAACTCTGTGAAAAACACCTAACAGACCGCTACGAACTCAAGGTGATAGACATCTACCAGCAGCCCGAGCTGGCCAAGGAAGAGCAGATTATTGCCACCCCAACGCTCATCAAGAAACTCCCCCTGCCACTCCGGAGATTCATCGGCGACATGTCGGATACGGAAAGGTTTCTTGTAGGCATCGGTCTGAAACCCCAAGAATTCATGAGTGCGAATCAATGAACAAATCGGATAGAACACGCCGGCAACTTTTGGATGAGTTGCAGGAACTCACATCGCGGATGATGGAATCTGAGGAAACTCTGCGCGCTATCCTGAGCGGTGAGGTGGATGGTCTGGTTGTCTCAACGGCGGAAGGAGACCGGGTCTTTACACTATCGGGCGCCGAGCATCCTTACAGGGTCATGGTCGAAACCATGAACGAAGGGGCCGTCACCCTGGCCTCCGACGGCACGATCCTTTACTGTAACCAAAGTTTTGCAGATATCGTCCAAGGGGCTCTGGAAAAAGTAATGGGATCTTCAATCTACCAATACATTTCATCAACAGACCTGCAATTATTTGAGGCATTGCTTGAGCGTGGTTTAAAGGGGAACAGTGAGGGGGAACTTGCCTTACAGGTCGGAGGTGAAAATTCTGTACCGGTCTTACTTTCCGTAAGTACCCTTCAGCGCACGGATATTCCCGGTGCGGTGTGCGCCGTAATAGTGGACATCACCGAGCGCAAGAAGATGGAGGAGGCGCAAAAGATTTCTGAAACTCGCTACCGCCGTCTCTTTGAAGCAGCTCGAGATGGAATATTAATCCTCGATGCCGAGACAGGACAAATAGTGGATGTTAACCCATTCGTGTTAGAAATATTGGGTTATTCACGTGAGGAGCTCTTAGGGAAGAAACTCTGGGAAATTGGCACCTTTAGAGATATTGAAGAATCGAAAGCCACCTCTGCGGAATTGAAGAGCAAAGGATATGTTCGCTACGATGATTTACCGCTGGTGACGAAAGACGGGCGTACAATTGCCGTCGAATTTGTCAGTAATGTCTATCTGGTCAATCATCACAAAGTGATTCAGTGTAACATCCGCGACACCACTGAACGGAAACTTACAGGAGAGGCTTTAAAAAAATCTCACAACGAACTGGAACGACAAGCTGTCGAACTTCGGACAGCTCTTTCTGAAGTCAAAACATTGAAAGACCGACTGGAGGCTGAGAATATTTATTTCCGTCACGAGAACAAAATGAGACATCAATTTACCCATATTCTCGGGCAAAGCGATGGTCTCAAGTATGTTCTCTATCGAGCGGAGCAGGTCGCTCCTATGAACACAACGGTCCTTATCCTCGGTGAGACCGGTACGGGGAAGGAGTTGATTGCTGCCGCCATCCACAACATGAGCCCCCGCAAGGAACGGCCATTGATCACGGTCAACTGTGCTGCCCTGCCGGGCAATTTAATTGAGAGCGAATTGTTCGGCCGGGAGAAGGGGGCATTTACCGGGGCCGATACCCGGCAGGTCGGCCGATTCGAGGTTGCCAATGGTTCCACCATTTGCCTGGACGAGATCGGGGAGCTACCGTTGGAGTTGCAGGCCAAGCTACTCCGGGTGATTCAGCATAACGAGTTTGAGCGCCTGGGCTCGTCCCATACCGTCAAAGTTGACGTACGGATCGTGGCAACGACCAATCGAGACCTGGAGGAAGAGGTCCGCAAGGGCCGGTTTCGGCAGGACCTTTACTATCGGCTCAACGTCTTCCCCATCACTGTCCCACCACTACGGCAGCGGAAAGAAGACATCCCGCTGATGGTCCAGGCCTTCATAGAGCGCTATTCCAGGAAATTGGGAAAACAGATCACGTCGATCCAGAAGGAGACGATGAAGGCGCTTCAGGATTACCCGTGGCCCGGGAACGTCCGGGAGCTGGAAAGCATCATTGAACGGGCCGTGATCTTGTGCCCCGGTCCGGTCTTGCAACTGGCAGATAAACTGGAGTTTTCATCCCTCCCATTGTCATCTACCATGAGAACCCTGGAAGAAACGGAGCGAAACCAGATTCTTAAAATCCTTTCAGAAACCCGATGGCGCATCGAGGGAAAGGACGGGGCCGCAGCGATCCTGGGCCTCCACTCGAGCACCTTAAGAGCGAGGATGCATAAGCTCGGGATAGTCCGGCCGGAGACAAAAGAATAAAACCAACGAGAATACAAAAGCCAGAATGCAGAATACAGAATATTTTTATTCTGTCTCCTGGCTCCTGAATATTCAAAGTATCCCTCAATATGTTGAGGTTCCACCAAATATTGAGGCCAAACAAATCCTTTCACACTCCTCCACTGTTCTCTCCTATTAAGCTAATCTCTTGTTATTAAAGGAAGATTCAAAACTATTGATTCTTCCAGGTTGTTGGCAAGCCATTTGCAGATAGCCTTTGTATGGTCCTATTAATTATACGAATGAATGTCCTTTCTGAGAAGCGCATGGAGCTGTCCCAGACGATTGCTTCACTGATCGGCTCCATAAGGACGGAGAAGGGATGTAAGCGCTGCGACCTTTGTCAGAGTATCGAGGATGAAAATAAACTCTGGCTTCTTGAGGAATGGGATACCCAGGAAAACCTTAAGGGCTACCTAAAGTCAGGGCGTTTTAAGATACTCCGGGGGGCGATGAACCTTCTCAAAGAGCCATATGAAATGACGTTCTATTCCGTTTTTTCATCCGAAGGGGAGATGGAGACGATTTAATGGATATAGTTAGGTATTTGAAAAGGAGGGTAGTCAGCAGGTCCAGAAAGATTTTGACAAAGCTTGCTATACTGTCAGGAGAAAAGGTCTCGTAATGAACCAGTTCACAATCACATTTACAGAGAGGAGTAACCGTTATGAAAAAGAGAAATATCGTTATCCACTTTTTAGTGCTTCTTATGCTGATTGCCACCTTTGCAGCCTGTGCATCTACACGCACACACGAAAGTGCAGGTGAATACGTTGACGATTCGGTCATCACGACCAAGGTAAAATCTCTGCTTGCAGCAGATGATTTTCTCAAGTCATTTCAGATCAGTGTCGAAACTTACCAGGGCACGGTTCAACTGAGCGGCTTCGTTAATTCTCAAAATGCCGTGGGTAAAGCAGGTGAAATCGTAATGAGCGTCAAAGGGGTCAAATCCATAAAGAATGATCTGATCGTGAAATAGGGCGAAGGAGGAATACCATGAAATCCAGCACGAAGGACCAGGCGAAAGGCAAGTTTCACAAAGTAAAGGGTAAGATCAAGGAGATCGCCGGGGAACTGAGCGATAATCCAAAGTTGGAAGCTGAAGGTACCGATGAAAAGATAGCCGGCAAAGTTCAGGAAAAGATCGGTCAGGTCAAGAGGGTTTTGGGGAAGTAGTGAGACCTGCGTATCATGCACCGGCGTGTCCTTTGACCTCCGGCTGCGGTTGCAGGATACACCACAACCAGGACTCCGAAAGGCAAGAGGTCTTCGGAGTAGAAGAGTTCAAAAAACAACAGCAACAACAATAAAAGGAGAATTTACTATGAAAGCAATATCTTCTCTAATGGTGGCAGCGGCGGCTATGGTGGCGCTCAGCGTGCCTGTGCCCGCTTTTTCACAGATGATGGAAATGGGCAATATGGACAAGATGGGTGATATGATGGGCATGTGCATTAAACATGCAGATAAGATAGGACTTACCGATGACCAGATCGTGAAAATGAAGCCTGTCCATAGCGAAATGCAAAAAAAACAGGCCCGATTCAAAGCTGACCGGAAAATTGCAGGGATCGAACTCATGGAAATCATGGAAGTGAAAGATTTTGACTTAGAGAAGGCCGGCTCTGCAGTTAAAAAAATTGCAGAGATAAAAACAGCCCATCATTTGGAAATGTTAAAAGACATGAAAGAAATGCGGACTATTTTGACGGACGAACAGTTTAAGAAAATGAAGAGGGTGATGTCCATGAATATGGGTGAGAAAAAACCGGCAAAGATGATGATGAGGAAAAAATAATAATCAATTTGTCAGATAGAATGCCGGCTATCTGATGACTGGTATCGGTGTGCGTCGGCCGGCAACGGTGCGGGAAAAGACAGACCGCGTTAACATATTGTAGTCCCGGCAGTTTCATGAATTAAGAAAAGGAAAAAGAGAATGAAGAGGATGAAGAGATCAATGGAATTGATGGTGTATTTGTTTCTTGTAGCGGTGGCGATGGTTCCGTCATCCTCGGCTGCAGACGCTCCAGCTATGGTGGTAGGTCGCGTATATCATGTCGAAGGGGATCTGCTCCGTTATGTTCCCGGGGAGGAGGACTGGGTGGCCGTGGTCAGGGACGCACCCTTCGGCACAGAGGACACACTCTTTTCAGGAAGCCGGGGGATGGCGGAGCTGATCGTCCCCAACGGGACCTGGATCAGGATCGGGAACAGCACACAAATCCAGTTCATCACCCTTGATACGGACCTGGCGGAAATGGACGTTGCTTCGGGCGTGGGCCGGTTCTACAACAAAAGCTCCGACACGGTCATCAAAACCACAAGTCCCTTCGGGTACGTCCTATCCTATCCCGGCACGGTCTTCGACTTCTACGTGGGCGACAACTCCGTTGAAGTCTTTGCAGTGAAGGGGAAAGTGAGTTTCGTCCACTCGGCAACCGACGCCAAATACGACGTGGCGGCAGGGTCTCCTTCGATCCTCGCCGACGAGCAGCAGGTGTCGTCAGGTGAGGGAACTGCCGATCCTGACTGGGACAGGTGGAACACCGTCCGTGAAAACTTTTGGGCGACGAAGGCCAGGGTGAGGGGCCGCTCAGCCGAATATCTTCCGCCCAGTCTCCAAGACGAGGCGTATGCCCTTGAAGAGAACGGAAGGTGGGAGAGCGTCCCCTATGAGGGAACGTCGCGCTGGTTCTGGCGGCCTAGAGTAGTTGTAGGCTGGTCGCCTTTCACTGTGGGCCGCTGGACCGACTGGTACGGGGACCAGACCTGGATTCCGGCAGAACCTTTCGGTTACGTCACCCACCATTACGGCAACTGGGTCTACGTGGGGAATTACTGGTACTGGGCCCCGCCTGTGGTGAGCGTGCGCGTCGGTCTCCCCCTCCTCGACGTGGGCTTCTACTGGTATCCTGGAAGGGTTTCATGGATTTATACTGGAACCTATGTGGGATGGGTGCCTCTGTCACCGCGCGAGACGTACTACAGCTACCGCCACTGGGGAGGCCCTCATGTTGTGGTCGTGAACAACGTCAACATCACCCGGATCAACATCAACGTCAGGAATTATGCCTACGCAAACCATGCCGTCGTGGTCCCCCAGAACGATTTCTACGGTGTGAGCAATTACAGGAATGTACGGGTGACCAACATTAACCGCTCCACCATCATCAACAACTACCGTGCGGCGCCTGTCGTTAATAACACAGTGATAAACAATTACACAACGATCAAGCAGCGGCATAACTACACGAACGTAACAGTGAACGAGAAGCCTCACAGCACCGTCATTAAACGTATCCAGCAGAATCAGGCAATCATCCGTGAGGGCAGGAAAGAAAAGGCTTCCGTGGTCCAGGAACGAGTGAAGAGCATCCCGGAGGGGAGGGTCAGCCGCGAGGCCCGGATCGAAGCGCCCAAGGTCACGAACTATATCGTACCAGTCAACCAGGTGAACCGGCCGAAATCAGAAATAAAGCTTCAGCGAAGGAAAATCAAAAGTCCCGGGGTAGCCAGGTTGCCTGAGCAGCAACCTTTTCAGCCTAGACAGCCTGCTGCACGACCAGAGCGCGTGGCGCCTGTAAGGCCGAGTCAGCAGGAGAAACCCGGTCAACTAGCAGGACCAGAACGAGAGCGTCCTGCAAAACCTGTTCAGCCTGGACAGCCTGTTGCACGGCCTGAGCGTGTGACACCGCCAAAACCAGCTCGGCAGGAGAAGCCCGGTCAACCTTTAGAGAGAGAAACCGAAAAATTCAGGGGCCGTAAACCTGCTGAGGGAGGTGTGGAAACAACCAAAGAAAGCAAGCCACCGGAAAAAGTAGAACCGGGGAAACTTAAAGAGACCATCAAGCCGTCAGAAAGAGGAGCAATAGAAAAACCAAAGGTTAAACCGCCCGAGAAAGATTTGGAAAAATCCCGGGGGGCCAAACCACCGGAAAGAGCAATAGAAAAACAAAAGGACCAGGGGACGTTGGAAAGGCAAATAGAGAAACAAAGAGAACAGAGGTCTGTAGAAAAACAAATAGAAATACCAAAGGAACCGAGACCCTCTGGAAAAGATCTAGAAAAACAAAGAAGGCGGAAACTTCCCGAGGAAGAAGGGGAAAAACCGAGGGAGTAAACGGGCAACTAAGGATAGTATAAAATGGACGGACGAATTCTGCCGTCGGAAAGGAGTCGAACATGCTTTGGACCATATGTGTGGTTGTCCTGATTCTCTGGCTTCTGGGATTCGTGAGTGGCTACACGATGGGTGGACTCATTCATATCCTGCTCGTCGTCGCCATCGTCGTGGTGCTGGTCCGGGTCATTCAGGGACGAAGACCGTTGTAGCCATTTGGACCATTACCGGAGGAGACAAAGTGTTTGGAAAGGAGGTAGTCAGCAGGTCCAGAAAGATTTTGACAAAGCTTGCTATACTGTCAGGGAAAAAGGTCTCGCAACCAATCATTTACTTTACTAGGTAGCCGATTTATGGTACTACCACTGCAATAAAATGAGGTCAAATCGTTTAACCTTTACACAAGGAGATTGCAGTGGCCCGGTACAAAGATTACTCCTATACCCAGGGAAAATTCATCCCTATCTTTTTCGAGAAACAAATCTCCTGTTTTAGGAACGAATGAAGCAAGAGGATCCGTTAAGTCCATCTGAACTAAGATAATATGAAGACTATATGATGCCAAAGATTTATCAATAGTGATAGAAAACTTTTGACAATACGATCCTATAAAAAAGGAGGAAAAAAATGCTAAAAACCAGAGTCACTGAAATGTTTAATATCAAATACCCTTTCATTGGCGGAACAATGATGTATATCACCGATGCAAAATTTGTAAGTGCAATAGCTGAAGCCGGAGGTCTTGGCATACTCCCCTCTGCCTTTTACAGGACTAAAGACAGTTTTAGAAACGCCATTAAAGAGATTAAGGATTCTACTGACAAACCATTTGCCGTTAATATAAATCTGTTCCCCATGATGCAGCCCATCGATAACAATGAGTATCTGGATGTAATTATTGAGGAAGGGGTTAAGGCAGTTGAAACAAGCGGACACAGGGCACCGGATGACATTCTTGCCAGGTTAAAACCCGAAGGAATAAAGTTAACCCATAAATGCGTAGGGGTGCGCTATGCCCGCAAGGTTGAATCCGTCGGTGTCGATGCAGTAACCGTTGTTGGCTTTGAGAACGGAGGGGCAACAGGGATGCTCGACATCACAACCCTCTGTCTTGTGCCTGCCGTGGTAAATGCAGTTAAGATACCGGTAATTGGCGGCGGCGGTGTGTCTAACGGAAAGGCTATTTTGGCCCTTCTGGCACTTGGAGCCGAAGGGGTTATTATGGGGACCAGGCTTCTCTTAACTGAGGAGTGCCCCATACATGAAAACGTAAAGAGAGCCCTCCTGGAAGCCAAAGAGACGGATACGGTTTTAGTGTTGCGCCCTTACGGGAATACACATAGGTGTCTGGTTACCGATGTCACAAAAAAGGTACAGGGGTTAGAGAAGGAGAACGCGCCCTTTGAAAAGGTATATCCTTTGATTGAGGGGGCTAAAAATCAGAAATTGGTTAAAGAAGGAGACTTGGGTAGTGGATTCCTTTCATGCGGCCAGGGTATTGGGCAGATTGACAGGATCCTGCCCATTAAAGAACTCTTTGAACAACTAGAAGAAGAGGTATCTAATACAAGCAAGAGGATAGGTGATCTTATTGGTTAGGTGTCAATCTGTAGCTTGGGTAGAATTGGTAAGGTAATCACTCAGTTTTCTCAATAGACGTTTGTGGCGCTCGGCTGAGATGAAACCAATTGAACCAAGCACACGATGACGCGGTAACACCGCTAAAAAACCGAGTCGAATCAGAGATTTTGTTCGAATACAGCTTGACTTAAAATCCGCATCAGCAGGAGAGATAAGCTCGTCAAAATCCTTGACATATTGGTGTAGCTGTGTGCTGACACCGCAAACAAGCAGATCACGATAGGGCGGCATTTCCCGCAGGAAGATCGCAGGCCTTTCCTTTAGTTTACCATCAACCTGGGGAATTGGTGTAAGAATGACGTTACCTTCCTTCATAGTCGGGATTCACCTCTTTGAGTAAGTCTGATGAATACTCAGGCTCGTTCTCTCCGTATGCGTCTTCTAGTCTCTGACTTGATAAATTTAACCAACTTTCATGCTCATTGTCAGATTTTTGTCCTAGAAGAATAGTGACAATCAGTTTCGTATTCGGTTCCAGGTCAAATGGCTCATCCAAGCAAATTCGCTCACCATCAAAATGAGCCGGCACAGCTATCATTGGCATAATCTATTCCTCTCCTTTGAATTGCTCCGTCTAACCATTGTTTATCAGGCCGATATGCCCTGATAAGTTGATATTGAATGGATTTTCTGGTAAATTTACCTCATTCCTGTTATCAATAAAACGCAATCATTTTAACAGGGGATAGAAACAAATGTCAACATCAAAAAACCGTAAATTGCCGGATAAAACAAGTGAAATTATGCAGTTACATCACTAGTCGAGAGATGCCAAGGGTTGCCAGGATAGTTTTCCCGTCAATGCTCTACCGCATCATCAGCATGGGGAATAACCGAGAGCGGATAATTAGACCATACCTGACCAGGCCTGAAAGGGCCTTTGCAGCCCTTTCAGGTGTGGTGTAAACAGGGATTGAATTCTTTTCAAATACATCTATTGCTTCTTGAGACTCCTTTTGATGTGAATTTATACACATTACAACAGGCTTTCCGTATTCCTTCTTCAATTCCACCATGCCCTTGAACAATTCCTTGAAGGGTACAACAGGATGGGGCAGCATGAAGAAAATCAAGGCATCAATGTTGCTGTCTCCTAAAACGGCCCTTATCACTGTATCCAGAACTTTCCAGCCTCTTGCAAACCCAAGATCCACAGGGTTGGTCATTATTGTCATAGGGGGTAAAACCTCTTCCAGTATCTTTTTTGTCTTGTCTGAAAAGCTTGGCAGTTTCAGGCCTTTGGTTGCGCATACATCTGTTATCATAATCCCTGGGCCTGCCTGAAAGGAAAGGACGGCTATCCTGTCTCCCTTTGGCGGTGAAGAAAGAGACAGTATCTTGGCTATGTCAAGCAATTCCTCGCAGTCGCCGGCAGGTATAATGTTTGATTGCTTAAAAGCGGCATCATACAGTTCATATTTGCCTGCTATGGACCCTGTATGAGAATATGCCGGCTTGTAAGCGGCAGGTGATTTTCCCACCTTACAGGCCACTATGGGTTTTTTAAGGGCTGCTTTTTTGGCTGCCGATATAAATCTGCGGGGATCATCTATACCCTCTATGTACAGAAGAATGACATCTGTGTCATTATCATCAACCAGGTATTCCAATAAATCCGCATATTCTACATTACACCTGTTCCCCAGACCAACAACTTTACTGAACCCTATATTTTCAGCCACCCCCTGATTTACTATTACATGAGCGATTCCGCCACTTTGGCTTATAACTGCAATACTGCCCTTCCTCAATTGGGATAGGTATGGAGAAAAAGATGCATTTAGTCCTATATGGGTGTTCACCATCCCAAATGTATTCGGCCCGATTATCTTTATTCCAGCCCTGTCAGCTATTTCTGCCATTTCCTTCTGGAGGTTGCGCCCGTCTTGATGCCCCAGTTCTTTGAACCCAGCAGTGATAATTACGGCCCCTTTGACCCCTTTATCTTTGCATTCGTCTAGAACGCCAAATACCAAATGGGCCGGTACTACTATAATGGCCAGGTCGATCTTCTTTTCTTGGATGGAACCAAGGGTAGGATATGTCTTTATGCCTAAAATCTCGTTGGTATTAGGATTAACAGGGTATACCTTTCCTTTAAATCCTCTGTTCTTAAGACTGTCAACACACTGATGGCCCATCTTTGAAGGGTCTTCCGATGCCCCAATGATGGCTACTGAATCAGGATTAAATAAAACATCAAAACTATTTTTCATTCTACTTTATCCTTATTCGTAACTGATCAG